>VYLF01000186.1_pt1 | contig 24471 bp, 27 predicted proteins | sample 5114371 | NCBI WGS metagenome assembly VYLF01 (sample SAMN12291773, study PRJNA351875) | freshwater metagenome | isolation source: freshwater lake | place: USA: Michigan, Kent Lake | collected 2013-08-15 | reverse complement strand
ATCTCTAGATTCGGGTATCGGTAGTTTTATTAACGAGATACTACCGTTTGTCGCTTGGAAACGGGGAAAATATTATCTTAAGGTCGATAAAAACGGAACTTCCCAGGAGTGTCCTAATTGTGGTGCGATTACCGGCAAAAAAGCGTTATCGGAAAGAGTTCACCGGTGTGATTCTTGCGGTAACATCGAACCAAGAGATACGGCATCAGCAAAGGTAATCGAGAACCGAGGAAAAAATGCGGTCGGACTGACCGTGTTAGAAAACGCTCGCGGAGGCGATTTGACGGGGATCGACCGGGTTAAACTCGGTCGATCTAGTTAAAAGCCTAAGAACCGAGAATCCCCCGCTACACCGCGCGAGCGGTTAGCGGGGGAGAGTCAATAGACCTCGTCTAAGAGCTAATTTCACGACCGAGGTACGCAAGCGTCTCTAGAACAGATTGAAGCAAAGATCGCCGCTGCTCGACGACAATATCTAAGTTAGCCAACATATACTTTACGTCTTTGTAGGCATTGTCCAGCAAGGCAAGTAATAATTCGCAATCTCCTGCGATGTCTTTTTGGGATGGATCACAAGTTGGTTGGGGTAATAAGTCCGCTGGTGGAGAAGGAAGGGAGGGCGATCGCTCGGACTCTAGCTGTTGAATCGTTTGTTGTAAATTTTCAATCACCCCATACATTTCCATCGGGTCAAAAACCCGCAAGAGACTGGTTTGTGTAACAATGCCCAACCCCCGCCCCCAGTTCCAAGAAACCACCAAACGCCCCACCCGCCGTTTTTGCATTTCCTGATGGGCCGTCCACAGGGAATCCTCGGGGCTGAGGAGAAATAAGGGCGTACTCATCACCGTCTGGGCCCTAGTTTTGTGCAGATCGATTTGAACTGCTTGAAACTGGACAAGATCTCGCTCTGTCACAATACCAACCGGGCAGTCATTGTCTTCTGAATCTCGTTGGGTGATCACCACACAACTGACACGATGTTCAGCCATTAACTGGGCCAATTGCAAGACTGTGGCGGTGAGTGGGGCCTGTACCACTTGACTGGTCATCACATCCGATACGCGACGAAACCGCAACAGATTGGCCGGACGCAAAATCTGGCGAATACTTTCATGGGAGATCACCCCGACTAACTGTCCTTGGTCATCGACAATCGGCAAATGGCGAATTCGGTAGCGACGAAACAAAAACAGAGCGGCAAAAATGTCTTGAGCAGATTGCTGGGGCAACGTGATCAGGGGATGTACCATCACATCGGCAACGGTTGTCTCGGACAGGTTAATCCCTTGAGCGGTGAGTCGCACCACATCGCGTTCTGTCAAAATTCCTAATAACTCTTGCCCCTGCACCACCAGCAGACAGCTAACACGCACCTCTCCGGCCGGAGCAGCTAGAGGGGATAGGTCATCGGTGAGTAAACACAGACGGCTATGGGCCTGACCGATTAGGGCGATCGCATCCGCCAGAGAAGTGGTTGGCGGCACCGTCAAGGGTTGGCGATCGATCGCTTTTTCCAGATCGGGGGCCCAACTCAGAGGTGTATCGAGGGACATCAGCACCATCCTGCGATCGCAAAGGACAAGATAGACAGAACAGCCACTGGGCAAAGAACCCAGACTCTCAGAGTTGCTAAAACCCGTTCTAAAACTATCTCAAAGTGTAGCGTCATTTAACTTTTTCCTAAAAGATGTAACGTTTTGTTACAATTTTTATTAAACTCGTAAAGATTTTAGACCCACTTCGGTGTATCATAGAGGGATGTAACAGGGTAAAGCCTGAAACTTTTTATTTAGGGGTTATTCAGCCTCTAATGGTTTCAGGAGCGGCATCACCAGACGCTGGGGTGAGTACTTCCGAGTTCGGCTCGGTCTGAGGGGTTACTCCGGAAATTCTGGACACCTTTCCATATAGTCGATCAAGCACTCGCTTTACGGAAATACGCTGCCACGGTTGACCACGTTTGGTGGTGTAGCCCTGTTCATTAAGCCAATCGGCGATCTTCTGCAAGGATTTCCCTGATTTGTGATGACGGCGAATCAGTTCAATGACCCGGCACTCTTCCGGATCATCCACTAATTCACCATCGATCGATCGTTGTCCAAAGGCAGGGGAGCCGTAGCCCGCATAACCACCGTTGCTTGCTTTTGCTTGTCTGCCTTGTTCTAGCCGCTCCCAGGCAGATAAATCGTTGGAAGGGGTCGCTGTCATAGGGTATCTAAATGCAACAACTTGCAAAACCATATTATCGCAACTTAACGTCGCAAATTTGTTTTGATTGGGGGCAGCCGATGACGACTTACAAATTAAAACCCCTGCATGAGCAGGGACTAGATGTCACCATCGATGTCTGGGACGACCAAACTATAGACGATACCCCCGGGAGGCGGACATTGACTTATGCCATTTTTCTTTATTCATAGTCCTGGACCCCAACCCCTTTCTGGGGGAAAGTTAAAGAGGCCAAGGCCAAGCATTTTTAGATGAGGAGCGGTTCAAAGCTGAATTTATCTTGTAAAACGCAGCGAGCAGAGAATTTGTACTAAGTTACACAGCATCAATCTGGAGATATAAACATGGGTACGGCTACATTTATTCAAGATGAAACTGAATTTGATTCCCTCTTAAAGAGTGAATCCCTGTTGGTGGTAGATTGCACGGCAACCTGGTGTGGGCCTTGCAAACTGGTGGCGCCGTTGATCGATCGATTGGCCGATGACTATCGTGATCGCGCCAAAGTCTTCAAACTTGACCTAGACAGTAACAAACCCGTGGCCAAACGCTTTGGAATTAAAAGTATTCCGGCTGTCATGGTATTTAAACAGGGGAAATTGATAGAAACATTAGTTGGGGTTAAACCCTATGAAGAATTTACGGCAGCCGTAGAACGACAATTATAGTCTTCCACCGTGAACAAACACTCTGGGCAAACGTCCGAAGTTGACCCTTTCCTTCTCACATCACTATTCAATTTTGAGGTATGGCGATGAACAAGCTTATAGAAATTCGGTGTCCCAACTGTGGCAGCGTAGCTCAACGGCTCTTGAGCGATCGCCTGCCCGCAGGATATAAGTGTCCGGCCCGGCAAGTTGCTCAGACGGAATGCCCAGTGTGTGATTATTTCATCGCCATGTGTTGGCAAAACGGTGCTGTGCTGGAGGCCTATGCTCCAGGCACTCAGGGGAACACAGCTGCGGCCATGCCGCCCCAGCCCCAACCAGCGAGCGCCCATTGGCCCTGGTCATCTCTGTTGACAGTGGCACTCAGCCCACAAGAGTCTAGGAAATTGCTATCGGGACAACCCTAGTCAACTTTTGTGTTTATACCAGTTCTTTCATTTAAAAAAAACCAAACCATATATGCTACAAGCTCAAGAAATTATGACCCAAAACGTTGTCACCATTCGTGGTTCGGCAACGGTTGCCGATGCCGTGAAATTGATGAAAGAAAAAAAACTGCGGGGTTTGATTGTCGAACCGCGCCATGAACAGGATCCTTATGGAATTGTCACCGAAACTGACATCGTTTACAAAGTGGCGGCCTTTGGCCACGATCCTAAAACTATGCGGGTTTACGAAATTATGGCCAAGCCCTGTGTGGTCGTCAATCCCGAACTGGGGGTGGAATATGTAGCCCGGTTATTTGCTCAAACCCGCATTCGCCGCGCCCCCGTGATTCAGGGCAAAACTTTGCTGGGCATTATTTCTGTCAGTGATATTCTCTTCAAGAGCGATTTTGTTGAAAAGCCCAAGCGGTTGTTCATTGAAGATGAAATTGAAGCAGCCCGGGAAGACGCACGGGCAATTTGTGCGGCCAAGGGTGAAATCTCTCCCGATTGCGCCGCAGCCTGGGATGTGGTGGAGGAACTCCAGGCCGAAGCCTCCCATCAACGGGTCAAAAAACAGGGGAGTAACTCACTTCAGTCTTACTGCGAAGCCAATCCTGATGCCTTAGAGTGCCGCATTTATGAGGATTAAATCCTGGCGGGTTTTGGGAGAATCGATCGCCTTGAGGATCTCGCTGATCGGTTTCCCCGCGCGATCGAGTTCTTGATCTCCACCTTTTCGGATGGGAGATAGATCGATCGCTTGCGCTTACCGAATTCGACTTGATCGGGGGTCTGTGGGTACATACACCCCTAATTCCCCTGAGAGGAGATAATCAAGAAAAGTCTTGGCGATCACGGATAGTTTTTTATCCTTGGGATAAACCACATACCAATGGCGTTGGATGGGAAAATCTTCCACGTCAAGGATGGTAAATTCCCCATTAGGACTATCTAAATTTAAGACGTGCTGAGACAGAACCGAAATTCCTAAACCACCGGCGACCGCTTGTTTAATGGCTTCATTATTGCCGATTTCCAAACGCAGAGATAAAGTGATACCATGATCGAGAAAAATTTGCTGTACTGCCCGTCTAATTCCCGATCCCATTTCCCGCATAATAAAAGGTTCCCCTTGCAGCCGTTTAATCGGAATTTTTTTCTTTCCCGCTAGGGGGTGATCTTTGCGAGCAATTACCACAAGGGGATTTTCCAGAAACGGTTGAATTTCCAGGTTTAAATCTTGGGGGGGTTCGCTTAAAATATATAGGTCATCAACATTATTGATGATCCTTGCTTCTAGGTCTTGGTGATTGGTCAATTCTAGGGACACATCTACCCCTTGGTACTGTTGACAAAAAGGACCTAGTATCTGAGGGATTAAATATTGGGCTGTGGATACCGCCGCTAAACGCAGTTTACCCTGTTTAATCCCCTTGATATCAGCGATCGCCATCTCAAAGTTATCAAGATCCTTGAGGACTGCCTGACAGGTTACTAATAAACTGCGTCCAGCCTCGGTTAAATACAAACGTTTGCCTATCTGTTCAAATAAGGGTAAACCCACTGCTTTAGTCAGTTGTTTCATCTGGGTGGAAACGGTGGGTTGGGTGATCGATAGTTCTTCAGCAGCCCTGGTGAAACTGCCATGACGAGCCGTCGCTTCAAAGACAATCAGTTGATGTAAAGTGGCGTGAATCAAGAGAGGCCTCTAGAGAGCTACACTTCTGTTACTGCCTTGAGGAGCTTTGCTAAACAGAAGCAGGAATGGAGGGGAACGAGTGAAAACCTCCCCACACCGCTTACATCATAGGTTTAAATCAATACTTTTGTAAAGATATATCGATTCAAGCTCAATTTACAAAAATTTGCTTGTCAAGATATCCGTTCTAGTATAGATTTATAACAATCGATCTTTAAAAACCATAAAGTTTTGTCTATCAAGGCTGGTCTGTCAACCGCCGGCTTTGTTGTGGCAAAAAATCCTTTGCTCAGTTGGATTCTCATGCAAATAACCAATCGTACTCATTTTGACAATTTGCGGGGTGATATCTTCCGTGGTGTAACAGCTGCCATCGTTTATCACCCTCTAGCTCTCGCCTTCGGGGTAGCTTCTGGGACGGCGATCGGGGCCAGTTTAACCACCAAAAATCCCGAATTAGGCTTACCTGCGGACTTAACGTTGTCCAAAGTTCTGCCCGCAACAGGTTTGCTTAAGGGGTAAAGAGCCTTACTCTTACTCTCTTTCAGCTTTTGAAGGTTGATTTAGTTCGTTTATATTCAATACTCCTCATCAGGGGAGGCTTAAGGAGGTATTCGTGGATTTTTTCTCATTGTTTGTCATGGACTTTATCCAGCAGTTGCAGTCGCCAACGCTGGCCTTTTTGATTGGTGGGATGATTATTGCTGCTCTCGGAAGTGAATTGGTCATTCCCGAGTCGATTTGTACGATCATTGTCTTCATGCTGCTGACCAAAATCGGTCTGACCGGCGGGATTGCCATCCGCAATTCCAACCTGACGGAAATGGTATTACCAATGATCTTTGCCGTAATAGTAGGGATTATTGTGGTCTTCGTCGCGCGCTATACCTTAGCCAATCTGCCCAAGGTGAAAGTGGTCGATGCGATCGCAACTGGGGGGTTATTTGGAGCCGTGAGTGGCTCGACTATGGCAGCCGGTCTGACGGTACTCGAAGAACAAAAGATCCCCTACGAGGCCTGGGCTGGCGCACTCTATCCTTTTATGGATATCCCGGCGCTGGTAACGGCGATCGTGGTGGCTAACATTTATCTTAACAAGAAGAAAAACAAAGAAGCGGCCTACGACCGCGAGTCTTTTAGCAAGCAGCCGGTGGCGGCCGGGGATTATTCCGATCAGCAGGATTATCCCAGCAGTCGGCAGGAGTATCTCAGCCAGCAGCAGCCGGCGGATAATCGGGTCAAGATCTGGCCGATCATTGAGGAAAGCCTGCGGGGACCGGCCCTATCAGCCATGTTGTTAGGTCTGGCTTTGGGCATATTCACCCAGCCGGAAACTGTCTATAAAAGCTTCTACGATCCCCTCTTTCGCGGCTTGCTTTCGATCTTGATGCTGGTCATGGGGATGGAGGCTTGGTCAAGGGTGGGTGAACTGCGTAAGGTGGCCCAGTGGTATGTTGTCTATAGCGTCCTAGCACCCTTTGTGCATGGGCTAATCGCCTTCGGTCTCGGCATGATTGCCCACTACGCCACCGGGTTCAGTTGGGGCGGTGTCGTGGTTCTGGCCGTCATCGCTTCCTCTAGTTCCGACATCTCCGGGCCGCCCACGTTGCGGGCCGGTATCCCGTCGGCTAATCCCTCCGCCTATATAGGCGCGTCCACGGCCATCGGTACACCAGTAGCGATCGGCTTGTGCATACCCTTCTTCCTTGGTCTCGCCCAGGCCCTCAGCGGCGGCTAATCCGAGAAAGATTGTGGTCTGTCGGCGTTCCCTTGACTGGGCCTACCAAGCAGATAAATGTACACATTTAAGGAGATAATCAACATGGCCAAACCAGCCAAAAAGCTCGTCATCGTCACAGAAAAGATTTTGCTGAAAAAAGTCGCCAAGATCATCGAAGAATGCGGGGCGAGTGGTTACACGGTGATGGATACTGGCGGTAAAGGCAGTCGCAACGTGCGCTCGTCAGGACAACCCCACGTTTCCGAAACCGACAGTAATGTTAAGTTCGAGATACTTACCCCCGATCGAATTATGGCCCAAAATATTGCCAAGCAGGTTGCCGATCAGTTTTTCCTCAATTTTGCGGGCATGATCTATCTCTGTGATGCGGAGGTTCTGTACGGACAGAGTTTCTGTGGACCAGAGGGCTGTGAAATCTAGACAACTAAGCTTGTCTTGATCCGGGCCACCGCATCCCCAGCCTGACTGTCCTTGAGCGGTGGCCCTTTTTCCTATCCCCCAGTTTTATGACCACCTGAAATCTTTAACCCTCATCCCTTTAAACTCATGATTTTGTCCCATATTCTGCCTCCTTCGATCGGGGAGATAGCGGTTCCCATGGCTCCGATCCCCTTGCTCGCCACCGTTGTGGCCGAGGATTCACCGATTATTCTCTCCGGCGTATTGCTGACGCTGGTGGTGATTTATCTGGCCAGCAAGCTCGGCGCGGAGGCCGCCAGACGATTGGATTTTCCGCCTGTACTGGGAGAACTGGTCGCCGGTGTGATCGTCGGTGTTTCGGCGTTGCATCTGCTCATCTTTCCCGAAGGGGGACTATCCGCCTCGGACTCGCTGATTATGACGGTACTGCAAGGATTGAATCAATTGGCCCCGGCTGCCGTGGGCCGGATCTTTGAGTCCCAAAGTGAAGTGATTTCGGTTCTAGCTGAAATCGGTGTGATTATTCTGCTGTTTGAAATTGGCCTGGAATCGGATCTGCGACAACTCAAGGAAGTGGGAATTCAAGCCACGGTTGTGGCCTGTGTGGGGGTTGCGGCACCTTTTGCGGCGGGTACGGCCGGGTTAATGCTCGTCTTTCATGTGCCAGCTATCCCGGCGATTTTTGCGGGGGCAGCCTTGACGGCAACCAGTATCGGTATTACCTCGAAGGTGTTGTCAGAGTTAGGTCAACTCAAATCCAAAGAAGGGCAAATTATTGTCGGCGCGGCGGTGATCGATGATGTCCTCGGTATTATTGTCCTGGCTGTGGTCGCTAGTTTAGCCAAAACTGGTGAGATTGATGTGGCCAATGTTATTTACCTGATTGTCAGCGCTACGGCCTTTTTGGTCGGATCAATTTTGTTGGGAGGTATTTTTAACAAAAGTTTTGTGGCGATCGTGGAGCGGCTGAAAACCAGGGGAAATATTGTTATTCCCGCATTTGTCTTCGCTTTCTTTATGGCATTTTTAGGCAATGCTATTCATCTTGAAGCGATTTTAGGGGCCTTTGCTGCGGGTTTGGTTCTTGATGAAACCGATACCCGCAACGAGTTGGATGAGTTGATCAAACCGATCGCCGATTTGCTTGTGCCGATTTTCTTTGTGACGGTGGGAGCGCGTGCCGACCTCGGTGTTTTAAACCCAACGGTACCGGAGAATCGGGCCGGACTTTTGATCGCTGTCTTTTTGATGGTTGTGGCGATTATCGGTAAACTGGTGACGGGCTGGGCAGTTTTTGGCATATCTGGAATCAATCGTCTCGCCATCGGTGTGGGTATGATTCCCCGGGGTGAGGTGGGTCTAGTTTTTGCCGGGATTGGTTCGGCCAGCGGAATTTTGGATAAGCCTTTGGAGGTGTCGATTATTATTATGGTGATCCTGACCACTTTCCTCGCTCCTCCCTTCCTCAGAGTCGCTTTTGGTAAGACGGAAGCTGTTCCCGAAACCCTGGAAGGCAAGGAGCCAGCTAATCCTATTACTTAATTTTGCGGGTAAAATCTGATTTTTTAGACGAGGCTGAAAATACTTCAGCCTTTTTTGTCGACGATAGTTCCGGGATTTATCGGTTAGAAAGAGCGCAGTTTCCCCGCGACCAACCCCATTCTTCCACTCCCACGGAAATTTGCGAACCGGGACGGACATCTCCTTTCGATAAGTCTATCAGGGTCACACTGACTGCGGCGAATAAACTGCCACGATAAATCGGTTGTCCTTTGTTGTTAGTATTTTTAAAACTAAGGCTAGAAACTTGGGGAGGTTGACCGGAACGCGTCCAGCGAATGCGTTCAAAACGTCCATTGAGAAATTCTGCCGAATAGAACCAACCGTTATTCATGCGGCCTCGACAAAAAAGCTGTTGTGTGGCCACAGTAGCGGGAATATTGACAGATAAACTCAGAAGGCTGAATGCAGCGAGAGCGATCGGCAAAAATTTCATAAAAGTTGGCACTATAGCGTCAAATAATCCCATTATAAGTTCTTAGCTCGCAAATTTAACTATCGCGGCTGCGGTAAGTTCTGGTTTTTCGAGATGGGGAACATGGCCACAGCGAGGAATCCAGACCAGTTGATTATTGGGCAACGCCTGCTGAAATTTCTTCGCGTCTTTTGTGCCTAAAATTTGATCGTTTTCGCCCCAAATAATCAGAGTTTCTCGGTCTATTTGGCTTAATTTCGGCAAAAATGACCCATAACCGCCACTTTTGGTAAAGGAGATTAAAGCCTCACTCCAGTGGGGACAATTCAGGTGCAGACTAGCACAGGTGCAAGCATCAACACTAGCCAAAGTTTGATCGAAATAGGCGGTACGACTGATATTTTGGCGCACGCGGGGATTGGCTAAAAAATTAGTTGCCCACTTATCGAGGGGAGAAAACATCAATTTACCCAAGACCGGGGGATTAGCTAGTCCTGCGCTGTCAATCAGGACTAATTTTGCCACTATTTCCGGGTAGGAGAGGGCAAAATCGAGGGCCACTGCACCCCCCATGGAAGCACCGACTAAAATTATCGGTTCGGCGATCGCAGTTCTCCAGAAATGGTAAAGATGGCTTTTAATAGTTTTCGGAGATACTTCTAAATCTGGCGATCGCTCAGTAAAACCGAAGCCGAGCAGATCCATCGCCCAAGTTTCCCTATTTTGGCAGAGGAAAGGTAGTAAACGCCGAAATTCCAGCAGGGAACTATCAAAACCGTGCAGGAGGAGAAAGGGCGGTTGACCTTGCCCTTGTTGACTATAGGTAGTTAGAATCGATCGAGGATAGATAGGGCTATCGATGGCAATTTGTTGGATCTTCTGGAGGAGAGCAAGGGAGGTATCTTCGCTCAATCCCTCGCTAACAGTGGGTAAAAAGTTAGGATAATTCAAGGATGAGGGGGAAAGTTTTCTAGAGTTTCCGAGCATCGGCTGGGAAATAGCGACGGAAAACATTCATCGCGGTTGTAGCAACCGAGGAGTATATCCTGCGATTGTATCATAATCGGTAAGGTGCGTTCCCCCTCGTTGCAGCAGGGAACACACCCGACAAAATCGGCGTAATCGCACTACCCCTGTAAGCCAATGTCTAGATTATAGTAGGACAGTATCAGGCGAAAGTTAAAAAGATTTTCCAGTATGGTTAAATATTGCGCTGATGTTTTAATATTACCTATCGCCTAAAACTATGATTACTTATATTAAAATTCATGGCTTTAAATCCTTTCATAATTTTGAAATGGTATTCACGCCGCTTACTGTAGTTGCTGGGGTTAATGCTTCTGGTAAGAGTAATTTATTTGATGCTTTGCAATTGTTGGCGCGGCTGGCAGAAGTGGATATGAAGACGGCTTTTAGCGAGCAGCGAGGACATCCTAGCGAACTTTTTACCCAGTATGATGAGGACGACTACGCCACGGAAATGGAATTTATAGTTGAAATGTTAGTCAATCGCAAGGTAAAAGATAATTGGGGTGGGGAAGTCGATCTTAAATATACAAGATTACGCTATCAATTAAAAATTAAACGAGAGTCTAATATAAGTGGCTTTGAAAACTTGTATATTGTTGATGAACGTTTAGAAAATTTAAAGCACAATGAAGATAATTGGGTAAAAAATTATATTCCTAAGACAGTATTGGAAACTTGGCGACCAAAAGTAGTAACGGGTAGGAGAGCCATTCCTTATATTAAGACTGAAGATATTAATGGTATTGCTACCATTGTTGTACCTCAAGACGGTCAACAAGGAAATAAAAAAGTATTTCCCGCAAAAAGCGCATCACAAACTGTTTTAAGCAGCATTAATACCATAGATTTTAAACATATATTAGCCGCCAAACAAGAAATGCTGAGTTGGAAGTTTATGCAGCTTAATCCCGAAGATCTGCGAGAACCTACTCGTCAAGATATGGGCATCAGAGATACAATAACAGCAAGCGGAAAGAATTTAGCCGCTGCTTTATTTCGCATTAAACAAGATGATGAATATACCCTCACAGCAATTTCCCGTGATCTCAATAATCTGCTACCGAATCTCACAGAAGTTAATGTTTATGACGACAAAGCAAATCGACAATTTATTATCAAGGTAAAAGGTGATGATGGTCGGGAGTTTTCTTCGAGAGTGCTTTCCGAAGGAACCCTACGTTTATTAACATTATGTGTCCTGCAATACGACCGACAACACACAGGATTACTGTGTTTTGAAGAGCCAGAAAATGGCATTCATCCTTTTCGTATTGAAGCAATGGCAAGATTATTAAAAGAGCTAACTGTCGATTTTAAAGATACTGAAATGCCTTTACGCCAAGTAATAGTGAACACTCATTCTCCGGTTCTGGTGAGTCAATTAATTAATTGGCAAGATGATGAAAATGTCAGCATTTGGCTTTCTCAACTTACCACTATAATATCCACTATTGAAGGGAAGCGAATTAAGATGAAAAGCAGTAATTTTCACCCTGTTATCAAAGAGAATAAAAAGCAATTAACCTTATTTTTCTCCGAAAATGAGGCCAAGCTAACTCTCTCGGAAGTTGTCGAATATCTAAAAACTGCTGATGCTGAAAGTGCGATTAAAAATATTAAAAATCAACAAAACCAATTAACATAAATCAATTAAGATGTCCAAAAAAATCAAACAAATAATTATTGCATTAGCTACAGAAGGCAGTTCCGATCATAGATTTTTACCGAATATTATTAAGCGCACTTTCGAGAGAGTTGCTCTTGACGGTCAACAAGAAATAGAAATTTTTGACCCAATTTGTCTTCCACAAATCTCTCGCAAAAATATCCGAGAAAAAGCTAAAAAATATGCAATTCAAGCGGTGGAGAAGGGAGCAATGGTTTTGTGCTTCCATGCAGACGCAGATGATAAAACAGATGAAAACGCATTTAAGGAAAGAATTGATCCGGCTTTTAATGCTATTAAATCAGACGAGCGAGACTTATGTAAAAATTTAGTTGCTATCGTTCCAATACAAATGACTGAAGCCTGGATATTAGCAGACAAAGAATTACTAAAAAAAGAATTGTGTACAAATAAAAGTGATAGTGAGTTAGCAATCGATAAAGAACCCGAATCTTTTAGCAATCCGAAAGAAACAATTAAAAATGCCATCAATAAAGCCAGAGAAGGTATGACTAAACGGGATCGAAATAAACTAAAAATTGACGATTTATATTCACCGCTTGGTACAAAAATCGAATTGTCGAAATTAGAATCCTTATCTTCCTACAAAAAATTTGAAAAGGCAGTACGAGATATTTTTCCACAATTAACGAAAGTCAACAATATAGAAGATAATCCTGATCAAAGGTGAATAGGATCTTGCTAATACCATTTTTCTAAAGTAATGGCAGAGATGGTTAATTGCCTCCAACCTCAAACCCTATTCTAGAAAAGAAAATGGGAGTAAGATGTCTGCCACGAATAAAGAAAAATGGCATAAGGTGCGTTCCCTGTCGTCGATTTAGTTCTCCCTATGCGATCGCTACTTCCGCCTAACAACCCTCAACGTTCAGGAGGAATTTGCCCCTTTAACTCCTCAATTAGTAATGGGAGCTGCGATTGAACCACATCCCAAACGATGTTGAGGTTGACATCATCATACTCATGTACCAACCGATTTCGCATTCCCTTGATTTCTTGCCAAGCAATGTTGGGCAAGTTTTGTCGGGTTGTTTGGGAAACTCGTCCGGCGGCTTCGGCAATCACCAAGAGCCGTCGAATTACTGAATCTTGAAGCTGCACATTGGCGACGAACTCAGCTTTCGAGCATTGAGCCGTGTAGATCATGACCAGTTCTGCGGATTGCAGCATATCAAGCAGGAATTGGGGATCCCGTTGCATAAATCACTTGAGCCGAAGAAAGGATTTGATTACGGCGTAGGTAGTTGCGACTGGTGGCAATGCCTTGGCGGGTAATCAGGTCAACATCTCGATGGAAAATGCTTTTTAGCTCTGCTTCCATTTGGTCTAGGGTGCTGAATGTGGGATGAGCTTCTGGATGAAATTCCACCATAACATCAATGTCGCTGTCGGGGCGGAAGTCTTCGCGCAGGACGGAGCCGAATAGAGCGAATTCAGTTACTTGCCAGCGATCGCAAAACTGGGCAATTTTTTCCATCGGTAGGTCGCTCGCAGTAATGGTCATGGCATGATTACTCCCAAGGTTTCAAATTGCCGATCGAAAACGTGGCCGATAGCTGATCACTGAAAGCTCCCTAAATATCTAACCTTTGGTAGATGCTATTAAGGTGATTTAAGTGCTGCTGGGGATCAAAGCAACTTTCGATCTCGTCGGGGGATAAAATGCCGGTAACTCGCTCATCTTGGCTGATAAAAGCTTTAAAATTGCCGTTATCGGTGTTCCAAGCGCGATGGGCGTTTTCTTGGACGATTTTATAGGCAGATTCCCGGCTAATTCCCTTACTCACCAAAGTTAAAAGAACTCTTTGACTGAAAATCACGCCACCGTAAACATTCATATTTCGCTTCATGTTTTCGGGATACACCAGCAGATTTTTGACTAAATCGGTGATTTCCTTGAGCATAAAGTGGGTCAAAATGCAAACATCTGGCAGCATCACCCGTTCTACGGAACTATGGGAAATATCTCTTTCGTGCCAGAGGGCGATATTTTCTAAAGCGGAAACGCTATGACTACGGATAATTCTCGCCATTCCCGTTAAGCGTTCTGAACGGATGGGATTACGTTTATGGGGCATAGCGGAGGAGCCTTTTTGTCCTTTGGAAAAGTATTCTTCCACTTCTAGGACATCGGTTCTTTGCAGGTTGCGAATCTCCACGGCAAAACGTTCGATCGAAGCCGCCAATAAAGCTAATTGTTGCACATAATCGGCGTGTCGATCGCGGGAGATAACTTGAGTGGAAGCGGTATCCGGTTCTAATCCTAGCTTCTGACAGGTTAACGCCTCAATTTTCGGGTCAATATTGGCATATGTTCCCACTGCACCGGATATTTTACCGATGGCGATGTCTTGGCGCAAGCGAATTAAACGATCGCGTCCCCGCAGCACTTCCGCTAACCATCCCGCTAGTTTAAAGCCAAAGGTGATCGGTTCGGCGTGAATGCCGTGGGAACGTCCCACCATGACTGTATAACGGTGTTCTTGGGCGCGATAGCGCAGGGCTTGAATAAAATCTTCTAATTGTTCTAGAATCAGGTTTAAACTGGCGACTAATTGTAAAGACAGGGCGGTATCTAGTACATCGGAACTGGTTAAACCCAAATGAATATAACGCCCCGGCTCGCCCACATATTCGTTAACATTTGTTAAAAAGGCGATGACATCGTGGCGCACTTCTGCTTCTATTTCTAAAATGCGATCGGGATCAAAATTAGCTTTTGCCTTAATTTCTTCTACTGCATCCCCAGGAATATAGCCTAATTCTGCCTGCGCTTCACAGACGGCTATCTCTACCTCTAGCCATGTTTGATATTTATATCTATCCGTCCACAAATTCCCCATCGCAGGGAGAGTATAACGCTCGATCACTATTAATTATTCCAAGACAACCGTTTAATTGTATCGGATCGGGGTAAGTCTGGGAATAGGCAGGGGGCAGCGGGGAGTTTTGTTTTCCCCACTCCCTTTTTAGCGGTTAGTGTTTTAGGTTCGATCCCCCCTGCCCCCCTTGATAAGGGGGGTGCCGATCCCCCCTGCCCCCCTTGATAAGGGGGGTGCCGATCCCCCCTGCCCCCCTTGATAAGGGGGGTGCCGATCCCCCCTTAATCCCCCCTTGATAAGGGGGGCATCTAATAGTTTTTAACGCCTACCTACTCATCTTGTTTAATTTAGCCTGAATCGAACCCCTACCCCCTTGCTTCAACCCATGCTCGCATTTTACCCGGATTGTTCAATCCGTAGGGATCGACGAGTTTTTTAAATTCTAGTTGTAGCGGATTAATCTGTCTGCTGCCGCCATCTTCCATGATATAAGTGTGAGGATTGGCAATAGCTGCCCCCTGTTGTTCATAGATAGCAATAATCTCATTTAATCGAGTTTCTGTGGTAAATTCTAGCAAGGGAAGACCGGCGGGAATAACTTTACCTTGAAATTTCAAAAATTCTAGGTGCATCATTATTTCCTCACCAAAATAATTATGGAGTTTCTCTACCGTAGCTAGATTAAAATAAAAAGCTTGTAGATAAGTTATCTGGGGGTTAAAACTACGCGCGTGGAGAGTAGTATGATTCCAAGTAAATTCTAAGATACTGTTGCCTTTTTGGGTTTCTTCTGGCGTTTTATAGTAGGTAAGTTCACCATTATATTCTTTAATTAAAGACTCTAAGGCGACTCGATCGCTGTCCGATACTATTAACAAAACTGCCGCTTTCCCCGTGGTTAAATAATCCTTAAGAGCAGTAAAATAAGCGGGAATTGGCCAAGAGTGAACACTAACCATTTTCTTGACAATGCCATCACTATCACTAAGAGCTTGACCGAATTTAGCGGCGGTGAGAAAATCGGCAAAAGTAACGATAAATTCTGCCCAAGGATAACAGGGAGCGAGGGCTATTTCTAACTCGGTAATAATGCCATTTGTTCCGTAGGCATGATTGACTTTTTCTACCTCATCCCCCCGTAGTTCGATAATTTTTGGTTCCGCTTCTAGGGTGACTAATTGCACTGCTTGCAGATTGCCCCTATCCTTTAATTGTCCATAATTAATTGAACCCATGCCCACACTGCCACCCCCGATAAAACCGCCAATTGTCGCCGTCCGATAGGTAGAGGGAGCCATTCTTAATTCCCAACCGATTGCGCGAGCTTGTTTATCAAAAAATGCCATTTTTACCCCCGCTTCTACCCGGGCCGTACCCGGTTCGATCGAGATAATTTTTGTTAGTTTGGTTGTGTCTAAAATTACTCCTCCCTGCAAGGGAACACATTGACCATAATTACCTGTACCCGCACCTCTGACAGTTAAAGGAATTTGGTATTTAACGCAGGTTTTAGCGATGTCAATAACCTCTTGGCTATTCTGGGGACGAATGACTAAATCAGCCCGTTTATCTTGCAGTTGTGCCTCTAAAATGGGGCTAAAATGATAATAATCTAAAGAGAGTTTCGCCACTTGCCCCGGATCGGTGATAATTTCTAGATAGGAAAGCTCTTGAATGAGATTTTGACAATTAGATTTCATGGTTAGGTATTAGTGTAAAATTAGTTTCCTAGTCGAGATGACAATTCAGTTAAGTAGTCGTGCAAAATTAATTTCTTGGTTAGGATAGGCAAAAGGCAAGAGGCAAAAGGCAAAAGCTTGATCGAAATGTGTAATTAATTTTGCTTAGGTACTTATCAGTTATCAGTTATCATTCATAATTCATAATTCATAATTCCCCCATTTCCCCATCATCTTACACCCTACACCCTACACCCCACACCCATCACCCTACACCCCACACCCTACACCCCACACCCATCACCCCACACCCCAATCAGCGATCGCTACTTGGGGAAAAATTAAAAACCGATCGCCTGGGCGGTCGGTTTTACTAAGAATTATAAACTTTTATTAACTTTGTTTGCTGAGAAACTGTTGAGCTTGTCTAATAGCGGCAGCGCCGATATTGAAGACAGCCCAGCCGGCAGCGATAAGCAAAGGGGTTAAAACGATCAACACTCTCCAGTCCATAGATTTCCTTCTCCTCGGTCAGCACTTAAAAGATTGTTACTTAATTCTCATTTTATATTTATACCCTAATCCGCCCGTTTTGGGAATCCGGTATCAGTAGCTTTTCCCGCATGAACGAGGGCAAGTTTAGCATAGCGCTCGGCGTGTTCGATCAACTCTTGAGCCTCCTGTGGCGAAACTTCCCGGACGCGTTTAGCGGGAATGCCCACCACTAAAGATCGCGGTGGTATATCTTTTGTCACGATACTACCCGCCCCGACAATACTACCCGCCCCGACGCGCACACCATCGAGAATCACTGCCCCAATGCCGATTAAACAACCGCGTTCAATATGGGCTGCGTGAATTACCGCCCGATGCCCGATGGTAACGTAATCTTCAAGGATAGTAATTTTGCCCGGATCTCCGTGTAGGATTGCCCCATCTTGGATATTAGTATAGGCCCCAATTTCGATGCGTTCCACGTCGGCGCGCAATACCGCCCCATACCAAACACTCACCCCCACAGCTAGGGAAATATCGCCCATTACCGTGGCATTAGGGGCGATAAAAGCCGCTTGACTGACATCGACAAGCGGCCAGAAATTAGAAGTTGATCTTAAGTTATCTAAAGACATGAAAGGATCTGCACTAAAGTCGAAAGAGAATGCCCGTCCAATTTGGTTGGGTATAATATGGGTAGGATTATTGGTACAAAGATAGCAATTTTTAGTTTAGGTTCTTCCATGATCAATGCAAGTTTACAATACCCTGTTTTTGGCCCCGATATCCATTGTCCTCACTGTCGGCAGCTAATCCCCGCCCTCACTTTGACGGATACCTATTTGTGTCCGCGCCATGGGGCTTTTGAAGCCGATCCCAAAACGGGTGAGTTGATTCACTTGCAGTCAGGACGACATTGGCGACTCTGGAATGGTGAGTGGTATCGTCAACACACTCACCCGGATGGTATTCGTTTTGAGATTCACGAAGCACTCGATCGCCTCTATACTCAAGGATTTAAAGCGACTAAAGTAATTATTGCCAACCGTTATCGCGATTTAGTTAGTTCCTACCTAGAACGTAACACCGCTTGGCGCGGTAATGGACCGGGTGAAGCCACTATTGCCCGTCTCTACGGTTTACCAGTAGAATTTAGCCCCGATGCCCCCGATGAACCCTGTTGGGATGTAATTAATTTTGATCTGGAAAAAGAACCGGGGGTTCCCAAACGTTATCCCTATTTTCGTCTTTTTGATTAATCATTAGCCATCGGGAGTCAGGAGATAGGAGGCAGGAGATTATTTTTATTTACTCTCCCCGCTTCCCCGCTTCCCCACTTCCCCATTTCCCCATTTCCCCACTTCCCCATTTCCCCACTTCCCCACTTCCCCACTTCCCCACTTCATAATTCTTTCTCCTGAAAATGCACCATGCTTCTATCCGCACCGCTAATATCCATCGGGCGATCGCTTTTTACCAACTTCTCGGTTTTACCCTAGAGGAAAGATTCACCACGGGTTATACTTTGGCCTGTTGGCTAACGGGGTTAAACGGACGCATCGAATTAATCCAAATTCCTCAACCGAAACCCGCCCCCGATGCCTTTAGCGATCAGCATTATGTCGGTTATTATCACTTGTCTTTTGACCTAACAGAAAATGTCAGCAATTTACCAGAATGGGTAGAAAAATTAACAAATAACTTTCAGCAAGCTCATCAAGAGGATGCCGATTTATATCAACCTTTAAAAATTCTTTTGCCACCCCAACAACAGATGATCGGCGATCATGTCTATGAAGTCACCTTTATTGCCGATACAGACGGGTTGCCCCTGGAATTTATCCGTCGTTTAACGCCGAAATCAGCGATCAAGGTCTCAATAACTGAGATGGAGGGGACAGTGCTGGCAAAAACTCCCTAGCTATACCAGTCTCCTCCAGATGATCTGCATAAAAACTTAAGAATGATCCCCGTCTGGTGATAGACTTTTGACTGTTAAGGAAACAAACTCACTAGATAAATCATAGATCAGCTGTAGGGAGGATCATCGAGTGGAAAGTACGCTAGGGTTAGAAATTATCGAAGTGGTCGAACAGGCTGCCATTGCCTCCTCGAAGTGGATGGGTAAAGGCGAAAAAAATACCGCCGATCACGTCGCTGTAGAAGCGATGCGCGAACGGATGAATAAAATCCATATGCGCGGTCGCATCGTTATTGGAGAAGGGGAAAGAGACGAGGCTCCCATGCTCTATATTGGCGAAGAAGTGGGTATCTGTACCCAAGCTGATGCCAAACAATATTGTAATCCCGACGAATTAGTCGAAATCGATATCGCCGTCGATCCCTGCGAAGGCACTAACTTGGTTGCCTACGGTCAAAATGGTTCTATGGCCGTGTTAGCGATCTCCGAAAAAGGTGGGTTATTCGCCGCTCCTGACTTTTATATGAAAAAATTAGCCGCTCCCCCGGCAGCTAAAGGTCATGTGGATATTAATAAATCGGCGACGGAAAACCTGAAAGTCCTTTCCGATTGTCTCAATCGTTCCATCGAAGAACTGGTGGTAGTAGTTATGGATCGTCCCCGTCACAAGGAATTAATCCAAGAAATCCGCAACGCCGGGGCCAGAGTTCGTCTGATCAGCGATGGTGACGTATCGGCCGCTATTTCCTGCGCTTTTTCGGGAACTAATATTCATGCTCTCATGGGTATCGGTGCCGCTCCGGAAGGGGTAATCTCGGCGGCGGCTATGCGTTGTCTAGGCGGTCACTTCCAGGGACAATTAATCTATGATCCCGAAGTGGTCAAAACCGGTTTAATCGGCGAAAGCAGAGAGGGTAATATCGCTCGTCTGCAAGAAATGGGCATCACCAATCCCGATCGCGTTTACGGTTGCGAAGAGTTAGCCAGTGGCGAAACCGTCCTCTTTGCCGCCTGTGGGATCACCCCCGGCACCCTGATGGAAGGGGTACGCTTCTTCCATGGTGGCGCTCGTACCCAAAGCTTGGTTATCTCCACCCAATCGAAAACCGCTCGCTTTGTCGATACCGTTCACCTGTTCGACCGACCCAAATACATTCAACTGAGATAATTCCCTGACCGGGTGGGGTGGGCATGGCTCACCTCGCCCCCATTGGTAAAAATATATAAAGTTTTTTTTCAAACATCTTTTATTTGCATCCCGATTGGGACTAAATTGCAACAATTAGAGACATAACGCACTGATCTTTATCAATAATTTTTGTAGCCTGAGCAACATTTGTAGGAGAACATAAATGAATATTGCTGTAGTGGGCTTGAGTCACAAGACAGCCCCTGTGGAAATTCGCGAAAAATTGAGTATCCCGGAAGCGAAAATCGAGTCCGCCCTTACCCACCTCAAGGGTTATCCCCATATCCAAGAGGTGGCGATTATCAGCACCTGTAACCGTTTGGAGATCTACGCCGTGGTTACGGATACGGAAAAGGGCGTGGTGGAAATTACCCAGTTTCTCGCTGAAATCGGGCATATTCCCCTTAATGTCCTGCGTCGTTACCTGTTTACCCTGCTGCATCAGGATGCTGTCCGTCATCTGCTGCGGGTGTCGGCCGGTTTAGAAAGTCTTGTCCTCGGTGAAGGGCAAATTCTCGCTCAAGTTAAAAATACCCATAAATTAGCTCAAAAGTACAATACTATTAGTCAATTACTCGATCGCCTGTTTAAACAAGCGATGACTGCCGGTAAACGCGTCCGCACGGAAACCAGCATCGGCACGGGAGCCGTATCGATCAGTTCGGCGGCGGTGGAGTTAGCCCATGCTAAGGTGGCAGACCTCAGCAGCAAGAAAATCGCTATTATCGGGGCAGGGAAAATGTCCCGATTATTAGTTACTCACCTTCTGGCTAAGGGTTCTCAGCAAATTGCGATCGTCAATCGCTCCCAAAGACGGGCCCAGGAGTTGGCCCGTGAATTTCCTCACCTACCGCTGCAACTATATGGCTTAGAAGAGATGATGACTACCGTAGCGGCATCGGATATCGTCTTTACCAGTACCGGAGCCACGGAACCAATTTTAACTAAAACTTTATTGACAGAAGTGACGATTGCTGCTACATCGCTGATGTTAATCGATATTTCCGTTCCCCGCAACGTCCATACCGACGTGAAGGAATTGGCACAAGTGCAAGCTTTTAACGTCGATGATCTTAAAGCGGTGGTTGCCGCCAATCAGGAAAGTCGCCGTCAGATGGCCAGGGAAGCAGAGGCACTCCTAGAGCAGGAAGTGGAAGCTTTCGAGCTTTGGTGGCGTTCTTTGGACACTGTACCGACAATTAGCTGTTTAAGAAGCAAAATTGAAGATATTCGCGAACAGGAATTAGAAAAGGCCCTCTCCCGTCTGGGGACGGAATTCGCCGAAAAACACCAAGAAGTTATCGAAGCAATGACCCGCGGTATCGTCAATAAAATCCTTCACGAACCCATGGTACAACTGCGCGCCCAACAGGATATCGAAGCCCGCAAGCGCTGTTTACAATCCCTGCAAATGCTCTTTAATCTCAGTGTCGGAGAAGAATATAGTTAGGGACTGGTAATCCACAAAAATTAAGGGCGATTCTATGGGTCTGTTAAGGTGATTTTGAGGGATTGGGGGCGAATAATTTGGCAGCATTCCCCTATCCACAATTTCAAGATTGACAGACCAATAGACTTTTGGCTGTGGAAATGCGGTAATTATGCCCAAATTGAGGGGGTGTTTAACTGATGGAAGTGGGATAGAGGAGGGTGTGGGACCGCAGGGAGCGGTATAATTGATAGTTAGACTGTTAAAAACTGAGTTCTCTCTTTCACAGATTTGTCATCAATTTCATTGTTAGCTCGTTATACTTGGAAAAGCATACTAAGCCTGAGTAATATGGAAAACCTTGCAGAAAAAGTAGCCTTAGCAGAAAAAGTAGCCTTACTCGAAAAAGAAGTCTCAGATGAGAGAAAAAGGCTGTCGTCTGATAGGCTTGACATTTCTTTTGGGGAGTTGATCAACCTATACAAAAATAATGAATTAATAATTAGACCAGAGTATCAGAGATTATTCCGATGGTCAGAAGCACAAAAAACTGCACTTATAGAATCAATTCTACTCTCGATTCCAATTCCTCCAATATTTGTGGCCGAGGATAAAAACGGTGTATGGGAATTAGTCGATGGATTGCAACGTGTTTCTACTTTCATAAGTTTTTTTGGTGAACTAAAAGGTAGTGGATGGACAATTGACTATCAAGAAGATATAGACAGATCAGGAGTCGAAGAAGAAGAAGAAATTGATGAGGAAAGCGGGGAAGAAACTGGGGGGATAAAAACTATAAATAAATGGACTTTGCAAGAAGGAGGATTGGTCAAAAGCTTGCAAGGCTTTAATATTGATAATCTTCCAACAAATCTAAAAATAAACTTGAAAAGGGCTGTTTGTAGAGTTGAAATTTTGAGAGGAGAAAGTAGCACTTCCATGAAGTATGAGTTGTTTAAACGACTCAACTCTGGAGGTTCAAAATTAACTCCACAAGAGATAAGAAATGCAATTTATCGAGGGGTTAATCCCAGGCTTAACGAGCTTTTACTAAAAGTTAGTCAAAGCACAGTTTTCAAATCTCTTACTCAATTAAGTAGTGGCAAACTTAATGAATTATATGATCAAGAATTAGTTCTTAGGTTTTTTGCTTTCTACAAAAATGCTCAAAATGTTAATGAAAATATGGAGAAGTTTTTAAACGATTTTATGGAGGAAACTGTTCAGGACGCTAGTTTTAAATATGATGTTTATGAATCTCTCATCATGAGAGTTTTAGAGTTAATTTACCAAATAGAAGACAAAAAGATATTTAGAAACGAGAGAAACTTATTTGTTCCAGCTTATTTTGAGGGGATATTAATCGGAGTTGCTCAAAATATCGAGACGTATGCTGAAGACCTTGAACTTTTGAAATCAAAGATAACACAATTAAAAAGTGACAACGACTTCAAAAGATATTCTGGGACCGCTTCTAATAGTAGAAGTCGGATTAGAAATCGTCTTAAAAGAGTAGATGAAATTTTTAAATAATAAACTTAGCAATAGACTATGGATGATTTTGATAGGGCATTGCAAGAGATTATTGAAGAGAGAATATCTGTTCTTTTCGAAATTGAGAGAGCAATTTTTACGAGAAGGTACTCTCTATCTTCAAAGCATCAAGACATTTTCTCAACTCAATCAATATCGATGATTTATTCTTTATGGGAAAGCTTTATCCAAAAATCTTTCAACCTCTATATTGATGAACTTAATAATGTTGGCAGAGATCTTCATGATTTTTGCGATGAAATAGTTATTCACCACATGGAAAACTCCTTTAAACAGTTCAAGGAATATCCGACAAATGACAATAGAAAAGTAAGGTTTTTTGCTTCACTTAAAGAGTTTCACGCTGGGGATAGCTGCACTTTTTCAAGAGTTGTTAATACCGAGAGTAATGTTGGTTTCAACGTCTTAAACAAATTACTCAAAAGCTTTGCACTTGAAAAGTTTCCAGAACATTGGAAGGATTATGCACATCCGAATCCTAATTTAAAGGAATCCTTAGAGTTATTTCTGCGGTTACGCAATGCTGTAGCTCATGGAGGTGATTTAGCACCAGAGGATAGGATTAGCCAGGAATTATATACCAGATTTAAGAAGTTGGTGACAGATTTGATGTACGAAATCCGATTGAAAATGTTGTATGGTCTTAAACATAAAACATTCTTAAAGTTGCAGTAGCGTATTGTAACAAATAGCAGGTAATAGTAATTAGCTGTAGCTGTAGGGTGCGTTCCCTGATGCAAGTCCTACTGCTCCACCAATAGATTTTTGGGAACGCACCATGCTCATTCATTGAAGCTGTGAGTCTAATGGGACTTAAACACAAAACCGAACTTTTTTAGCTATAATCAAGTCATAGTGGGACTTAGACAAAAAACAAATCGAGAAAAGCCTCAACTCCAATCCCCGCTTGGGATTTACTTCGAGAAGCCCAAAATCGCTGAAACCCAGATAGATCAAGGAAAATCATAAATCGAGGTTAACCCTTTGTCCCGTAATGGTTTGAGCCTTTTTTGCTGACAGAAAACGCCTAAGTCCCACTAGGTCCATATTAGAACCCAGAAAAGCGTTCTTAAAGATATCAGTTGTGAAAGTACACCTAACTTCACCGTTAGGTGGCTTAGGTTTTCTATGGGGACAGTGCTTCCAAGTTATTTTTGATAATAAATCCTGTTTTTCAAAGCTGATAACAATCAATCATAAGTTAGCCAATGACAGTTAGGGACTTGCGTAAAAATAAGATGCCAGCTAGGAGGGCAGAACCGTCACATCCCATTTGGGCAAAGTTTCAGAACGCTGCGTTGAAAGGTTGCAATTGTTCTAGTTCTTTAGCCAAAACCTTCACCCCTTTTTCATAAGTTCCTTCTACCAAATGCACGCTTAGGTTTTATCCCCTTCCAAGTCATGTTAGAAGCCCAATTAAGAGCCGCATCAATTGAATCTAAAATTGCCCCATTCCAATAGTTCTCTAAGACGGCCCAACACCGTTCAATGGGATTATATTTA
>VYLF01000303.1_pt1 | contig 24802 bp, 30 predicted proteins | sample 5114371 | NCBI WGS metagenome assembly VYLF01 (sample SAMN12291773, study PRJNA351875) | freshwater metagenome | isolation source: freshwater lake | place: USA: Michigan, Kent Lake | collected 2013-08-15 | reverse complement strand
AACACTAACTTTTGCCGCAGTTTTAATAAGAGTTTCTTTTAAACGAGAAACTGTCGCCTTTGCCAATCTTGTCCCCTGTGCTGCTTGCCGAATCCCCAGCAGCAAAATATAAGCGGCTTGGGACAAAAACAGACGAAACTGATTGACGATAAATCAAAAGCTTTTCTCTCAACCTAAGCGAAAAAATCCCCCCGATCAAGTGCATAAAATATCTATTTTTTGTAGTATCGAAAATTGCCCAAACCTAGTAACCGAGGCTATTCTATAGATACTGCGCTTATATTCTAAGGGAAAGAGTGCAGAATTAATCTCTGTTCTTTCTAAATTCTGTAGCTGATCATGAGAACCGTCGGACAAGCTTCGGCGCGCATCAATGAAGCCTTAGAGCTACGGGTGACTCACCTTTGTAACCCCTAAATCAGGTTTTATGTCAAGCTATTTTGAAAGCCTTGCTAGAAACCAGTTTTAGGGACAAGTATAATTACTCACTTGCATAAATGAGATGCTCCCTGTTTACAAAGACCCAATTAGGAGAATACCGCTAGATGAAGTCGTTTTTAGGCAAGAAACCCGAAAAGGTAAGGATAAAAATCACACCGTGCCGATTTGTTCCGAGTTAAGGCTTAGATTGAAAGATTACAATCCATCAATTAACTTATACCATTTTTCTTTATTCGCGTCACAACGAATGCAGGCTTGGCAAGCATTCGAGCGTGGATGTCTGTCATGGATTTAGAAATTTGGTATTAGAAGATTACCTTTTTCCCGGCATCGATGGAAGATTAAGCTATGAAGCCGCTCTAGTTTACCCAGCTTTAAGGCATTGGGTAAGGATGGACTCTGTCGCTTGCTATTTTACGAAACCCGACTCCTCTATCAACTTTTAACCCGCAATTTAGTAAAGTGATACTGTGTAGAGATGAGGAGCAATTATTTATGGAAGCTGGCGGTTCACAACGAGGGATTTCCCCAACTCTGCGGCAAAGTGGTATCGGTTTAATGCTACTGGCATCGGGGGGAATATTAATCTGGTTTATCGCCTGGTTAAGTAATTTTAGCTTCGGGGGACGCAGTTATCGAGTCACCTTCCTTTTTCCTAATGTGGGTGGCATGATGGTGGGAACCCGCGTCGGTTATCGGGGAGTGAGAATCGGGCAAGTGACAGCAATTACCCCAGAACCGGAGGGAGTCGCCGTAGAAGTGGAGATTTCGCCAGCAGATCGCCTAATTCCCAGTAATTCCCTCATCGAAGCCATTCAATCTGGTTTAGTGGGTGAAACCACGATCGATATTACTCCCCTGCAAGCTTTACCCATCGGTGGTGTCAAAGAACCCCCTTTGAGTCCTAACTGTAATGGGGAAGTGATTATCTGTAACGGTTCCCGTTTACAAGGGCAATCGGCGCTAAATGTCAATACCTTGATCAGATCTTTACTGAGAATTTCTAATCTAGTTAGTGATCCCGATATGGTGGCCGGATTTCGTTCCTTTACCCAACGCGCTGCCAATGCCTTGGGGGGACTCGATCGCTTTAGTGGTGAGGCAACCACCGCTTTAAGCGAGGTACGTCGCAGCGGTACTCTGGGTAAAGTTAATTCGGGGATGAGATCTCTAGAATCCTTACCCCAAGTATCCGGTTCCCTCGATCGCCTTTCTAGTGATCTTTCCGGTGTCGGGGGATTGAGTCAGGAAGCGACTACTTTACTGAAAAGTTTACAGGGAAGTGGCGGCCTGAGAAATTTAGACGCTACCCTAGTGGAGGCCCGAAAAACGCTGCTTTTGGTGGGACAAACTACGGAAGAACTGCGGGTTTTTTTGGCAGCTAATCAAAATCGTTTAATTGCCACTCTCGATAGTATCAAAACTACCAGCGATCGCCTACAAACTACTCTCGCTGCTTTGGATCCCATCCTGACGCAAGTGCAGAAAAGCCAAATTATCGAGAATTTAAATACTATTTCGGCAAATGCTGTTAAATTAAGTGAAAATTTGGGCAACTTTACCGCCTATCTCTCCGATCCTGCCACTGTTGTCACCCTACAGCAACTTCTCGACTCCTCTCGCGCCGCTTTTGCCAATCTTCAGAAAATCACCTCGGATGTGGATGAAATTACCGGTAATCCGCAACTGCGACAGGAAATTATCCGTTTAATTCAGGGTTTAAGTCGTTTGGTTTCTTCTAGCGAACAACTACAGCAGGAATTCGCCCAAGGTCAAGCAATGACAAGAATGGCCGCCCAAATTGCGACAATAGCCCCAAATCCCGCCCCTAATACCCCAGAAAAAGACGCTAAGAAACCTGAATCTGAGTAGCAGAATTTGGGGTTAGGGGTTGGGAAAAAAAAGTCCGATCATTTGTACTAAATTTTTCAAGACCCAGTTTCAATACACAACAGTTTGCCTAATTTTTTGTCATAGCTAAATGAGGAATTTCTTCACCATGTTGACGATAACTTTCTTTAACGCCTTCCCAAGCTAAAATTAATTGATTGAGTGCTGTTTGGGGGCGATCAGCAAAAGCGGAAACGCTAGGCATTTCTACTAAGTATGCTATCCAATCTCCCTCCTCATCTTGGAAGATATTAATGCTAAAACCGTTAAAATCCTCGGTGGTTGGATTCATTTTCTTCCTCCTGTATTTTTAAAAATTGTTTAACTTGATAAGCTTTCGCTTCACCGTTTTTTGTCGGTTGAATAGATAGACGGACTCTCTTGGATGAATACCAAATGTGATGACTTCCTGTTTGATGGTCAAAAGTCCAACCGCAAAGATTAAGCAAACTCTCAAATTCGCTAAAACGTAATCCTTGAGGTGAGTTTTTGGCCTTTTCTAGCAGTCTTTCTTTTTTTCCCATCGATCGATCACAACGAACTCAATCTATTTTAGCTTAAAGTTAAAAGAAGGAGATCGCATTTATACATCGCAGTCAGCCATCAGCTTGCAAGAGTTATCTCAAAAATGGCAATTAATTTGGCACGACTACTTACAATCGTTTTGAGATTAGGAGATAAATTTTCATCCAGCAAAAACCGAATTTTCATGCTTTTTGTAAATACTCCTGCTCCTTTTTAATTTTTGCTTTTCTTAAACGATCAATTAAAGGAGATGATGTTTCTAGCCACTGTTGATAATGTTGTTCCCGTTGTCTTTCTAGCTTGACAAGATAGAGATCGATTTGTGCTTGATTGTGATAATAATAGGTCAAAGTGGCATAAATTTTTTCTAAATTTAGAGTTGGTAATTCTTGGAGAATTTCTTGAGGACTATAACCTTGTCGATAGTATTTCAGTACGTCCTCAATGCCAATACGATGTCCTTTTAATTGAATATTATCTACTGCTACAAATTCAAAATAATCTTCTAACTGCATAGGTTGTTACCTCCTAAAACATCAATACTATCCTAGCATATTGTTAAAAATGTGCCGCAAAATTCAAAATTATTCACCGATTTTAAGCCTATCTGAATATTCAATTTAACCCACCTAGTTTAGATGGGTTAAAAAGATAAAAATAGATTAAGATTGACGTTTTAAAGCAGAACTAATTCCTAATACTCCTAAACTCAATAATCCTAGCACTGATGAAGGTTCGGGAATAGAAGGAGGAGGAGAGGAAAGAGCTATCACTGAGACATTATCCAACGCAGGACCATAAGGTGTATCGACTAAATTTAGAAAACTAAGGGTAGTTGTTGTTCCAGTGGCAGTAAAACCCCAAGATTTTGATACCCATCCCATGTTTGAACGGCTTTTTCCTGTTATGTCGAAAGAAAAGTCAGCAGAATTTCCTCCTGCACTCACTCTCATCTCTTTAATAGTAGGACTGTAGTCTGTATTACCCGCCAGATCAAAAGTCACCCGATAAGTCTCACCGACGGTTGTGTTAAAGGTTTGCTGAATTCCACCAGCATTTAATCCAGATAGGTCCAGATTTCTACTACCCTCAGAAGCTTGCCAGTATGTACCTATATAATCGATTGTTGCTTGGCTAACCGTCCATCCTGTAATTACGGTGGAACCAACACCAAGTGTTATATAAGAAGTACCAGGGTTAGGGTTGACGGTAGCCGTCTCAAAACTGCCATTTTGAATCAAATTTGCTGCTTGTACAGGGGTGACTATCAAAGCACTCACCGCCAAGACAGAGGAAGCAATTGAGAGTTTTAATAAGCTATGCTTACCCCCCCCCGCAAATCAATCAGTTTTGCTAATTTTTGAGTCATAATTAAAAACTACATTTTTACAAGAACGGCCATAGCGTAGCACAGAAAAGCTTAAAATAAATGAAAAAATGATTAATTTTTTCCTCAAGATGGCCTTAAATGAGCTTTTGGATAGAGAGACTTGTGGCAAGATATAATTAAGGTATATTTTGGGGAAGAAATTGGATTATGGAAGAACTTTTAGAATTAAAAGCTTTGCTCTTAAAAGGTGATATTAAAGGTTCACTGGCGATTGTAGAAGACCTTGAAGATATGAGCAAAAATGGGATTATTAGCACCATTCGTAGTTATGCTGTTATCTTACTACTGCATTTAATTAAACAACAGGCAGAAAACCGAACCACTCGTTCTTGGGATGTCTCCATTCGCAATAGTGTTAGAGAAATTCAACGCCAAAATAAACGCCGAAAAGCGGCAGGATATTATTTAAGTGATGAGGAATTAACAGACACTTTAAATGATGCTTATCTTAATGCTTTAGATGCCGCTTCTCTAGAAGTCGAAGCAGCTTGTTATCAATCGGAGCAAATAGAAGCTATAATTGACAAAAATAAACTGATTAGTGATGCTTTCCTTCTGATCAAAAACGTCTCTCCCTAGAAAGATTATGACAGACTCAATCTCTCAAGAACAAGCCTAAGAAATGTTACGTTGGTTAAACAAAAATCGTGACACCGTGCTTGATTTGTATAAAAATCAATACATTGCCTATAATGAAAAAGGGGTCATTGCTCACGGTGAAAATTTACAGAATGTTCTGGAAGAAGCCAACACAACCAATCAAGAATTTGTCATTTATCTTGTTCCTCGTTGTCGTTATTCTCTGCAAATTTTACCAGTTCAAGTTTAAAGTAGTTTAAGATGATTTTGACAACGGCAAAATTCTATGAAAATAACCCTTTATCAACCGACGTTATCGTTATTATTGCTGCTGTTGCTATCCGGTGGTTGTGCAGTCAATCAGGAAAAAGGGAAAACCATCACTCCGCAAGCGTCTCCTTTAGCAGAAATCGTTCCTTGGCAGATGGTCGAACGGGTTACTATTTTAAAAGCCGATCAGGATCCCATCTATGCTTTGGCCATTAGTCCCGATAACTCCTTGCTGCTGAGTGGTAGTTTTGACGGTACTGTTAGGGAATGGGACCTAAAAACCCAAAAACCTCTCAGGACTTGGCAACTAGGTGATACTGTCAATGCTATCCAATTCAGTCCCGATGGTGAGACTTTCGTAACTGCTGATGCGGGGGGAAAAGTGCAACGCTGGAATACGCGCACGGGAAAATTAGAAATGACCTATTCCGGCCATGCTTTTCTCGTTACTGATGCCGCTATTTCTCCCGATGGCAAAATTTTGGCCACGGGTAGCTGGGATCGTACAGTTAAACTCTGGCATTTTCAGACGGGTAAACTGTTAAAAACCCTGCGCGGTCATAATCATCCGATTCAGGCGATCGCATTTAGTCCCGATGGTGAAGGAATTGTTAGCGCCGATTACGATGGCTTCGTTAAACTGTGGAAAGTGAGTACCGGTCGCTTTATTCGCGCCTATGCGGGTAATTTATTCCCCGTTTATCGGGTGCTTTTTTCCAAGGATGGTAATATCGCCGGTACTGCTAGTCAAGACGGTTCGATCCGCAGTTGGCAAGTGAAAAGCGGCATCGGCACCACCACTATTCTCGCCCATAACGACGCTGTAACCGATATGGCCTTGCTGGATGGGGGCAAAGTTTTGGCCAGCACTTCCGGGGATGGAACCGTCAAATTTTGGGATGTTAACACCCGTCGGCACTTGAATACCCTCAAGGGAAACGTCATCTTAAGAATGGTTGCCAGTCGAGATGGTCGTTGGTTGGTCACTGGAGATCGGGACGGTGCGATCGCAATCTGGCGGGGAATCTAATGACTATAATTAAGACTAAGTGGGTGGGTGGAATTAAATATAAGATGAACGTAGGTTGGGTTGAAGCATGAAACCCAACGCCCGCTCATGTTACTGAAGCATGAAACCCAACGCCCGCTCATGTTACGCTACCGCTAACCCATCCTACAAATAATTGTGCCTCCCTACTTAGAGTGTTTTCTAGGGCGAAATATAGCTATGGCAGCAGTGATTTTAAACTTAGATACAGTCAATCTCAGCGATGAGCAGTTTTACCGTCTCTGTCAAGTTAACCCAGATTGGCAACTGGAAAGAAACGCCCAAGGAGAATTAATTGTGATGCCACCTGTTGGGGGAATTAGCGGCAACCGAGAGGCCGATTTTATTAGTTTACTTTGGTTGTGGAATCGTCAAACCCGATTGGGTAAAGTCTTTAGTTCGGCGACGATTTTTCGTTTACCGAATGGCGGAGATCGCGCTCCCGATGCCGCTTGGGTGAGTTTAACTCGTTGGCAAGCTCTGAGTCGAGAAGAACAGGAGAAATTTCCGCCTATTTGTCCCGATTTCGTCATTGAACTGCGCTCCCGTAGCGATTCCCTCCCGGAAATTCAAGCGAAAATGCGGGAATATCTCCACAGTGGTTTGCGATTAGGTTGGCTAGTTAATCCTCAACAACAACAAGTGGAAATTTATCGTCCTCAGCAACCCGTAGAAATTATGGAAATACCCGCTAATTTAAGCGGAGAGGATGTCTTACCAGGCTTTAGTCTATTTATCTCTATTTTTGAGTAAAATATCCTCAAAACCGAGGTATGATACTAAATCCGTTTTTATTAGAGATACAGCCTTTCTCACAAATATGAAGTATAATGTTATCGATAGCTAAACTGCACAAAAAATGAAATCCTATCCAGTAGAGTTCCGTCAGAAAATCCTCGACTGTTATTATAACGAACCCATCTCTCAAAGACAATTAGCGAAAAGATTCTGCGTAACCCTAAGTTTCGTACAAAAGCTTTTGAAGCAACATCGAGAAACGGGAGATGTTCGACCGAAGACTTATCGATGTGGACGTCATTTAAAACTCACGCCAGAACAGATGATCGTCCTCGGTGAGTTAATTGAGGAAAATAATGACGCAACTCTAGCTGAACTATCGGAACTATTCCTGGAAAGAACTGGTATAGTGTTAAGTGTGGCGACAGTGGCAAGAATAGCAGAACGCTTGAGAATAACCCGCAAAAAAAACTCTACGCCCACCCGCAAAAGAGACAGAAAGAGTACAAAAACTTAGACAAGAATACAAAGGATAAAGTTCGGGATGTAGGCCAGAAAAACCTGATATAGCTTGACCAATTCGGGTTTCTGTTAGTTAGCGATCGCTTGAAGGCTTACCCCATAAGAGAGCTAGAGTTTAGAGACTGTAAGACTTTTGCCAGAGTTCTAGAAGAGCGATAAGATCACATTTTATTCTTTTTTCGACTTCCATCTAAAAATCGAGAAAAAAGCCAAAACGTCGATAATACCATCAAAAAAATATGCAAGAGGTCTATTAATTTTCGATAAAAAATATTTGTGATAGTAAAGTCTACCCGCAAAAGAATCACCTGGCCAATTTCCATATGACCATCATTCAAGCGGCTCTATGACTTAACTTTTGCAGGAGGTCTATTGTTGAATCCAATCGATCGGAGGGCGCAAGCTTTGCGCCCCTACAGTAACGGATTTTGTCCACAATGTAGGGGCGAACTGCGTTCGCCCAAAAGGTACATTATCAAAGCGCAAGTCCCTAGCCTGTGTTTGTTGTGGGAAAAGGGTTTTATCAATTATGCAGGGCTGATTTGTGAGCAGCCAGTTGCGGGTTCAAATCCCATCACCAGCTTTTAACAACTTTTGAGTCAAGACCTAATTTAGCGGCGTGATTGCTCTAAAATAAGGTCATCGCTTGATCAGTATATAGCAATGACCTTAATCGCTGTCATCGATTACGATATGGGAAATCTCCACTCTGCCTGTAAAGGACTGGAAACCGTGGGTGCAGTGCCGAAAATTACCGATTCTCCCCTCGATCTCGAAAAAGCTGACGCTATTGTCTTACCCGGAGTCGGTTCTTTTGATCCTGCTGTCCGGCAAATTCGCAGCCGTCATCTAGAAAAACCGATCAAAGTTGCGATCGCTAATGGTAAACCCTTTCTCGGTATCTGTCTCGGTTTACAAATTCTCTTTGACTCATCAGAGGAGGGTCAAGAGGCTGGTTTAGGGGTTATTCCGGGGACAGTGCGCCGTTTTCGCTCGGAACCGGGCATTACCATTCCCCACATGGGTTGGAATCAATTAAACTTCACCCAGCCTGATCATGCTCTTTGGCAGGGATTACCCCCGCATCCTCACGTCTATTTTGTCCATTCCTATTATGTCGATCCCCTTGATAGTCATCTAACTGCCGCCACCGTCACCCACGGCAGTCAAACGGTGACAGCAGCGATCGCTCGTGATCGTTTGGTAGCGGTGCAGTTTCACCCGGAAAAATCCTCGACCAATGGCTTAAAAATTCTGGCTAACTTTGTTGAACAGGTGCAAAAATTAGCTTTAGTCTCCTAAATAAGCCTTTAAAACCCGCTCGTTTTTTTGGATTTCGCTGGGAATGCCATCGGCTAAATTTGTCCCTTCTGCTAATACCCAAACGTGGTGACAAAGGGACATAATCACATCCATATTATGCTCGATAATTAAAAAGGTAATTCCCTGACGATTCCATTCGATAATATGGTCGCTGATTTGAGCGATTAAAGTGGGATTAACTCCGGCGGCTGGTTCATCTAATAAAATTAATTTTGGCTCGGTCATTAGCGCTCGGCCAATCTCTAATAATTTGCGCTGTCCTCCCGATAAAGCCCCCGCATAATCCTGCGCTTTCTCCCCTAGACCGATCGAATCTAATATATGCAAAGCTTTGAGACGATTTTCCTGTTCCTGTTGGCGAATTTTTGCCCCCTGAAACCAGACTTTGAGAAAATTTTCTCCCGTTTGCCCCGGACTAGCTAAGAGCATATTTTCTAACACCGTTAATCGGGATAATACCCTTGCTACTTGAAAAGTTCTCACACATCCTTTCAGGGCAATTTGATAGGGAGGCAGCTGATGAATGGGCTGACCATCAAGAAAAACTTCCCCTTTATCTGGGCGAATAAAATTAGATAAAAGGTTAAAAAGTGTGGTTTTGCCGGCCCCATTTGGCCCGATTAACCCAGTGATGCTGCCCTTCGGCACATCCAAATAAGCATTATTGACGGCGCGAATGCCCCCAAAACTTTTCGATAATCCTTTGGCAGAAAGTAACATAATTGATCAGATAAACATCAGTTATCAGTAAACATTAAACAGTAATCAGTGAAAAGACAGTAAGTAGTCGTGGGAAATAAATTTCTTAGTTGAGACAGGCAATAGGCAATAGGATTATTTAAATGTGTAATTAATTTTGCTTAAGTCCTTAGAAAACTGCTATTTAATACTGATAACTGATAACTGATAACTGAAATTATTTTCCCAAAGTTAACTCCTCTTTTTTGCCGAGGATACCCTGGGGTCGCCAGATCATTAAAACCATGAGCAGCAGACCGATAATCATAATCCGTAAAGCCCCTAATTGGCTATCATTAAAAATATCTAATTGGGGCAGAATAAAGCGAGTCAGGGAATCGTAAGCCCAGAAAATTACCGCTCCTAGTAAGGTGCCGGCATTGCTACCAGAGCCACCGAGAATGATAATAATCCAAGCGTTAAATGTCAATAACGGTTCAAAATTAGTCGGGTAAATAGTGGTTAATTGCCATGCTAAAAAAGCCCCAGCCAAACCAGCGATTGCACCGCCTAACATCAAAGATTGTAACTTATACCAAAAGACATTTTTTCCTAAAGCCCGGGGAATTTCTTCATCTTCCCGAATCGCTTTGAGGATGCGTCCCCAAGGCGATCGCAAAAGTAATTCTAAACCAGTATAAACGAGAGCGAGGAGGACTAAAACTACCACCATCAGCCCCGCTTTGTAATTATAGTCATTCAAGGCAATTACACCGTTTATATACAGAAAAAGCAGTATTATCGCCCCTAACGACCCCCAAAAGATTAAAGCTCTCTTTTGCGTCGGTTGATAGCTTTTACCGCTAATTTGCCCCGCTTCGCGCCATTGTCGTTGCAGATTGCGCCCCAATTGCCAGAGAGCAAAGATAGCAAGCAGGGTAAACAGGGCAATAATTAATAATTTGACGGGAAAACTGGGATTTATATCCAAAGGTAGGGGATAACGTTGTAGTCCGAAACTGCCTTTCGTTAACCAATCCTCGTTAAGCACCAGTAAACGAATTAACTCAGATACCCCGATGGTGACAATTGCTAGATAATCGGCTCTTAATCTCAGGGTGGAAAAACCGATCGCCAATCCCAACAATGCCCCTAGGATCGCCCCGACAATGGCGGCAAAAATCATCGGTACACCCTGTAAAGTTAATAAAACCGTTGCATAAGCCCCTAAAGTGGCAAAAGCAACGTGACCGAAGTTAATTAAGCCAGTAAATCCCCATTGTAGATTTAAACCGAGGGCAAAAATCGCGTAAATACCCGCCCAAATTGTCAGGGAAACTAAATAATCTGTCATGTTATGGCAATTATCTTAATAGTGAGGTACGAAGTTTTCGGTTTCGGGAGTCAGGAGCCAGAAGTCAGGAGTCAGGAATCATGAGACGACGCCCAATCCAGTTATACTTCATACTTATGAGAAACGCTATAACTAAAAAATGATCTTCAAAGTAAAAAGTAAACAAGGGGTTGGGGGAGTGGGAAGTGGGAAGTGGGGAGAAAAAGCTGAAAACTCACATCTAATCACTGATTACTGATTACTGATTACTGATCACTGAAAAAGCTGATTGCTAACTGCTAGTATAATATCAGTTACAACGGCCTCTGTAGCTTGATGGACAATTGTGACGAGCGGAGGGTGCTAGGCTATCAATACTGAAAAAACCTTGTCCTGTTAATTTCTATGCCTCTTTTGATTCTAATTGCCGATGATGACCCCGGTATCCGCCTAGCGGTCAAAGACTATTTAGAATTAGCAGGTTATAGTGTGGTGGCGGCGAGTAATGGTTTGGAAGCTTTGAATTTATTGGATACCTATCATCCCCATCTTTTGGTATCGGATATCAAAATGCCGCGTTTAGACGGCTATTCTTTGGTGACTAAGGTGCGGCAACAGCCAGAATTTAGGTTATTACCAGTAATTTTTTTAACCGAAAGAGGGTCAACAGAGGAAAGAATTCGCGGTTATCAAGTGGGTTGTGATATCTATCTTCCTAAACCTTTTGAGATGGAGGAATTAAAAGCGGTTATTCGCAATCTTTTAGAGCGAGCGCAAATGGTGCAAAGTGAACGTCAATATCAGAAATTAAAACCAGAAGAAAGCCCCAAAACTAGGGATGTTTTAACTTCTTCTTTACAGGACGATTTTAAGTTAACTAATCGCGAGCGGGAAGTGTTAGAACATTTAGCCCGGGGACTTTCTAATAGTGAAATTGGGCAAAAACTGCATCTTAGTTCTCGCACGATCGAGAAATATGTTAGCAGTTTACTCAGGAAAACAACTACTAACAATCGCGCCGAATTGGTTCGTTTTTCCCTCGAACATAGATTAATCGATTAGCTGAAAGAAAAAACTTAAATTTTGTTTTTTACTTCCTCCAAAAGACTGCCACAGGAGTCTAAAAGTAGCTCGATTACGCGGTCAAAACCTTCCCGACCACCGTAGTAGGGATCGGGAACTTCTTTTTCTGGGTGATAACGGGCATAGTCACACATTAACTTGACCTTTTCTTGATATTTTCCTGTCCGATCTAGGGATAAAATATCTTGATAATTGGCTTTATCCATGGCTAAGATTAGAGCAAAATTCTCGAAATCCTCGCAGGTAAATTGTCTAGCTGTCCCTTGCAGAGGAATACCGCGTTTTTTGGCCGCCGTATTCATGCGAGAATCGGGAGGAGAACCGATATGATAACCGGCAGTCCCCGCAGAATCACAGAGGATTTTATTGCTTAATCCTTCTTGTTCAATCAGATAATTCATGATATTCTCGGCAGCGGGAGAACGACAGATATTTCCTAAACAGACGAAGAGTAGTTTATAGGGCATAAATTGACCGGTAGAATCATCACTAAATTGCCAATTATAGGGCATTTTTAACATCCCGATAAAGATTTATCCTCAAAAAACTCCTCGCTGTCCATTAACCTAATTTTGGCTAATCCCAAGCTTTCTAAATGATCTTGCCACCCTTGGGGGGTATCTTCAATCGCTAATAATCCTAATACTCTAGCTACGTCTGCTACCCAGGGTAGGGTATGAATTCTATAACCCTGCCAGTTTACTTCTAAAGATAACCAAGCGGGAATCTCTTGGGGGTTAAATTGTTGGGAGGCAATATAATCAGCTTGAAAGCAGTAAATCCGAGGTGGTTTTTGACTCTCTAACAAGGTTAAACACTCCTTCTAATCTGGACATTAATCTCTTTCCTCATATTTTAGGGGAACCTCAGCATAATTTCTGTTAAATATGAACTTCTCTTGTCAAGAAATGATTAAAAAACAACTGATAACTAGGCCGAGTTTACCCAAGGAAATTTACTCTTAATTCTCCCCTAAGCGAGGACGAATAATTAAATAAATTGCCGGACCGATTAGAGGCAATAGGGAAATTACCGGCAACAGGAAAGGATTTTTTAATCCCCGTCGGGTTAGATCATCTTGCAGCAAAATTGGACATAAGAGAGTTAAAAGACAGAAATCTAAACTCATAACATGAATAAAACGGCTAGTTTGCCACTGATGCCAAAAATCAGACCAATTACCGTTAATTAATCCGTAAGCGATTAAAATTGCCGCAGTAATTAGGGCAATTACTCCTAACCAAGGTGAGTCTAGAAGTTTAATGACCAGATTTTTTTTACCAGTAAAATTGCTGTTGGATTGACGGAGAGTTAGATAGGGTAAAATAGCGAAAGCACCCACGGCAAAGGAGGCAAAAGCAAAGGGCCAAGCGATGATTTTTTGGTCACGACCATCGATAATTAAAAGGCTAGTGTAGATAAGTGGCCAAACTCCCATCAGGTTAAAAAGAGCGATAATTAACGGGTTGATATATTGCCATTTCCCAGTGGAAAGATCGATAATTAAATTCACTGTATCTGGTGGATCGGGGGGTGCTAGTAAAAAAGCGTATAATCCGAAGCCTAACCAAAGTAAGCCGAGAATAATTTTTGTTAACATGAGAGTAGATAATTAGATTAATTGAGTAATGGATTTTTCATCGGATATTTTAGTACAAAAGTGATCAAAATGTCAAGCAATATTAGCTAATCAATGATCGCTAAGTAGGTAGGCGTTAAAAATTATCAGATGCCCCCCTTATTAAGGGGAGATCCCCCCGCCTATCGGCACCCCCCTTATCAAGGGGGCAGGGGGGATCGAACCTAAAATCCATTTTTAATTTAATTATAACCAGCTACTTAATTTTTAGGGAAGACGACGAGGATTCATGGTTTCTACTGGGGTAATTTCTGCACTTTTAGAGTGGAGTAAGCGAGTTTGTTCGAGGATAGTTTCTAAGTCTTCATCCGAGAATTCTTGTACATAGTTTAATTTCACTTCTTCTAGGAAGATAATTAATAACATCTCGATTCTTTCTAAACTGTGACGGGATTGTAATTCCTCGGCGAGAGATTGCCCGAAACGCTGGACTAATTGCTGAACTAAACGCTCAAAAACTTCGTCTTCCTGGGTAATATTTTCAGCTATATTAACAAAGGATTGATACAATTGACTAGATAGACGATTGCTCAAGTCAGTTTTTAACCCTTTCATGCCAGGTAATCGCAATAAGCTTTGATAAGCGGGAGTTTGACTGAGAATTTTCTCGATATTGTATTTAATTAAAGCTTCTGCTTCCGGTTTAACTTGCGGTAAAACCTTGTCAACGGTACTATTAACTACTAACCGAAAAATTTCAATAACTTCATTAGTATCATTGAGATTATTATATCCTCCATTGAGGGATCGATGAAGAAGTTTCTCCACTTGTCCCTGTCGAATATATTCCTGAATTTTATTAATGATTCTCAGGACAATTATCTCAGTAATATCTTTAGAAATTAGCGCAACTAAGCCTTTAACTGCCTGTTCTTTAATCAACCTTAAGTTAATAATTTTAACTTGATCTAGGCGAATAACGGTAGGAATAAATCGCAACCATCTCCAGATAGGAACAAACAGAAAAATATCATACCATCGCCATAACATAGCCTCGCGCCAACGCAGGCCTTTATGAGTGCGAGCAATCCACCAAGTTCTCAGCATAAATTCCCAGAAAAAGATGGTACCAAAGAAAAAATCGATCGCCTCAAAGTTATCTATCGGTCTCCCATCTTCTCCCAGGGGACGAAAATAATTAGTTTCTATTAAAGGTTGAATTTCTTGATTAAAAAACTTCAACTCTTTTTCCCAGCCATTTTGACTGAGATAATCCCAAGTCCAAAACTTCTGAAAGGCTGTTTTTGCGGAAACATTTTCTGTTTGAAAAACCCGCAAGCGCATTTTATTTTTAATCTTCTCTAAAGTCCCAGTTTTCTCCGCCAAGGCAAAGGGATTATTATCAATCATATTGACACTTTTTTGGCGCAAATTGTCTAAAATTTTCTCGATTTCTTGGCGATATTCTTGCAGATTAAACTCTGGGTTAAAGAGCTTTTGATTAATTATTTGATTAAGTTTATTAACCGTCTCTAAATATTCACTGGTACTGCGATAGGGTTTAATTCCTTTCACCACATCATACTTAGCGATTCCTTTAACAAAGGGAATTTCTAGGGGTTTATCGGGAGGTATTTGTAATTCTTGAAAGGAAATCGGCCCGAGTTTTATTGGTTCATTAAATCTTAATAAAGTTATTTGCAAGCGTCCCTGTAACCAAAAATCTCGCAGGGGAATATAGGTTAAATCGAAAATAACCAGAATATAATTGCATAACACCAATAAGGCCATGCAAGTCTCAAAGAGATTGCGCGGGGAAAAACGACGGTTTCTGATCACGGGGTTTTTAGTCAAAGTCATTAGCCTAGAAAGCACACTTTGACCATGGTAAACCGAAAACGCCTAAACAGAGATGAGAAAACTAGAAAATAAACGTTTGGGTCTATAGTCGGCTCTCCAGCTTGTAGATTTTGTAGGCTGCATTAATCAAAGGTAACACACCTTATCTGAGGTTAAAATTTGTTCTTTCTAATTGTTGCTAGAAATGGGTTATGATGTTTATATGTTTAGGGGCTAAAGGAGAAAAATCATGGTACGTTGGTCACTAACCGGATCAGCTTTAGGACAAAAAGGCGCAAAAAAGGGAAGCTTATCCCAATACGTTGAAGAAGCGGTTAAACAAAGACTGAGCTTTGAAGAAACCGTAGATTCTGTCCAAGAACGTAACTTGCGTTATTCCGAGGAAGAAATCGAAGAATCTATCAATGAGGCTATCCGAGAAACTCGTGCTACGTCTCGTTCTTGATACCAATATTCTAATTTCTGCACTGTTACGCAAAAACACACCGCCTTATCTTCTTTATACAGCATATCCCTACCTAGGATGAAAATAATTATAAATTTCCTTAGCTAATTGTTCCCCAATGCCTGTCACCTGTTGCAATTGTTCTAGGGAAGCTTCGCGAATATAATCCAGAGAATGAAAATGAGCTAATAAATCTTTTTGTCGCTTAAAACCTAACCCCGGTATCTCATCAAGACGGGAACGGCGACTTTTTTGCATCCTTTGTTGTCGGTGAAAGCTAACAGCAAAGCGATGCGCTTCATCCCTGACTCGACGTAATAATTGCACTCCGGGTTGTTCCTTATCTGTCTCTAAAGGAGAGGATTCTCCGGGTAAAAAAATCTCCTCTCTCTGTTTAGCTAAACTAACAACTTTTACCTGTTCTAATAAATTCATCTCCCCTAAAACTGCCACCACTGCTGATAATTGTCCCTTTCCCCCATCAATCATGACCAAATCGGGAAAATCATCACTTTCGGCAATATTATCGGGATTTTCGGCATAAAGACGGAAACGCCGCCGAATTACTTCTGCTAAACTGGCAAAATCATCGGAATGGCCGATTTTAACCTCGGGATTTTTGATTTTATAGTGACGATAATGTTGATTAGCGGCCACCCCATCGATAAACACCACTCCCGACGCGACTGCATTAGAACCCTGAATATGAGAAATATCATAACCCTCGATGCGGTGGGGTAGTGCCGGTAAATCGAGAATTACCGCTAAATCCTGCAAAGACTGTAAATCTCGTTCGGCGCTTCTTTTCGTCTTTTCTAACTCATAAAGAGCGTTTTTCTCGACCATAGCTAATAAATCCGCTTTACTTTGCCGTTGGGGGACAGTTAACTCGACTTTGCGACCTTTTTTTTCCCTTAACCACCCCGCTAACACCTCACCTTCCGGTAATTCGCAGGGTAGCAGGATTTCGCTGGGAATTTCCACCCCTTCCACCGATAAATAATGTTCTTCCAGGACTTTTTGCAGGATTTCTCCCTCGTTTGCTGACTGACTATCGGCAAAAAATCCCAAACGTGCCACCAAACGACCAGAACGCACTTGGAATAATTGTATGCAACAATGCTGCTCGTCTTTAGCTAAAGCGATCGCGTCCCGGGATACGGTATCATCGGGTAAAGAGACTTTTTGATCGGTATTAAGAGCCTGTAATCCGCGAATTTGATCCCTAATCGTGGCCGCTTTTTCAAAATCTAGGTTTTCCGACGCTTCTAGCATCTTTGCTGCTAATTTCTCTAATAATTCCCCCGTCCTTCCCTGAAAAATCATCGCCACTTTCTGCAAGGTTTCCCGATAATCTTGGGGACTAATTAATTTTTGACAAACCCCTGGACAACGACCGATATCATAATTTAAACAGGGACGGTCTTTAAACAGAGGTTGGGGACGTTGACGCAGGGGAAAAGTGCGTTTAATTAGGTGTAAAGTGTGGCGCAGCAGCCTGGTATCGACGTAGGGACCATAATAACGGTCTTTTTGGTTATTTATCCTACGTTTGCGGGTGATAAAAATGCGCGGGTAGGTTTCCGACCAAGTAATACAAATGTATGGATATTTTTTATCGTCCTTGAGGAGAGTATTAAAATGGGGCTGATGTTGTTTAATTAGATTAGCTTCCAGGGCCAAAGATTCTGCTTCCGTGTCGGTGACGATAAATTCAATTTCCGTCACCTGTCGCACCATTAAAGCAATGCGGGGACTGAGGGGTTGACTGGGACGAAAATAGGAACGGACTCTAGACCGGAGTTTTTTGGATTTACCGATGTAGAGAATTTCGCCATTTTGGTCGCGCAGGAAGTACACCCCCGGTTCGAGGGGAATTTCCCGAAGACGATTTTCTAGGCGATCGAGGTCTTGGATTAGGGTAGAGTTAAGATTATTCCCGAACATCTTTTTATATTAGGGTTTGCGGCAAAAAGTTTGTCTTGGGTGTGGGGTGTGGGGTGTAGGGTGTGGGGTGTAGGGTTTTACCGATTTTCAGGGAAAAAGTCCCGGAATTTTCCCCCCCATTACTCCAATGGCCGGTACTTTTGGATTTCAAAAAGGTCTAAAAGTCTTATCGAACAATGTTTTTAGATTTATTCAGCAAACCCTATATTAGACAAAAAATTACGCCAGTGGGTATTAGCTGACGTTTGGCAAGATATTTAGGGCAAATCTTCACAAAAATTAATAGGCTTCTGATTCGATTTGCTTAATCGGGACGAAACATTCCCCGGGGAGAAGAATCGGTTTATTGTTAAAAATCAATTGTCCCCGATGATTGTCGCGGTTAATAGCGACACCGAAAGGACGTTTACTAACTCTGCTATTGAGGGTACAGTAGATGCGATAAATGCGTCTGGCCGCCCTTAAGACAGTAGGATCTAACAAAATTGGGATTTCCATATCGACACGTTGTTGTTCTGTTTTCTCGGATAGGGCTACCATATCACTCGTCTCCCCACGATTAAATTGACATATTTATTAAATCAATGTTATACGACGATTTCCGATTATGCCACTTTTGTTAGGATTCTAAAACTTTCAGGATGGCCTGGCCCATAGCTTGGCATCCCACTAAGGTCATACCTTCCGAGAAAATATCTCCGGTACGATAACCGAACTCTAAGACTTTTTCTACGGCTTTTTCCAGCGATGCTGCCGCTAAAGGCTGATTTAGCCCATATTTTAACATCATAGCAGCGCTAAGAATCTGGGCGATCGGATTGGCTTTATCTTGGCCGGCGATATCCGGGGCCGAACCGTGGACGGGTTCAAAAACTCCCACCCCAGCAGTCCCTAAACTAGCGGAGGGTAACATTCCGATACTACCGGTTAACATGGCCGCTTCATCGGAGAGAATATCACCGAATAAATTGCCCGTGACGATAGTATCAAATTGTTTGGGGGCCCGGACTAACTGCATGGCTGCGTTATCGACGTAGAGATGGGAAAGTTCCACATCGGGATAATTAGCGGCCATTTTCGTCATCCGGTCGCGCCAGAGTTGGGAAACATCAAGAACATTAGCTTTATCGACGGAACAGAGTTTATTGCCGCGTTTTTGGGCAATTTCAAAGGCTACCTTAGCGATGCGGTCCACCTCCGATTCCAAGTAAACCATGGTATTTACACCGCATTTTTCTCCCGTTTCTGTCTCAAAAATCCCCTTCGGTTGACCGAAGTAGACACCCCCGGTCAATTCCCGGACGACCATGATATCCACTCCCTCGATAATCTCCCGTTTGAGACTAGAAGCGTCGATTAATTGCGGAAAAATGGTGGCAGGACGCAAATTAGCAAAAAGACCTAAGCCAGATCTTAAGCCTAATAATCCCGTTTCTGGCCTTTGCTGCCGGGGCAAATTATCCCATTTATAACCCCCGATAGCGGCCAGGAGAACAGCATCACTATTTTTACAGGAGCTCAGGGTTGCTTCGGGGAGGGGACTGCCGGTTTCATCAATGGCTGCCCCTCCAATTAAAGCGGTTTGGAAGTCAAACTGGAGGTCAAATTTTTTAGCGATGACTTTCAGTATCTCTACGGTGACAGCGAGGATTTCCGGCCCGATGCCATCGCCGGGTAGTAGGGTAATGCGATACTGTTGCGTCATAGTTCTAGAACGGTAAAATAGGTCAGACTCTTAATTATAACATAGTTAGGGTTGGCTGAATAAATCTAAAAACCTTGTTGGATAAGGCTTTTAGACTTTTTTCCCCTCAAAAAGTGCCAGCGATTGGAGTGATTGGGGGGAAAATTCAGGCACTTTTTCCCTGAAAATCGGTAAAATCCTACACCCTACACCCAGGAAAAACTTTTTGCCGCAAACCCTAATTAAAGGGGTAGTTAATCCCCATTAACTACACTAATTCTACATGGGAATCATCCCCGATCATAAAGCGTAAAGCTTTTGGACGTTGGGGGGCAATTTCTAATTTTGCCCGTCGTCCGATCACACTATCAACTATGCGCTGATGAATGCCAATAATCGTGGCATCTTTGAGAATAACACTGTGTTCTATGTCGGCATCGATTAATTTTACTCCATTAGCCACACTACTATAGGGACCGATAAAACAATTCTCAATGTGACAATTTTCTCCAATAATGACAGGGCCGCGAATGGTACTATTAATAATTTTACTACCCTGACCAATTTGTACCCGTCCGATCGCCTGACTATTAGCATCAATTTCTCCCTGCAAAGCGATTTCTAGACTGGTATCAAGGATAATCCGATTTGCCTCTAATAAATCATCTTTTTTACCCGTATCTAACCACCAACCCAGTAGTTTATTGGCTTCTACTGCTTTATTTTGATTGATTAATTCTTGGATAGCGTCGGTAATTTCTAACTCACCCCGGCCCGAAGGTTGAATAGATGCGATCGCTTGGTGAATGGTGGGGGCAAAAAAATAAATCCCCACCAAAGCTAAATTTGAGGGGGGGTCTTTGGGTTTTTCGACTAAGTATAAAACTTTGCCGGTTTCATCGACTTTTGCCACCCCAAAAGCACTGGGATTAGACACTTTTCGCAGGAGAATTAAAGCATCAAGGGACTGTTTTTGGAAAGAGTCTAAAAAGGGCGATAAATCATCCTCAATTAGGTTATCACCCAAGTACATAATAAAGGGGGAATCTGCTAGGAAAGATTGGGCAGTTTTGACCGCGTGAGCTAATCCGGCTGGTTGATCTTGGCGAATATAAGTTATCTTAGCCCCAAACTGTTCACCACTGCCCGTGGTCTGACGAATTTCTTCCCCGGTTTCGGGACTGATAATAATGCCAATATCGGTAATTCCTGCGGCGACAATTGACTCGATTCCATACCATAAAATCGGTTTATTGGCCACGGGAACTAACTGTTTTGCCCCAGTATAGGTTAGGGGACGTAACCTCGTACCTTTGCCACCAGATAAAATTAGTGCTTTCATAGTTTTAAAGATTAAATAGTTGGTTGAGCATAGCTTTGAGAGAATCCCGCCAATAGGGAGGAATATAACCCAATTGTTGCGAGATTTTTTGACCAGAAAGAACCGAGTAGGCCGGACGCACCGCCGGGGTAGGATATTCAGCCGTAGTAATGGGAATTACTCTCTGAATTTTTAAGGGAATACCGCTTATTTTTGCCTCCTCAAAAATCGCTTTAGTTAAATCAAACCAACTGGCGACACCGCTATTAGTAAAATTATAGATTCCTGCGGGATTATCGACATTAATTAAAAGCTGAGTAATGGCCGTGGCGATATCTTTGGACCAAGTGGGACTTCCCACCTGATCGACAACTACTTTTAACTCCTCTCTTTCCTTGCCTAATCTCAGCATGGTTTTGACAAAATTACTTTTGCCATAACTGCCGTAAACCCAAGCAGTCCGCAGGATAATTGCCTGAGAATTAACAGTCTTAATCTCCTCTTCTCCCCTTAACTTTGATTGTCCATAAACCCCTAAAGGATTAGTTAGATCGGTTTCTAGATAGGGGGTATTTTTTCGACCATCAAACACATAATCGGTGGAAATATGGAGAAATTTAGCTTGAATTTTCTCGGCAGATTCCGCCATGATTTTCGGGGCTGTAGCATTGATAGAATAGGCTAAATCTGGCTCGGTTTCGGCTTTATCCACTGCCGTATAAGCGGCGGCATTAACCAGATAATCGGGGTGAATTTCCCTAATTAACTGGCCGATTTTTTCCGAGTTAGTTAAATCCAGTTCTTCTCGACCGATACTAATAACTTCGCCCAGGGATGGTAAAGTTACTTGTAACTCTTGTCCTACTTGACCTTTAGCACCAATTAGTAAAACTTTTTTCATTGTCTTTAGGGGAAAACTTCCACGGATTTAAAGGGTTGTCCAGCTTGGTCTTTAGGGGAGAGAATCGGGGGGGGCTCTAGAGGCCAGTCAATCCCTAAATCGGCATCATTCCATAAAATTGTTTTTTCGTATTGAGGATAATAATAATTAGTGGTTTTGTAGAGAAATTCTGCTCGATCGGAGAGGACTAGAAAACCATGGGCAAAACCTTCCGGGACCCAGAAAATACGTTTATTTTCCGCACTTAAAACACAGCCTACCCATTGCCCAAAAGTGGGGGAACTTTTACGCGCATCCACTGCCACATCAAAAACACTACCGCTCACTACTCGCACCAGTTTACCCTGGGGATTGGGGATTTGATAGTGTAATCCTCGCAGGACATTTTTTAGGGACATAGAGTGATTATCCTGGACAAAAGTGGTATTAACCCCAGTTTTTTCTCGAAAATCTTTCTGATTAAAACTCTCCAAGAAAAAACCTCGATCGTCTCCGTAAACTTGCGGTTCAATAATTAAAACATCAGGAATTTCCGTCGGAATAACTTTCATAAAATCGGAGACAAGATAACTTTTGCGGGTAGTCTAGCACAAAAGGGTATTTTTTTCTAAATTTTTTGATTAATCTTTCCTCGGTAACTGAATAATGATAAGATGAGCCTAACTTAGTCAGAGCATAAACGACGTGGTACAAGTCTCTACACACACCGCTACTCAATCTATCCCCGTGGAGGGAGAAGCCTTAAAAAACTGGTTACAGACTAGGGCTAATCAGATTATCGCCGGCGATCGACTCAGTAAGCAAGAGGCCCTAGCTTTAACTGCGATCGAAGGTCAGGAAAATATTTTCAGCTTATGTGAGGCTGCCGATCGCATTCGTCAGGCCTGTTGTGGTAATACGGTGGATTTATGTAGCATTATCAACATAAAATCGGGAAGTTGTTCGGAAAATTGCAGTTTTTGTTCCCAATCCGCCCACCATCCCGGACAAGATTCGCCTATCTACGGTTTAAAAAGTCGCGAGGAAATCGTCAGCCATGCGAAAGCAGCAGCCGACGCGGGGGCCAAACGCTTCTGTTTAGTTAGTCAAGGCCGGGGATTAAAGTATAATAGCCCTAAATCGCAGGAATTCGAGGAAATACTGGCCACAGTTCAAGAAATCATCGAAACGGCCAAGATTAAACCCTGTTGCGCCCTCGGAGAGTTAACCCTTGCCCAAGCGCAAGCCTTAAAAGAAGCCGGAGTTACCCGTTATAATCACAATCTGGAGGCTGCCGAGAATTTTTATCCTAACGTGGTCTCCACCCACAGTTGGCAGGATCGGGTAGAAACGGTTAAAAACCTGAAAGCGGCGGGAATTCAGGCTTGTACGGGCGGAATTATCGGTATGGGCGAAAGTTGGACCGATCGCATTGATTTAGCTTTTTCCCTGGCGGAATTAGAAGTGGAATCAGTGCCGATTAACCTATTAAACCCCAGAAGTGGCACCCCTTTAGGTCATTTACCCAAACTGGATCCCTTGACTGCCCTAAAAGCGATCGCTATTTTCCGGTTTATTTTACCCCAACAAATCCTCCGTTATGCCGGGGGACGAGAGGCGGTGATGGGAGAATTGCAAAATCTGGGGCTAAAATCGGGAATTAATGCTATGCTGATTGGGCATTATTTGACCACTCTAGGACAACCCCCCCAACAGGATCAGGCGATGTTGGCTGATCTTAGTTTAATAGGAGGAGAAGCCCCCATCCCCGGTGAATACCAACCCCAACAGGCAACCTAAATCACGTCGAGGACGAGAATCTCCGCCGCGGCGCACTTCCGTATCGGTTCCCAATGAGTTACTCTGGGCTTTGATTGGTTTGTTGCTGACAATTTTTAGTACATTTGTTCCAGTCAGCCTAGCTAGTTGGTCGGCTACTACGGGTCTATCTTCGCAAAAACTGGGCATAACTTACCAAATTGGCGCAGTATTATTAACGGGCTGTCTGGGGGGCAAAAATGCCGGGCTTCTCGCCCAGGTGGCCTATATTTTTCTCGGTTTAACTTGGTTGCCCGTGTTTGCCCAGGGCGGGGGAATGGGTTATCTGAAAGAAGCCAGTTTTGGCTATATTTTAGGCTTTATGCCGGGGGCATGGCTGTGTGGTTGGCTGGCTTTTCGCTGGCGCGCCAAGATAGAAACTCTGGCTTTAAGTGCTTTTGCCGGTTTGTTAGTTATTCATCTGTGCGGTTTATTATATATGCTGGGATTGTCGATTTTTCAGCCCCAAGCCAGTCAAATCACCTTTCCCGATAGTTTGCCCACCCTATTTATGAATTATTCAGTCTGGCCATTTTTAGGGCAGTTAGTAGTAATTTGTGTGGTGGTAATTATTGCCTTTTTCTTCCGTAAATTATTATTTTATTGATGCCACAGCCAATGTTAAAAAAGAATCGCTGGTTTTGGATAGTGGCGGTGATTGGTCTAATTTTAGACCAAGTAACTAAGTATATAACCGTGCAGAGTTTTGAGCAAATTGGTGAGACTTTCCCGATTATTCCGGGGGTTTTTCATTTCACCTATGTGATTAATACTGGGGCGGCTTTTAGCGCTTTTCGGGGCGGTGTTGGTTGGCTAAAATGGCTATCCTTATTAGTTAGTTTGGGATTAATGGCTTTTGCTTACTTTGGACCGCATTTAAGCCGTTGGGAACAATTGGCCTACGGTTTTATTTTAGCAGGGGCTTTCGGCAATGGCATCGATCGCTTTTTGTTTGGTTATGTGGTGGATTTTCTCGATTTTAGATTGATTAATTTTCCTGTTTTTAATCTGGCCGACGTTTTGATCAATATCGGGATTATTTGCCTATTAATTTCTACCTTTCCCCACAAGTCTAGGGTCCTGTAGGGGCGAAGCATTCGGGCGATAACCTATCGCTGAAACTGTAGATTTCCTATCCGAATGCTTCGCCCTTACTTTTTCTGTTCAAAAAAATTGGGGATTTAGTATTATATTCCTGGAGTCCTGATAATTTAAATATTTTGGAAATCTAGATAATTCCTGTTGAGTACCAATCATAATAAATCCGTTGAGTATAAGCTACATATCAGCAGAGACACTCATGCAAAAGGCAACCCCCCCAACCCCCCGACATCGTAGGGCTGTTTCATTCTCCCATCAGAATATCAAAAGTAAAAGCGATCACTGTCAGGTAAAATGATAAGTGACCGCCAACCTTTTAAATATATGTTGAGCTTAATAGAAAAACT
>VYLF01000196.1_pt1 | contig 24873 bp, 12 predicted proteins | sample 5114371 | NCBI WGS metagenome assembly VYLF01 (sample SAMN12291773, study PRJNA351875) | freshwater metagenome | isolation source: freshwater lake | place: USA: Michigan, Kent Lake | collected 2013-08-15 | reverse complement strand
ATAATGGTAAAACCCTTTTAAAATAAGGCTTTTGACCTGTTAAAATCCGATGTTCATGCTGCGAAAATCGGATTGGGACCCTCAAAAACCTGGCATTATCCTTCTTGTAGTACACACACTGGTACAAAAAGAGAGGGCAACAAAGCCTGAAACGACCGGCTACTGACTCGGAGACTCCTGACTCCTGACTCCTAACCCCACCAACAAACTTTTTCAGCAAACCCTAAGATAACTCGACCGACTTCCCTACAACAATCATGCGTTAGATTTATTGGGGGTTTCCCTGATTTGTACCCAGTAAAGGGGTGCTGGAAATTCTCTTAATCCCTCCTACAGCAGATGTTATGGCCTTTTGTCAACGGGGAAGTCCAGTTATAGGACAAAATTATCCCCTAGTAAAGGTTGGATACCCTAGCGATCATCAACCCGTCTTTCGTTCCATCGATGGAAGAAAGTTATAGTACAAAGTTATCCCCTAGTAAAAGTTAGTCCGTGACGGGAATGATCGGGGGGTTCGATCGCTCTAACGGATCGACACTAGAGATCGAAGGTCATGCCGTTTTGTCCCCCCGTCATCGATGACGAGATCGAGGAACTGTACCGAGAATCCCTCGCCCTCAAGGAAAACCTCTCGTTGGCAGGTGATAAAAAGCCAAAAAAGACGATAGAGCGAGAGATAGAGCTAATCTACCATCTGATAGCCGAATACAGTCAACTGGGAGCGAATATAACTATCGAAGGGGAAACACCGAAAAATATCGCCCGTTCGCGACATTTGGAATACCTCAAAAAACGGGATGCGAGTCAACCTCGTCGTCCCCTACGGGAAAGGTTGACTAAAACAGAGACAACTGACCGATAGACACAGAACCGAGACGGAACTTGTGGCGATCGAGGTGACAGGCGCTACAGAGGGCGATGAGATTTTCGTGGCGATTGTCCTCTGGTTGTCGGTTGTGGTGGTGTACCGCCAGTTTGCGGCTCGAGCGTTCGGAAATGGTCAGGTTGTTGGCATCTTCCTCCAGTCGCAAACACTGCATTCCGCAGCACTGACATTTCCAGCCGGCTTTTTCCTTGACCCTAGCGGCAATTTCCCCCCAATTATCCGGATAACGGTTTCTTCCAGTCATCAACTATCTTAGCGATCGCTATTCTCCATCCTAGCAGAAACGACGGCATTTGTTGATCGCTAGAGTTTCGCGAACGGTTGGCCGTAGAACTCCCACATCTCCTTATTAAAAGGAGGTCGCCACTTATAGATAAGGGACTTGCGCTTTGATAATGTACCTTTTGGGCGAACGCAGTTCGCCCCTACATTGTGGACAAAATGCCAGGTTTTTGAGGGTCCCAATCCGATTTTCGCAGCATGAACATCGGATTTTAACAGGTCAAAAGCCTTATTTTAAAAGGGTTTTACCATTATTCAGCAAGCCCTAAGTATTCCTCTATTTTTTCCCTAGCTTCGACGAGGAAATCTCGGTCATCGGCAAAGAGAGCAAAATCATCAACGTACCTGACATACTTGGGAGTTTTAATAACTTCTTTGATAAAATGATCGAGTCCATTTAGATAAATATTAGCAAAAAATTGACTGGTTAAATTGCCGATGGGCAGACCTCTTTTTCGTTCTATAGGAGTCAGCAAGTCATCGCTAGGGAAGTAATCAATGACAGCTTCCTGTTCGTTGCTGTTATCGATAATAGTATCGATTAACCAGAGGGTATCGGGACATTTAATTTTGCGCCGTATCAGTGCTTTAAGGATTTCATGGTCGAGGGAAGGAAAGTATTTTTTAATATCACACTGAAGGATATAAGAACTAGAACGGGCAAAGCCGATAAACCGTTTCAAGGCTTTATGAGTTCCAAATCCAACTCGATTGGCATAGGAATCATGAATAAAAGTGCGCTCGAAAATAGGAGCGATGATATTACAAAGAGCGTGATGGACTACTCTATCCCGATAAGGTGCGGCCGATATCAGGCGACTTTTGGGGTCTATGATGTGGAAGGTTCGATAGGCTCCAGGATGATAAGTTTTATCTTTTAGCTCCCGTTGCAATTGCATCAGTTCCCTTTCTAGATTAAAATTAAAATCTAGAACGTTATCCCTAAAACGCTTGCCCGATTGTGCTTTACGAGCGGCAAGAAATAGATTATCAAATTCGATAATTTGGGAATAGAGATTACCGTAACGCTTCATTTAAATTTCCGATGATGACAATAAATTAATCTGGCTTCGCTTCTCGTTCACGTTGGCTTTTAATCCAGTTACCTAATTCTCCTCCCAATTCATCGATTAACTGACTGACGTATTCAAAGCGTTTCAGATCAATCAACTTAAAATCTAATAAAAGTCGGGTCTGATGTCTGAGAACGGCTAACTCAGTGTTGATATATTCAAGTTTGGCAAGTTTGCTTTTGGCAAATTTAGCCCTGATTAAATTCTCTAGTATGTTATAAAGTTGGTTGATTACTCTGTCCCCTATCGTAAACTTGTGAACTCTGGGAAAACGCTCTATAATCGGAACGTACCACTTCACCAAATCATAACACTTTTGAATCACCGATAATTCTTTCATTGCCTTAATAAAATTTAACATTAACGCCATTTTCTCAAAAAAATCGACCCGCCTAAGGGCGGGAAAGAAAAGAAAAGAGAAAAAATAGGGAATGAGGGTAAAAAGGGAAAAAAAGGGGAAAAGGGTTACAGAGTCCTCCCAGCACCGCACACCACCCGAAAACCGAGGCTGCCGCTGAAGTCGTCGCGGCGGTAGTAGCTGCTGCGGTAAGCGGAACGGCAGTAACCCGGAGAGTTGAACCAAGAACCGCACCGCATAGGAGAACGATTATTATTCCCATTTTCTGTCCAGACACTGCCATCCGTCGGCGCACCATCATAATTATCATGCCAAGTATCGGCGCACCATTCCCAGACATTGCCGTGCATATCGTACAGTCCGAAGGCATTGGGGGGAAATTGTCCCACGGGAGTCGTTTGTTGTCGATATTCTCCCTTCGCTTCTTCTGCGTAGGTATTACTGGCATCGTAGTTGGCCAATTCCCCCGTAATGGTTTCCCCAAAGTAGAATGGGGTGGTGGTTCCAGCACGACAAGCGTATTCCCATTCCGCTTCACTCGGTAGTCGATACTCCCGTTTTGTTTCCCTTGATAGTCGTTTACAAAATTCCGTTGCTTGATACCAGTTGACACTTTCTACGGGTAGCTCATCCCCTTTGAAGTTAGAAGGGTTTGTCTCTAGGTCGATGTCTATTTTAGCGGTTGCGGCGATCGCTTTCCACTGGGACTGGGTGATGGGATAACGTCCCATGTAGAAAGAAGAAACGGTTACTCGGTGTTGAGGTCTTTCCCATCTAAATCCTTCCCAACCAAATTTTTTTACCAGTCTTTCGATTTCCTCGTCTTCTGTTCCCATCAGGAAAGTTCCCCCCAGGATGGCAAGCATTTCTAAGGTGATGCCGTTGCCCAAATCTTGGGCGAAATATTGGGACTGCTTCGACTCTTTTTTGATTTGCTCACCCTTCGCATTTACTCCCACGATCTCAAAGTTAAATACCTTGAGTCCAGTTTCTTGAGAAGGTTTAGGGGTCGATGACCTATTTCCCTCGGACCCCGTGACGTATTCGCGACCCGTAGCAGGAATCGAAGACCACGGTCGCCGTCGTTCGATCTCCCTTTGCCGGATCGATTGTGACTGTCTTAGAGCGATGCGCTTGATAGCTTCGATCGCCTCTAAATCGCCACGAGATGCTCCTAAGACACGAATCCATAACTGTTCAGCTAAGTCAAGATCGCCCCTATTTTCTGCTAAGGAAGCTTGATACTTTAGGGGTTGCACGTCCCTAAGCGTGGCAACTTGTTCTAACAAAATAAAATAGAGCTTGTGGGGCGGTTCTGCTTTTAGATAGGGATTCTGTCTCGGTTTCCCATATCTAGCGTTAGTTTGCTCGACTTGACGGCGCAGATATTCGTCTAGACGCTCGACCGTAGCACAATTGGCTTCTCCTTGCCGCCGTAATCCTTCCAGCAGCGTATGAGTAAATGAGCCTTGTTGCAACTCATCGATCTCCCAAGATTGCTGATTGGCAGTACAGGAATAAAAGGTTATGACTCCCTGATACTCCTCCTCTCCAATGCCCAGACCGCCTCGGCTGTCTTCATCTCGACAGGCATCTAATAATAGTACGACGTTATCGGCCCCAGACCGCCGCAGCCGCTCGGTGACATAATCCACCGATACAGCCGTTTCTCTTACATTGCCCGGATCACTATCTGGCAGCATCAGATAGTCTTTGTCTTGATAGCGCCTGCCATGACCAGCAAAGAAAAACCAGAGATTGTCTCCAGACTTAAGCAGGGGAGTCTCGAACTGCTTCTGAAGAAACCGCTTGAGACGACCGTGGGTTAGTTGCGTGGGAATGGGGGGACTAGCAGGAATGGGTGGAGAATCTTCGGTAAAGAGAAATATCCCACTGTGATCGAATCCTCCCTCCCCTTCACACCAAGCTTTGATCGCTTCCGCGTCTTTCTTGGCGTATTTCAGCGGCTTGAGGTTGTCATACTCGTTGATGCCGATCGCTATCACCCAGTTTTTAGCCATCTTTTCTCTTGAACTTAAATGTCATCGCTCCTTTCCCTCCTGCTTTGCCCCCGATCCCAAACAGGCTAACTTGTCCTTCCCCATTAATTTCTACAGACAGTTCCACTTCATCGAGCCGGATTTTAGCACCTGGAGGATCGGCTTCATCGAGCATTTCCCGCATCGCTTTGAGAAAGCCCTGCATTTCTAGCTTTAGTTTGGACACATCAACTTGACTTCTTTCGGTGGCCGCAACTTCGGGCGATCTTTTCTGTTCACCGATCTGTCCCCCGATATCACTGCTACTTCTAGCGCCGGTGGGCGTTTTTTGAAGATCAGATTCACCCGTAATAATCCATATTTTACTGGGAGTCGCGATATCTTCGGTCATTGTGTTGATTTCCCCTAAATGTTATCTCGCTTACCTTTAACCAAACTTTCTAATTCCATTATCTTTCTCTCAACCTCCGCCATCCTCTGACTCAACGGCACAGTCTCGGCGCAGCCCAAGTAAGCAGCGATCGCACTGACAATCACATCCGTCTTGGACGTGCCAACCCGCTCGACGTACTGGTTGAGTTCGGCGAGGAGAGATGGGGGAATTCGGACGGCGATTTGTGGTTTGCCCATAACAATTACATTTCTTCTCCCGCCATGCTACCAAACGCATGACCAAGTATCACCCTTCCAGTCATTTTTCTTAACGAACGACCGAACAGCGAGCTACCTTCGAGTACCATCCTACTAGAAACAACGGAGGGCAAAGTTTTAAAAACCTTTCCTGATAGGCGAACGACGAGTTTCGCTCTTTAGAAGACATTTGGCGATTTTTGTCAATTGTTTTTGAACTAGAGCGAACCAATCAATTAAATCTCTTGCCAGATAAGGATTTAGTCGATTTATGCCACCCTATCGAACCATAACAAGTAACGAAGAGCCGAAATATTGGCGATAATGGTAGTTAGCTAGATTGAACAAATTTTTTGACAAAAAGGCATAATGGTCGATTTATGACCATAAGGGATGGTATGGTTTTGACTGATAATATGACGTTCAACTAGCTTTATATCTTGATTATACCTGATAACGTTCTTAAAATCTATCGGTCGCAAAAGTTACTTATTTTAGTTATCTAGCTACAGAAATGAGTAACTTTAAAAAGTTTTAGGTAGGTTTTTGGTTTCTGTAGTTAACCCTTCCTAATGCTCAATGGCCGCATATCAGTCCAGACATCTTTGATGTAAGAAAGGCATTCTTCCTTTGTCCCAATTTTACCAACATCTCTCCAGCCGTTCGGATTATCCCGGTCAACAGACCAGATCGAGTACTGCTCTTCGTGATTTACAACAACCTTGTAAATCGTTTGCTGTTCTTTCCCCTCTATATTCATTTCATTTTGCCTCCTTGGTTCAGTTTCCGGATCATCTGAAGGATGTTCAAAAAATCACTAGCTATACGATTTATAGTGCGCGACTCGTGTATTCTAGCACTATATGCCCAACGCACTAACAGTTGATTACCCATGACACCACCCACTATCTCTAGCAAGTGCCGTCGGTTCCCCTGCTTACTCTCCGAAAGCCCGATCTGCCCAAGCATTACGTCAATGCTTTTCGGCGGAAGCCACCCTTGATCTCCTGTGGCTTTACCCATTTGACCCATATTTAGCAACTTCCCAGCCTGTTGCCCCGTATAATTAAAGGCGATTTCAGCTGCAGGCAGCTCAGCCAACTTCTCTTGTATTTCTATATCGCGAGTCAGATAACGTAATACCGAATAACCGATACCTCGGTTTGGTACCTTACTTAATTGCTCATGTACTGATTTGATCATGTCGCTTAGTTCCTTTGAGTCGTCAACTTCAACTAACAGGGGATAGAAACTTGTAAACCAACCGACCGTGCGTGATACATTTAGTTCAACCCCAATATCCTCCCGGCCATGACCTTCCACATTGATTAATACACGCTTGTCTCCAGTCCAGCGACAAATAACCACGGCCAAGGCCGTTAACAGAATGTCATTGATTTTCACCTTATAAATACGGGTTATTTCCTGCAAAAGAACTTGGGTATCTTCCTCATTAAGACTGACCAGAATGGTATCAGTCGAATCCTTACTGTTTACACCGATAGTATGGTCTACCGGTAGTCGAGCAACTTCCAAGCCCCTTAGATTCAGCCAATAAGGTGACTCATTTTTCAAAACTTCTGAGCTTGCGTATTCTGCTAGAGCTTCAGCCCACTGCTTGAACGATGTTGTTTTTCGGGGAAGACGAACCGGCTGTCCGCTATGGAGTTGTCGATATGCCGTCATCAGGTCGTCCACCAAAATAGGCCAGGACAAGTTGTCAACAGCCAAGTGATGGATAATGAGTACTAGATAACCCGGTTGGCTCAAACCAAGGTTAAACCAGACCATGCGTAGAAGTAAGCCTTGGTTCAAGTTCAAGCTAGCTTGCAACCCCTTCAATTCTTCCTCGAACTGTTGTTGCTGCTCTTTGGCATTGACTTGAGAAAGGTCGATTTCCAGAAAAGGAGTTTGATAGTATGGCGGGACAACGCTTTGTTCCCAGCCTTCTTCCGATTTCGTGAATTGTAATCGCAAGGAATCGTGATGTTCGATAATGTATTGTAGTGCCTGTCTTAAAAAACTAGAATTAACACTAGAGGGCAATTGCAGAGTCAACCACTGGTTAAAGTGGTGAGGCGCTGGAGGATTATGACTAAAGAACCAGTGCTGCACTGGGGTTAGTGGGACTAGCCCCGTAACTAGCTCCTGCTCGGCTTCTATTACTTCCCCAATACTGACAACCTGGGCTAGTTCAGCGATGGTTTGATGCTGGAACAAGTCCTTCGCCGTAAATTTTAAACCAGCGTCAGTTGCGCGAGCCACAATCTGGATACTCATAATAGAGTCACCACCCAACTCGAAGAAATTGGCATAAATTCCTACCTGCTCTAAACCCAAGACTTTAGCCCAGATGCCAGCGAGGACTTTTTCAGTTTGTGTTCGGGGTGCGACAAAGGGGGTTTCCAAAGTTAACAGATCGACACCTGGTGCGGGGAGAGCCTTACGGTCAACCTTACCATTAACTGTTAGGGGCAGTGAAGGCAACACCATCAAGAATGCGGGAATCATATAATTAGGAAGACGCGCCATCAGAAAGTCACGAAGCTCCAAAGGCGAAGGTTTCTCCTGATCTTTTGCTGTAAGATAGCCAACCAAACGTCGGACTCCCCCTTCTTCTCGTACATCTACTACACATTGTCCAACCTTTTCATGTTTACTCAGAACAGATTCGACTTCACTGAGTTCAATGCGGAAACCACGAATTTTTACTTGTTGGTCAATACGGCCAAGAAAGTCCAAGTTGCCATCAGACAACCATCTCACCAAATCACCAGTTCTGTACAGGCGATCACCAGGGTACTCACTAAAAGGATTTGGGATGAATTTTTCAGCCGTTAAATCAGGTCGATTTAGATAACCACGAGCGACCCCGCTACCCCCGATATAAAGTTCACCAGGTATCCCCACAGGAACGGGTTGCATCCGACCATCTAAGACATAGACACAGACATGAGGAAGCGGTCGTCCTAGGGGCGGTTTGCGAGCCATATTCCACTCTGTTGCCAGGGTTGCTCCTATAGTGGTTTCAGTCGGACCGTATCCATTGATGAATTGCCGACCTTGGCTCCAGCGTGCTGCCAATTCAGGCAAACAGGCTTCTCCACCGACCGTTAATGTTTGCAAGTCTGGCAACTCAGCGTTAACTGAAGGAAGTGCTCCTAGAGAAGCAACTGACATTGTTACAGTTGTAATCCTCCGCTCACGAAGCAGATCGATCAAACTTTGTCCGGGCAATAGTTGCTCTTTCGGTACCAAAAACAGTGTTCCTCCCCCAACTAGAGTACGAAAAATCTCGCCGAAGGCCGCATCGAAACTCGTTGAAAGCATTTGAAGTACACGGCTATCCGGGCAAATTCCAAACTTAGGAATTTGCCCACAGATGACATTAGTTAAGCTCCCGTGCTCGATCATAACGCCTTTGGGTACTCCTGTTGAACCCGAGGTATAGACGATATAAGCTAAGTTATGGGGTTGAACCTGGCAATCCACCGTCCGATCATCTTGAGCTGCGATTTTTTCCCAATCCCTGTCCAGGCAAATCAAATGGCTTGGTTTATGGGGAATGATGTCTTTGAGTCTCTGCTGAGTCAGAACCGTAGACACTCTAGAGTCATCAAGCATATATTCCAGTCGCTCCCTAGGATATTCTGGATCTAGGGAAAGAAAAGCTCCTCCCGCCTTCAGCGTGCCTAGTAGACCGATAAGCATCTCTGGTGATCGTTCAAAGCAGCACCCCACAATGCTTTCTGCCCCAATCCCTAGAGCTTGTAAGTAGCGAGCGAGTTGATTGCTACGGTGATCCAGCTCACGGTAGCTTAAAATCTCCTGGTTGAAACACACTGCCGTTTGTTCGGGATTTTGAGCAGCCTTCTCTTCTATCAGTTCGTGGATAAATCGCTCTTCTTTCTGACCTGAACTAGAATTATTCCATTCAATCAGTAATTGTCTTTGTTCAAACTCTGACAAGAGAGGAATCTGAAACAACGGACGGTCTAGATTAGCTGCAATACGTTCAAAAAGCAGTTTGAGGTGGCTCCCCATGCGTTCCACGGTCATGGGTTCAAAAAGGTCAGAGTTATATTGAAGCGTACAATCAATTTCGGCGTTTGTCTCAGTTACGAGCAACAATAGGTCGAAATTTGAGGTTTCTAATTCTGTCCCCCCTTGAGGTTGCCAAGAAACACCGGAGACATCTACGGTATTTCGCACTGCCTTCTGATGGACAAACATCACCTGAAACAGAGGATTCCAACTCAAGTCCCGTTGTGGCTTAAGCACTTCTACCAACTTATCGAACGGTAAGTCCTGATTGTTATAGGCATCGAGACAAGTTTGCTTAACCCGTCTCAGGAGTTGTCGAAATGTCGGGTTTCCCGAAAGATCAGTTCGTATCACCAGGGTATTGACAAAAAATCCAATTAGATGCTCAAGAATCTCCTGATCGCGGTTGGCTACTGGGGTTCCGACGCTGATATCTTCTTGACCACTATATCTTGAGAGCAGCCACTGAAAACCAGACAGCAACACCATGAACATCGTTGCTCCTTCCTCCTCAGCCAATGCCTGTAATTGCTTGACTAAATCAGTTCCTAGTTGAAAGGTCTGTCCTCCGCCTCGATAACGATGAATTAAGGGGCGTGGTCGGTCTGTGGGCAATTCTAACTGTGCTGAACCGCCAAGTTTCCCTTGCCAATAATTGAGTTGTTTAGTGCAATGTTTCCCCTTAAACCAATCATGTTGCCAAATGGCAAAATCTGCATACTGAACCGGCAGCTCTGGCAATGGGGAAGAACGCCCTTCAACAAAGGCCGAATAAAGAACTGAAAGTTCATGGGCAAAGATACCCAATGAGTGTCCGTCGGTAATAATGTGGTGCATGGTTAAGGAGAAAACATGATTATCGGGCGAAAGCCGCAAGATACTAGCCCGAAAAAGCGGACCGTTAACCAAATCCCAGGGTTTACGGACTTGCTCGCGCCGATAATCTCGCACCATGGCTTCGCGTTCGCTTTCAGGAAGCTTGGTTAGCTCAATCACTGGTAAGGGAACATCAACACTGTCATGAATCACCTGAAATGGTTCGCCGTCACGAGCAATAAAGGTTGTCCGCAAAGATTCATGGCGACGGACAATCTCCTTGAAAGCGAGACGCAATGCTTTAAAGTCCAGCCGTCCGGCAAAGCTAATATAGTTGCCGACCGTATAAGAAAGGCTCCCTGGGTTGAGTTGGTCGAGAAACCACATTCTCTGTTGAGGAAAAGACAATGGGGCGATCTTGCCCCTTTCAGTCCGCGTCAACTCAGGAATTACTTGAGTCTTTTCGCTAATCCCTTTTTCCTTGCTGGTGTCTATCCATCTAGCCAGACTCCCGATTGTCCGCTCTTCAAACAATGCGCTGATTGGCACCTGCAATTTTAAAACTTTACTCAGGCGCGAAGCAATACGCGCCGCCAACAAAGATTGTCCCCCTAGATGAAAAAAGTCGCTGTCAGCACTAATTACCTTCACCCCAAGCATTTCTGCCCAAAGGCGGGCGATGGTCTTCTCCGTAGGTGTTTGTGGCGGCCGGCAGTGACCACCATTGGCTAGGGATTTGTCCAGTTCCGCTGCTTTCGGAGTCGGTAGCGCTCGGCGGTCAACTTTGCCGCTAGGTGTCAGTGGCAGCTCCGAGAGTGCTAGGTAGAAAATCGGGACCATGTATTCCGGCAGACGGCTACTAGCAAATTGGCGCAGTTCCTCTGTCTTGGGAACCTGTCCATCTTTGGTGACAATATAGGCTACTAATTGCTCATTGTTCGTAACTGTTACGGCGGCCTGTTGGCTCTGAGGGTGCTGGCGCAATACGCTCTCGATTTCTTCAATCTCAATGCGAAAGCCCCGCAATTTCAACTGCTGGTCAATGCGATCGAGATATTCGAGATTGCCATCGGGAAGCCATCGCACCAAGTCACCAGTCTTGTACAAACGTTGACCAACTTCTTGGCTAAAAGGATCGGGAATAAATTTCTCGGCCGTCAAGTCGGGGCGACACCAATAACCCCTCGCTAAGCTATCGCCTCCAATGTACAATTCCCCAGGAATGCCGATGGGAACGGGGCGGAGCAGTTCGTCAAGAACATAAACCCGCACGTTCCCTAGGGGCCTTCCAATCGGTATCGGCTCACCTGGAGAACACTGACGTGAGTCACAGCGGGTTGCATCCCAAATCTCGCTGGTACCGTAGAGATTAGTCAGAACTGCCTCGGGCAAGCGCTGGGCAAACTTGGCACACAAGTCCGAAGGCAGCGGTTCTCCACTGCTAATCCAGTGTTGAAGTTGCGGGAGACTTTTGGACAAATCAATCTCAGAGTCGAGTAATGACCGTAGTAGGGAAGGCACCAGAACGAGGCGAGTTGCCCTGGCTTCGGCCAGGGTTGCTACCAGTAAACCGGGATCTTGCAGGTGCCGTTCTGGAACCAGCGTAGCAGAGAGTCCGTGATGCCAAGCGGAAAACATTTCCCAAATGGAATCGACGAAGCTCAATGAGGTCTTGACGCACAAAGCCTCTTCAGGCTCAAAGGGATCGTACTCAGTGTGCAGGCGATTGACCGCCACGCGATGGGGAACAGCCACCCCTTTGGGAGTACCCGTGGAGCCGGATGTGTAGAGAAGATAAGCTAACTCTTCTGGATCGGTCAGGTTTTCAGGATTGCTGCCCGGCTGATTTTCCCAAAAAGACTGGTCGCGGTCGAGACAAATAATCTGGCTAGCCAGTCCTTCTAAAGGAGCCAGCATCTTCTCCTGGGTAAGGAGTACATTCACCTGTGCGTCTTGCAGCATAAATTTCAGGCGAGCCAGGGGGTAGTTGGGAGCGAGCGGAACGTAGGCTCCGCCGGCTTTGAGGATGGCCAAGAGTCCAGTAACCATAGGTAGAGAGCGCTCAAGGCATAAACCGACAGGGGTTCCCGGACCAACGCCCAACCGGCGAAGCTGATGAGCCAGTTTGTTCGCCTGTTCATTCAATTCGCCATAAGTCAGTTGCTCGGTCAAATAACTAATCGCTCGGGCAGATGGTTTGCGTTCTACCTGTGCCTCGAAGAGTTGGTGTAGGCAGAGGTGTCTGGGATACCAACGTTGCGTCTCATTCCACTCGAAGACGACTCGATTCCTTTCCCTTGCAGACATTAAGGGCAGCTCGCCTAAATATTGGTCCGGCTCCTCGGCGATGGCTGTGAGCAGGGTTCGCAGTTGTTCCGCTAGCTGCGTAATTGAGGCCGCAAGAAAACGTCTCACATTGTAGGTCAGCGTCATTACCAGTCCGTCGGCCACTGGTTGTATGTCGAGAAGCAAGGGTAAATTCTGGCGAATTGACGCGGGAAGAACTTTTCCCGCCCCGTCCCCTTGGTTTGGGACTGTACTCTCCTGCATTCTCTGTTGAGGTGTATTGTTGGTATCTACCATGGATTCAAACAGGGGCAGGCCACGGGGAATTTCGCTCCAGCTTTGCACCATCCTCAGGGGACTAAATTCGTACTGCTGCAGGTCGCTTTGTTGCTTCTGTATTTGTTTGAGCCATTGACTGAGCGGCTGATTGGCCTCGACTTTTACCCTTACCGGCAAGGTGTTGAGGAACATCCCGATCATCGACTCGACCCCTTCTAGGGTGGGTGGACGACCAGAGACCAGCATACCGAACACCACATCTTGCTGGCCGCTATAGCGGCTTAATACCAGTGCCCAGGCTCCGAGAACAAGCGTATTAAGGGTCACGTGACATTTTCTGGCTACGGATTGCAAAGCGGTACACAGAGATTCAGGGAGTACCGTCCTCCACTCCTCAAAGTGTAACTGAAATCCTTTTTGACGGTGGTCCCCCAGATCCGCGGGAAGCGGAGTCGGAGCAGTTATTCCGCGCAAGTATTCACGCCAAAAAGCTTCTGTTTGATCTAGCTCTTGCTTTCTTAGCCAATTTATATACTCTCGATAGGGTCGGGGAGGCGGAAGAATCAACCTCTGGTTTTTGAGCAACGCTTGATAAAATTGCCTAACTTCGGCCAGGAGAAGCGGATGAGACCAGCCATCCAAAAGTAGGTGATGATGGCTGAAAACAAGGTAGGAGGAATGCTGAGAACATTGAAAGAGTAATAGCCGAAGCAGGGGTGGCTCAGTGAGATCGAACCCGCGATTGCGGTCTTCCCGCAGGGATTGTCTCAGTTGCCATTCCTGCTGCCAAGGAGACAAATTGCGCCAGTCATGGCTCTCTATTTTGATGGAGATTTGGCGATGTACCACTTGCTGTGGACTGTCAAGGTCTTCCCAGTGAAAAGAGGTTCGCAGTATCCCATGACGGTCTACTACCGATTGCCATGCGCTTTCCAGAGCAGCAATATTCAACTGCTCAAATCTGTAGACTCCCTGATTGACATACATTCCTAGTCCCTGATCGCGCAGGGTGTGTATGAGCATTCCTTCCTGTAAAGGAGAAAGCTCATAAATATCTTCAATCTCGGAGGTTTTATCGTTCATATTCCTGGTGATTTTGTCCTGTTCTCGGAGGGCTCGGCATCAATGTTTGCTACCCAAAGCTCTATCTTTCTTTCTGGAGATACTGCCTCAATAAGGCAGCTAGATGGCGGACCTGTGGTTCCCGCAGTATGGTGAAGTGGTTGCCCGGCACAAGATGACGCGACACTTGAGTCGCAAATGTGTTCCAATCTTCAAACGGGCCGCGGCCATCTAATGAGGTATCTTCGGCTTCAAGTAAGATCACGCGCTCTAATCGAGCTTGCGGGACGTAGCGACGGCCCAGCCGCAGGTGCAGGCGATAAACGCGCCATTTTTGCTCCATTACTCGACAAAAATCTGAGAACACCAATTGTTGTGAGATTATACCTGCCTGTCGAGCTAGCGCAAACGCAGATCGGAGGAGTTGCGAGCGATTGAGTCCGTCAGTTTTGGTCGGTTCAACATCCAATCCATATTCGTGGAAAAACCCGATCACAAAGTCCCGAAGTCGCGGGGGGGGCATGGAAACAGAGGATTTTGACAGGTAGCTGCTCAACAGTGCCAGTAGTGCAATCTCTTCGCCGCTGGCAGTCAATTGCAGAGCCATCTCAAAGGCAACTAAACCCCCAAAAGACCAACCGCCCAATTGATAGGGACCGTGGGGCTGAAGATTTCGCAGTTCCCGCACGTATGCCGAGGCCAGTTCCTCAACCGATCTAGGAATGGCAGTCGCACCATTGAGGGTCTGGGCCCGGAAAGCATAGAAAGGCTGATCGGGACCTAATTGGTGTGCTAGTTCCTGGTAGCATAAGATCTCGCCGCCAGTAGGATGTACGCCGAAAAATGTTGGAGAGCCACCTCGGGTTTCCAGTCCTACTAATGTTTTGTTCAATCGGTCCTGGGGCTCATAGCCCAGGGTCAACGCCAACTGACGAGTTACTTCTCCTAGTAAATCTTCTGGATAACGACCATAGTTACGGTCGGCCGCCTCCACTTTGATTTGACCGTGTTGGTGAAACTTGACATCCCCCAACATCCGGGCCATGGAATGGGTAGCATCAGTCATCAATGTTTCCCGATCTTGCTTGTAAGGATTAATCATATTGGGATGGAAGGGCAAATTCAGCCGTTTCGCTACCTCCTCCAGCGTTCTTTTGGGGTTAGATACCAAATCCTCGAAGCGAATGGTCTGTTTTCGCTCAGTGGGGATGGTGCTTAGGAATTCAAGAATATTTTGGTGGCAAACATCCCACACTAGTTCGGCCAGCTGCCAGACTGTAAAATCATGCCGTCCTTTCAAAAAAGGCGGGAAGAATACATGGAGTTTCGCCTCCTCAAAAGAAGCGATCGCTGCCGAGGGATGACGGATCAGATGAATATACAAAGCATTCTCAAAGTCCTCCTCTGCTCTTTTTAAGGTTTGCAGATCCAGGGCATAAGTCGGTGTCTTGTCCACGAGCGTGACCTGGCCCAGCCAATCCTGCATCAGCCGGTAGAACTCCTTGACGGATAGGTTATCGTCCTCAAAGTTCTTCATCTGCCCTGCTGCCTCATCGGCTTGGCATCCCCGAATTTGCATCAAGGCGCGAATCGTGCCCTGTAGCCAAAAATTGTCCCGCTCCGAGGATAGTGCCGCCTTCCGTTCCCCTAAGGTGTTGTAGTTGAGTAACTGTAGTTCTGGCGGGGAGAACAGTGCTGGATGTCCTCCCAGCATCACGCGCAGCAGTGTTGAGCCAGAACGAGGCGGTGAGAGGATAAATACGGCGGAAGGATTTTTGGCACCGCTGGGGACAGCCCTGCGTTCAGGTAGTGTCCGAATTAAACTCCTCAGAGTAGTGATACTGGTCTGATCGACGGCACTGCTTCGGGCCGGTGCCACAACGTTCAGAGCCTCTTGTCCAAACAAGCGCACTACCGACCGGGGATAATTAAGGCGCAAATATTGGGAAAGTTTTTCGATGGTTGGGGCATCGTAGAGAGCGACCGTATAGACAAACTCGTTCAAAACCTCCTCAAGCTTGTGGGTTAAAATTGCCGCACGCAGCGAATTGCCTCCCAACTCGAAGAAATTGTCTTGTTCCCCGACCTCACCAATCCCCAGAACTTCCTGCATTATGTTGGCGAGAAAATTCTCTAAGGGTCGTCCCGACCAGTCTTGAATGGTTCGTAAAGATGGGGCGCAGCGCGGCGCTCTTAAGGCACGGCGGTTCAGTTTGCCACTGGGGGTGCGCGGTAACGATTCCAAAAACACAAAGGTCGAAGGAATCATAGATGTGGGGAGTTGGCGGCGCAGGTAACGGCGCAGTTCCTCCGAGTTGGTTTCCCCTTTCCTGTAGGGAACCACATAGCTAACGAGTCTCTTGTCTCCGGGCTGGTCTTCCTCTAAGACAACAGCATTTTCCCGCACCGATGTGTTCCTTTGAAGACAGGCTTCTATTTCTTCGAGTTCAATGCGCTGCCCGTGCAGCTTGACCTGTTGATCTTGACGTCCCAAGTACTCGAGGCAACCGCCGGGCAACCAGCGACAAAGGTCTCCGGTTCGATACATTCGCTTGCCAGGTAAAGAGGTGAAGGGATCCGGTAAAAATCGTTCGGCGGTAAGTTCGGGCTGGTTTAAGTAACCCCGCGCTAAACCGGCACCCCCGATATATAATTCCCCAGAAACCCCCACAGGCATCGGTTGCAATTGCTGGTCAAGAACGTAAGCTTGCACGTTGGCGATCGGTCGTCCGATCGAGACTCGCATTCCCGGGACACAAGTCCAGTAGGTCGCTTCCATCGACGCTTCTGTTGGTCCGTACATATTGTGTACCTCGATCCCTCCCCGCCTGTGGAGCTTCGACCAGAGAGCCTCAGACAAAGATTCACCACCACAAAACACAATCCGCACGGAATCGCATTGCTCGAAATCTGGTTCGTTGAGCAACAGAGCCAACAATGACGGAGTCAGGCCCAGCACGGTAATTTTATGGCGACGGATGTCGTTAATGATCCGTTTGGGATCGCCCCCATGCTCTGCGTCGGGAATTACTAGACAAGCCCCTGCGAGTAGAGGTTGGAATAACTGGAAAAGGGAGGCATCAAAGACGAATGAAAAGGTAAGCAACACGCGATCAGCCGCGTTGAAAGGAAATGTCTTCTGTCGCCACAGTAGCGTGTTGCCAATCCCTCGGTGAGAAACCATAACCCCTTTTGGTTCACCTGTTGAACCTGACGTGTAAATGACGTAAGCCAGATTCTCTGGCGTTGCTTGATGGATAGGTGGCGACCCTAGTTGGCGGTCAATACTGTCAGCATCGGCATCAAGCAGCAGCGTCTGGCAAGGGAACTCTAGACCAGTCTCAGTAAACTGTTCCTTAGTGATCAGGATTGAGGACTTGGTGTCTGAGAGCAGGAATTGTACTCGTTCCCTTGGCATCGAAGGGGAAATCGGGATGTAGGCACCGCCAGCTTTCAAAACGGCGAAGATGACCACCAGTAATTCAATGGACGGTTCGAGATAAATAGCGAGCTTTGTGTCTGGCTTAATGTCAAATTGTTGTTGTAGATACCGGCCCAAGCGGTTGGCCCATTGGTCTATCTCTTGGTAAGATAACTGTTGCTGCCGATGAACGATAGCACAAGCTGCGGGGGTTCGCTTAACTTGTGCTGCAAACAGATCGTGGAGACAGGCTTCTTGACGGTGATCCACATCCGTGTCGTTCCACTCAACAGTCACCTTCTGGTGTTCCGCCCTATCCATCAGTGGCAATTGTTCGACGGACAGATTTGGCTTCTCAACAGCTGCACTCAGTGCCTTGAGCAAATGCCGCAAAATAAGTGCGGCGAAGTCGGTCGAAAAAACACTGGGATTATAGAGAAGCTTGACGGTAATTTCCCCTCCCTCATCAACCACAATCATAGCCAGATCAGAGGGGAGAATTGGTTCATTGAGGTTAAGCTGGGTCAATACCAAGCCGGAAAAGCTCTGGGTCACCAGAGGTGCTTGCACGGAGAATACCGCCCGGAAGAGATGACGATGGTTCGGCGCATTCAGTTGACCATCGGTTTCGCTCGACCTTAAACATTCCTCTAGCACCGTCTGCAACGACAGCGTTGAGTGTTGGGCAGCAAGTTGACGGCAGGCAAAAACTTGGTTGAGAATCTCTCCTAAGGTCAGTACGGGAGAAAATTTTGCTCGTAAGACAAGGTGGTTGACAAGACAACCGATGATTTCTTGCGCCTGGTTCTGGTTTCGTCCTGGAATCACGACACCAACAGGTACTTCATCGTCCCCACTGTACCTGTGCAAGAGCAACTGAAAAAAAACAAGCAGCGTCGTTTCGACATCTACATTGTGAACCTGGGCGAGGCGGCGTAAATCCTGCGACAATGAGGTGGGAATAGTGATTTTCTCTGCACTGGCCGTAACACCGATCTGGCTTGACGGGGCTTGATCGCCGAAATCTTGTGCCTGTCCTAGCTGCCCGCTCAACTGAGTTCGCCAATAGGCCAGATCGCTTTTCCCCAACCCATCTTGAAGCCAGCCTTGATGAGACTTGACGAAGTCTCGATATTGAAATCCAGATTGTGGTGGCGGAGTCGAAGCGCCGTTGGCCAGTGCTTGGTATACTTGTGCGAATTCACTGCCAAACAGCCCCGCAGAGGTTCCATCACAGGCAATGGGATGAGCGGCCAGCAGCAGCAGATGAAGATTCGGATCTAGGCGGATGAGCGTTACTCTGACAAGCTGTTTATTTGTGAGATTAAACTGGAGTGCTGCCGCTTCATTGACTTTCTTTTCAACGGCCCTGTCTCGCTCTTGGGGGGTTAAAGTCTCGAGATCGATCCAGGAGAGAGCCGGACTAACATCTCCAGAAAGCCAGAGACTAATTTGATTGCCATCATTGCCGATTGTTGTACGCAGTGTTTCCTGTCGATGCCAAATCTCACTGAGGGTACGTTTGACTAATTCAAGATTCAACGGACCATCGAGCCGAAAAGTGGCAAAAGTTGACTGCATCGGCTCATTACTCGTGAGCCAGATTTTTTGAAAAGGTGACAAAGTAAGGGTTTGCACCGATGTTTCCTCAACAATGATACTTTTGGACGTGAGCGCTCTGACCTGATTTTTCCTAATGGAGTGAAAAGAGAAAGCTGGCGGCCTTACCTTCAAGATCGAGAATTTCAGAGATTTGATTCCTTTCGTTGACCATTACCAATCGGGGCTGCCAAGAAGCAGGGATTGGTTCTTCGATCTCCACATAGGTCATGATGATGACGATATCACCAACGTGAGCCAGCCTAGCACCACCACCTCTAACTTCAATCGCCCCACTACCCGGCTCTGCTTCGAGCGCATAGGTCTCCCATCTGTATCCGTTATTGATGTTGACGATCTCCACTTTCTCGAAGGGCAGAATGTTGGCTTCTTTCATCAGTTGGGCATCAATGGCTACAGAGCCAATGTAGTTAAGTTCGGCTCCAGTTACGGTAGCTCGGTGAATTTTGGTATTTAAAAGGGTTCGCTTCATGGTCAACTCCATGTATTAGTAGAGATTATCGGTCAAGTATTAATAGGTTTTACTTCCTAACGTTAAACTATTTCTCAATTTCTGAGAGGATGAAAATTACATACGTCGCGCAAGAGACTATTGGTAAAACTGCTAATAATCCTACCGGGATTGTTACCACTATTAAAATTGTAAAGAAAGATTACGGCATGATCCCGATCGGGGACAAATAAAAACGTACTTCTGTACCCTTTTGCCGAGCCATTTTTTGAAACAACTTCCACTCCCCCCAAATAGTTAATCATCCAGCCTGGAGAGCCAGGAAGGTTCGGTTGGGTAGGCTCCAACATCTGGCGGTAACTGGCAGGACTGAGGAGTTTATTCTTGCGGATGGCATTGTAGAATTTGAGCAGGTCACCAAGAGTTGACTGCATGAATCCTGAAGGGATGTTGTAAAGTCCGCCAGGTGGCATTACTTGGTCAACGGGCAGTAATTGCCCATTTCTATCAGCATTTATGTATCCAGTCGCTGTATTGGCATCTCTAAGTCCAAATCCTGTGCGGGTCATACCCAGCGGCAAGAATATTTTTTGCCGCATGAAATCTAGGTAGGGTTGTCCGCTCACAATTTCGATAACTTTTCCGATCACCACATAATTAAAGTTGTTATATTCATTTCTCGTCCCCGGTGCAAAGGTTAAAGGAAGATTGTTGGAGCTGGCGAGCATCTCGTTAAATGTTGGCAGATTACGCTTAAACTGGGGTATGCCGCTCTGATGAGACATGAACTGCCGAATGGTAGTTTTCCGCCAGCTTGGTGGCAGATTCGGGATGTATTGACTGGCGACATCATCAAGTCTTAGCTTCCCCTGATCGACGAGATACATGATGCCGAAAGCTGTGAGAGGTTTTGAAACTGAACCGATATTAAAAATAGTGTTTTCATTAGGGATCATCCCTGAATCAAGAGATATTACCCCGCAACCTTTTTCAACGACAATTTTTCCATTTTTAACGACCCCCAGAACAAGTCCAGGAATCTTGTTTTTCTGCATGAAGTCATTGACGATGGCATCCGCTTTTTGGGTTAACAACCGCTCCCCCCTGCCAGAGGCTCTTATTGAAGTTGAACAAGATAAAGGGAGGTTATTTGACTGGCCCCAAGAGTTTGCTCCTCCCAACAAGCACAGAACCGTATAAACGACTAGAAAACTGATTCGGGACGTGCGGCTCAATAACATAAGGATTATGTGGTTAGCTCTCCGATTGATTAATAGTAGTTGATATTTTATTTCTCCGCCATATTGCCCTATTTCTCTAGTTCTAGGGAAACCAAGACCAGAGTTCGATCTCGAAGAAGCGGACGAGCGGAGCCGTAAAAGCAACAATTACCGGTTTCGTCGGCCCTTCAATCTTAGCATAGCCTGACATACCAGTCTTCAATATGCGTCCTGAAGAGCGAATTTCCACTAGAACCCTGACAAAGCGGCCGGGGGATTGCTCTCTCGTTGTTGCTTCTGTGCTGTTGGTAGCCGAGGGGGTTATGGCGACAACTTTCCCGGTAATCGTTTCCCTGGGATAAGCAGTTAGCTTGACTTCCACTTTCTTACCCATGGAAAATTGTCCGACATCGTACTCAGGAACTTGCACTTCCCCTAAAATACTTGTGGCATCTTCTGCCACAGCAAAGGTCTCTCCCTGTTCTAAGTAGCTACCCACTTTAGTTTCTAGGTAGGGAGTTACTAGATAACCATCCAAGGGCATGACTAAGGTGGTAAGTTTGAGTTTATCTCGCTCTTGCTGCTGTTGTTTCCTTAAGCGTTCTAGCTCGGCACGGGACACTTCCACATCGTGCCGGGCTGCTTCGATCTCGTCGGGGTAGGGACCGGCTAACAATAACTTGAGCTGAGATTCACTTGTCTCCAAATCTCTTTGCTTGCTTGCTAGCTGGCTGCGTGCTTGTTCGATTACCTGTTGCTGTTGTAACAAAGCCTGGTGCTTTTCTTCCGCTTCAATTTTCTTGGTTTGAGCGTTCCTTTGGGCATCTTCTACAAGATTTAGGGCAATTGCTCCTTCTTGGTAGCCTATTTCAAGGCGAGAAGCTTCACGGAAATAAAAATCAGCTTGGGTGAGAGCGCTTTCTATTTGCTTCTTGATTACCTCTAAATTTTGCTTGTCTACTGCTACCTCTTTCTTGGCTTTATCTACTTCTTCTCGAGCCATCTTGACCCGATTGCGGGCTACTTCCACATCTTCCTTTCTTGGCATGGCTAAAAGTTTGGCTAGATAAGATTGCTTAATTTTGATATCACCTAGTGCTTTTTCGATTTGAGATTGCAGAGTCTCTATCGTATCTTCAATATCGACATCTTCCATCTGGGCAATGACTGTTCCTTTGCGGATGAACTGCTCGTTACCTCCCGGAAACATCACTCGGGTAATTTTGCTTTTGCCATCGACTTCTGCCTGAATTTCTACCTGTCTTGGGGTGAGTAATTGGAGAGTACCTCCTGGCCTAGTCCGATAAGGTAGGAAAAGCATCGCCACCAAACCGGCGAGTAGGAGGAATTTAACCCCTCTGTAAAACCAAGATGGAAAAACTTGGTAAAAGTTAGTTAAGGATTTTTGGTTGATGGCAGTTTCCCCTTGAGAAATTGAATGCTCCGTATCCTTAACTGGCCAAGTTCTCCCCCCGAATATCAAGCGTGAAACTGGTTGACGAAGACCGATGAAGAGGAAGATGAAAAAAATCAACAAGACTGTCTGAGTACCAAAAATTTCGGGGAGACTATTGGCTAAACCATCAGCAAAAAAGCCAATGAGCATAAAGAGCATGATTAGGGTAAAAGCAGTACTAACTAAGCCAAAACCCACAAGTATAAACTTATCTTTATTCGATAAAAAACTAGGTAAGCCCCGCCTCCATAAAAGCATACCCCAGAGCTTGTAAGACTGGTATATAAAGTTATCGGGTAGTCCCAAAGCCGCTACTATAAAGTAATAGCCGTAGGTAGGCCAGAGAGGAATAGCTAGTAATAAGAAAGTTGTCAAAGCCGAATGAGCCAGTAAGAGAATCCAAGTGGATAGTGTTGTTCCTGAACTTCGCGTCGAGTACCAAAGAATTACGCCAAAGCTAAAAACAAAAAGTCGCATTATTAGGGGTGTGGCATAGGTCCAGAGTTGGGCAATTCTTGGGAGACTCTGATATTCTTTAAGATTGACTTGGACATGGGGCATGAATCCTAAAGCCAAGGTTAAACCAAACATAGTGGAGCGGCCACCATAGGCAGTAAAAACCGTACTCTGAATGATACGACCCCCTAAGTTTAATAAGAGAATGTTAGTTGAGTAGGTCAATAGAAAAGGTATTCGATCAACAAAAGTCCTGACATCATAGGAGAAAAGAGATTGATGATTAAAAAAGGTAAAAAAGGCTATAGGTAGCAGAGGTATGAGTAGCCAAGTTAACCCTTTCAAAAATTTATGAAAAGGTTTAGTCCAACGGGCTAAGGGACTGAAAATAGCATCAGGATCAGGATGTTTCCAGAGAAAAATCAGGGAGTGATTACTGTTTTTTCTTGTGGTTGCTGGGGGAGCTTTTTGACCGTTTCCATAGTCATCTTGGCTGAACTGAACCCGTTGATCAGGAGGCTCTAGGAGGCCAAAGCTGGCAATTTGTCTGGCAAAGTTTTGGTAATCTTCTTCAGTTAGTATGCTATTAAAGCGTTCTTGAAAAGCAGCCAATATTTCCTGGACGGAGGTAACTCCATCCATTAGTTGGCACAAAAAATACTCTTCTTCGCGGAATTCAAAAGTTTCCTGGGAGACTGGATCTTTGATTAAGTAACGTTTGGCCAATGTTTTCCGATCTGTAATCCTAGTAACGATCAGATCTTCACGCAACCAATTGGCTCTTCGTGTAGACATAGCAAAGTCATTTTAGATAGTTCAGCCACTGTACCTTGAAAATTCACATTTGTTTAGCGATTTTTACGAAGTTGCGCTTGTGCAATTCTCTGAGTCGCCTTCTCTTTGTAGGTTTCTAGGATTTCTTCTAATTTAGTTTCATCTTCCTCGAACAACAGGGTCAAATCGGAAAGTTCGCTGGTTATATCTCCTTCCTCTGCTGCCAATAAATTAGCGGCGTGGTACGATTCAGCTGCTTCTTTTAGCAAGCCTTGACGAGAATAAATATCTCCCAATAATTTTTGTTTTCTGGCTCCCAAGAAGTTGTTGTTTGGCATCTCTCGCAAGATTTCTGCCGCTTCATTGAGGGCGTTATCTTCGATTAAGGCCTCTATATACCCCATTTTTGCGGCTAGAGGAATTTTGGGATTTAATTTTTGAGCTTCTTCAAAATTTTTCCGAGCAAGATGGTATTCTTGTTGTTTAAGATAGATATTTCCCAATCCCTGGTAGGCAGTCCAGACTTTAGGATTGATCTTGATTGCCGACTCGATTTCAACAATTGCCGCTTCTGAATTTCCTTGTTTTTGATAGATCTGAGCAATCAGCAAGCGGGACTGGACTAACTGAGGATTCAAGAGCAGGGCTTTTCGCACTTGTTCTTCGGCTTGAGTATATTTTTCTTGCTTTAACAAAGCTCGACCAACACCCAGATAGCCAGCAAGAGCCTTCGGCTCGATATTGAGAGCATCTTGAAAAGACTGGACTGCCGCTTCTAGTTGATTTTGCGCGCAGTAAACATTGCCAAGTGCAATCGAAGCTTGGGCCATCATCGGATCTAGCTTCCTAGCCATTTGGAAGTGAATTAATGCTCTATTGTAATCTTTTTGTTTAACATAGACATTACCAATTCCGAGATGGGCTTGCTTGGAGCTAGAATCGGCTGCAAGAATATCCTCAAATACGGAGAGAGCTTCATCATTGCGGTCTTCTTTGAGGAGTTTAAAAGCCATTGCCAATGAGGGACTTTCCCCAGTGTGCCGGGTAATTTTCCTGATCTGGGGCGTAAAGCTAGACATGAAAGCACCTATCTCGATTATTGAACACCTGACCATCAATAATCTTACTCTGAGATACTCACCAATGTCAAGAGAAATGAAACAGAAAATGGGGGTGGTGATTCGGTAGTAGCGATGGAGGCTTAATCCTTTGCTTTGCTGTGCATTAGACCTCTTGCATAATTTTTTTATGGTATGATAAAAGATTTGGCTTTTTTCTAAATTTTTAGATGGAAGTGGAAAAAAGAATAAAATCTGATCTTAGGTCAGGAAATCATCTATACTTTTACTATGTTTATTAGCAAAAGTATGGATTATCAAAACTTATCAGATGAACAGTTCAAACGCAGTTTCGGTGTGTATCAACAAACATATAGAAAGATGGTAGAATCAGTAAAAAGTGTTGAAGCCGACTCTAATTCAGCATCTAAAAGGGGACCGAAACCTAAACTATCTATAGAAGAACAAGTTTTAGTAACGTTAGAATATTGGCGAGAATATAGAACATATTTTCACATTGGTACAAGCGGTCAAATATCAGAATCAACTATAGGTCGGATTGTAAATAAGACGGAAAAAATGCTTTTACAATCGGGAAACTTCCGTTTAAAAGGAAAAAAAGCTCTACTAAATCAAGCAGAGATACCGGTCGTAACGGTAATGGATGTAACGGAAACTCCCAGGGAACGCCCCCAAAAGAA
>VYLF01000259.1_pt1 | contig 25042 bp, 25 predicted proteins | sample 5114371 | NCBI WGS metagenome assembly VYLF01 (sample SAMN12291773, study PRJNA351875) | freshwater metagenome | isolation source: freshwater lake | place: USA: Michigan, Kent Lake | collected 2013-08-15 | reverse complement strand
CGATAAAAATGATTTGGGCGGCTGTATTCGTCGGGAAAATCGGCTCGAAAGTCTAGAAAATCTCGATAATTGGGTCAGTCCTCGCTTGGGCATTCGTTTTCAATTAGCCGAACCAGAGTTACTCTTGTATTATCCCGATGGTCAACCTTTCACCAGTTACAACGAAGAACGACAACGGGCCGAAACGGAACGGCAACGGGCCGAAACGGAAAGTCAACGGGCCGAAGCGGAACGACAACGGGCTGAAACGGAACGACAACGGGCCGAACGATTGGCGGCAAAACTGCGGGAGTTAAATATTAATCCCGAAGAAACTTAAAAAAAATTATCGATCGAATCAATCGATCGAGATAGTCTCGGTACAATAAAAGTAGATAAATATCAAGTCCTCTAGCTAGAGTCGGAACAGTAAGCCCAGAAAAAATGCGCTAGGGCAGGGTTGACTAAATCGACGAAGCAATCGCTAAATAGGAGTAATTTCCGTCCACTTCTCCCCAATCCTGAACGGGAGAGGCAGAACCGAAGAATTTCTATAAAATTTCGGTAAGGGTGGAAAGATCAAGTAAGTTAGCGTTAGGGCTTAATCTTCGCCACGGAAAGTAGAACTATGACAGTTTGTGAATATCGGCCAGGTTTAGAAGGAATTCCCGCCGCCCAATCGAGTATCAGCTTTGTGGATGGGCAAAAGGGAATCTTAGAGTATCGGGGCATTCGGATTGAGGAACTCGCCGAAAAAAGTACCTTCCTCGAAACCGCCTATCTCCTTATCTGGGGTGTTCTGCCCACGGAGGCGGAACTGGAAGAATTTGCCGATGAAATCCGTTATCATCGACGCATCAAGTACCGTATCGAAGACATGATGAAATGCTTCCCCGAAAAAGGCCATCCCATGGATGCGCTACAAACTTCGGCGGCGGCCTTAGGGTTATACTATGCCCGTCGGGCTTTGGATAATCCCGAATATATCCGTCAGGCAGTAGTCCGGCTATTAGCGAAAATCCCCACCATGGTGGCGGCGTTTCAATTAATTCGCAAAGGTAATCATCCCATTCAGCCCAACGATAGTCTTGATTATGCGGCCAATTTCCTCTATATGTTGACGGAAAGACGACCAACGGATTTAGCGGCGAAAGTTTTCGATGTCTGTTTGACTCTCCACGCCGAACATACCATGAATGCCTCGACTTTTTCGGCCATGGTGACGGCCTCCACTTTAACCGACCCCTACGGTGTCATCGCTTCAGCAGTGGGAACTCTCGCCGGCCCCCTCCACGGTGGGGCCAACGAGGAAGTATTGTTAATGTTAGAGGAAATCGGTTCGGTGGCTAATGTTCGTCCCTATGTGGAAAAATGTATCGCAAATAAACAAAAAGTTATGGGTTTTGGACACCGGGTATATAAAGTTAAGGATCCCCGGGCGACGATTTTACAAAATCTTGCCGAACAATTATTCGCGGAATTAGGTTCCGATGAATACTACGATATCGCCCTAGAATTAGAACAGGCAATGGTGGATATCTACGGCGAAAAAGGTATCTATCCTAATGTGGATTTCTATTCGGGATTGGTCTATCGGAAATTAGGCATCCCCAATGATTTATTTACCCCGATTTTTGCCATCTCCCGGGTGGCCGGTTGGTTGGCCCACTGGAAAGAACAATTAAATACTAACCGCATTTTCCGTCCTACCCAAATCTACACCGGAGAACACGAAGTCCCCTATACACCGATCGAACAACGTTCTTAGATTTTATCTCCCATTCTTGATGGAAACACGGTTTCTCGCCTTTGTCAATCTTTCCTAGGCGAGATTTTTTGTCTCATTTCCTGTTATATTGATGGGGCAAGGAAACAGTCCAGTGGCTTTCAGCTTGGTCAGTTTCGGTGTATATAGCAAGACAAGGTCTTTACTTCTAGATAGTCGGACAGAAAAATATTAAAGATTATGGTGAAATTTTGGCGGGGATTAACGGTATTTTTAATTTCTTGTTTATTGCTGATTTCCCTAACTGCTTGTGGTAATCAAGTTAGACGCAATCAAGTGGTCATATCGGTATTAAGTGACCCAAAAACCTTTAATGCTGTTTTATCGGCCGAATCCCCGAATATTTTTGGTTTAACCTACGAAGGACTATTAACAGAAAATCCCATTACTGGCAAAAAAGAACCGGTCTTAGCAGAATCTTGGACAATTTCCGATGATAATTTGAGCATTATTTTTACTATCAGAGAGGGTTTAAAATGGTCAGATGGTCAACCCTTAACTGTTGATGACGTGGTTTTTACCTATAAAGATTTATATCTAAATCCTGATATTCCCAACAACTACCGCGATAGTTTAAGAATAGGATTAAAAAAAGAATTCCCCGTTATCACTAAACTAGATAATCGCAGAATTGAATTTAAACTACCCGAACCTTTTGCCCCTTTTTTAGATGCTGTCAGTTCACCGATTTTACCTAAACACGCTTTAGAAAAAACTATTCAGAAAAAAAGCCCCGATGGTAGGTTAGAATTTCTCTCCACTTGGGGGTTAGATACTCCTCCCGATAAAATTGTTTTTAATGGGGCTTATAAACTAAAAGAATATATAACGGGACAAAGGATTATTTTTGAAAATAACCCTTCCTATTGGAAAAAAGATGCCCAGGGACAACAATTACCTCATATAACTTCGGTAATTTGGGCAATAGTTGAATCTCAGGATACAACTTTACTACAATTTCGTTCGGGAAGTTTAGATTCTATTGCGGTAACTCCAGAATTTTTCTCCCTATTAAAAACCGAAGAAGAAAGAGGAAATTTCACTATTTTTAATGGGGGACCTGCCTACGGAACCCAGTTTATCAGTTTTAATCTCAATCAAGGAAAACGCGACGGAAAACCCCTAGTAGATCCGATTAAATCCCGTTGGTTTAATAACTTAAATTTCCGCCAAGCTATTGCCTACGGCATTAATCGTCAAAGAATGATTGATGATATCTATCGAGGATTGGGACAAGAACAAAACTCTTTTCTTTCTATCCAATCTCCTTTTTACGATAAAACCCTGAAAGGTTACGATTACAATCCCGAAAAAGCCAAAGAATTATTATTAGAGGCCGGATTTAAGTATAATAGTGATAATCTGCTAGTCGATATCGATAATAATACCGTTAGATTTAACCTGATTACTAATGCGGGTAATAAAATCAGGGAAGCTATTGGGGCGCAAATTAAAAATGATTTAGCCGCAATAGGAATTCAAGTGGATTTTCAAGCGATCGCTTTTAGCAATTTAGTTGATAAACTAAGTAATAGTCTAGATTGGGAAGCACATATTTTAGGTTTTACCGGCGATAATGAACCCCACGCCCCCAATATTTGGTATGTAGATGGAAATCTCCACGCTTTTAACCAACAACCTCAACCCGGCAGCCCGCCAATTCAAGGCTGGCAAGCGGCGGATTGGGAGAAAAAAATCGCCGATTTATACGTCAAAGGTTCCCAAGAATTAGACTTTGAGAAGCGCAAAGTTATCTATAATGAAATTCAACAACTTCAACAGGAATACGTCCCGTTTATTTATCTAGTTAATCCCCTCGCTTTGGGGGCTGTGCGTAACTGCTTTGAAGGAATACAATTCTCCGCCTTGGGTGGTGCATTCTGGAATCTAGAAGAATTAAAGAAAACCTGTGGAGGTGTTTAATGACTCATTTTGGTTTCCTCTGTCCTACAACTTCTGGACATATTTATTCTCTCCTACCTTTAGGAAAAGAGTTACAAAAACGCGGTCATAAAGTTACCTGTTTTTTAACTCTTGATGGTGAAGAAATGGTGCAAGCAGCCGGGTTAGATTTTCAGGCAATTGCACCCGACCAATATCCGAAAGGCACATCAGCCAAAAATTTAGCCGAAATTGGTCAATTACGGGGAACAGCCGCCGTCCGACGCACGGTACAATTAGTAAGTGATTCTACCGCTGCCCTCTTTGAAACTATCCCTCAAGAGATGCGTCGCTTGGGAATTGATGCCCTAATTGTCGATCAAGTCTCCGCCTCAGGGGGTACAATCGCAGAAAAATTAGCTATTCCCTTTATCAGTTTTTGTTCGGCATTGGTTTTAAATCGCGACCCGCTCATTCCGCCCTTTATGACCACTTGGGACTATAATCCCTCATTTATCGGGGTTATTCGCAATAAACTTGGCTATAAACTCCTTGACTCCCTGACGCGTCCTCTGAATGAGTTAATCAACCGGCAGCGTCAAGAATGGGGGTTAATTCCCTATCAAAACATCAATCAACGCTATTCACCCATCGCCCAAATTAGCCAACAACCTGCCGAATTCGAGTTTCCTCGGCAAAATTTACCCGCTCACTTTCACTTTACCGGCCCCTTTCACGATTCCTCCACCAGAAAAACGATTCCTTTTCCTTACGAAAAATTAACCGGACAACCCTTGATTTATGCTTCCCTCGGTACAATTCAAAATCGCCTACAATCGGCCTTTAATGCGATCGCCGAAGCCTGTGCCGATTTGCCGGTACAATTAGTTTTATCCTTGGGCAACACCGACTCTAACATTCAAATAACGACAAAAAACGCCCTAGTTGTTCCCTACGCTCCCCAATTAGAGCTTTTAACCAGATCCTCTCTTACTATCACCCACGCAGGCTTAAATACTACCCTAGAATCCCTTGCCCAAGCTGTACCGATGGTGGCCATTCCCATCGCTAACGACCAACCGGGGGTATCTGCTCGAATAAAATGGTCGGGGACAGGGGAAGTGATTCCGATTTCCCGTCTAGAAGTTCCCCGTTTACGAAAGGCGATTGAAAAGGTCTTATCCGTCCCCAGTTACCGAGAAAATGCCCTGAGAATGCAAAAAGCACTACAGAAGACTGGAGGAGTGAAAATGGCCGCCGATATCGTCGAAAAAGCCATTTCTACCGGCCAACCCGTCCTATCGGTATAACTGGACTTCCCCGTTGACAAAAGGCCATAACCTGTGCTGTAGGAGGGATTAAGAGAATTTCTGATGCCCCTTTACTGGGTACAAATCAGGGAAACCCCTAATAAATCTAACGCATGATTGTTGCAGAGAAGTCGGTCGAGTTATCTTAGAAAAACGATAACTTCCCTCTCTAATCGTACATTCTACTGTATTCAAGCAAATTGTCCCCAAGTCCTCCAATAAAGTCCGAAAGCTATGCCCAGGGATGTTCTCTTGATTCCGTTTTTTTGTCTCTTTAGACTGAGCGGATTCACTGCGACTCGCTTTAATCACATTCAGATTGAGTCGCTTGAACAATCAAATCCAATTCCTTCTCTGATGCTTCTAATAATGCCTCTCTTTGTTGTTGATTTTTCTGGGCAATTAAGGGATTTCGACAAGCAATTAATCTTTCGTCTGGATAATCTTCACTCTCAAATTCCACTAAGTTTACCTGATCAAATAACCCTAATTGAATCGCTTCTACCTCAGCCAGTTTCAAATTGTCGATAATATCATCGGGTAATTTTGAGAGGTTGGCCAGGGTTCTTTTTTTGACTTGATCCCCTTCTCGGTAAGAATCAGGTCGAAGAACGGCGGGGGGGGAATTACGGTTAGGAACTTTTTCTATATACATGAGCACTATTCTAGCAAATAGAGAGAGTTCTTATCCATTAAGAAGTGTTACAAATTACATGGGTACATTAAGAAAAGTTAATGGGTGTATCCATTGATGGATAAGGGTTTTCGGCTATTGTAGTAGATATGTATGGGGGAAGTTCAGCTATTAGCTCAATATCCCCTAGCGGATGCCCAGAAAGGCTTCACTCTCTGAGTATTTTTACTCAAGTCTGTCGAGGGGGACAGCTTATGTGACAGTTGAGGGTGCGGAATGTGGGTTATGCTCAAGAGTGTCATCAGTGGTTAGATAAACAAAGTGTGGAGGATTTTTTAAAGCATTGCCCCCCTACCGCTATTTATTGAATTTTAACATTTAATTTATAGGTGGCATTGCCACGAGTTCCCCCTACAATTATTTCATAATTTCCAGTAGCAGGTAATTTTAGACTAGATTGGGTAGCTTCTGTTTTCAATATTTCCCCATTCGGTGCAATCACATCAAATACGGCATTATTTTCTAACGATGTAATTTTCAGATCCATTCTCTGTCCTCGATTTGCTCTTAAGAGATAAATATCTCGACTCCCTCGCACAACCGATTGATTAACGGTGGCGCTATTAGTTCCGGGTGCAAACCGGATTTGAGACACTAAACAAGGTTGTTTTTGATAAACGGCTCGTCCCGTATTCAAAGAATCTGAAGTTAATGTCCAGATTTCTTGAGTTTTTTGGGTATCTAACTCAATTTTTGTCGTGATATTTAAGTTTAACTGATTCCCCTTTTTTGTTCCTTGTAAGGTTTGAGTATAGGAAGTATAATAGGATTCTTGTTCATTCTGAATTGTAGCTTCTACCCGACCCGTGACTTGATTTCCCTGAATATAAATCCTCGCCGTAGAATCCAGACCATCATTAGTAGCAACCGAAAAACAATAACCTTGAATCGAAGAATCACTGGGCGCTTGAGCGACTTGTAGGGGGGAATGATTTGCCATCCCAGGTGTAAGATTCAGTAAACTTGCAAAAACGACTACACATCCTAATAATTTCATCATAATCGCAACCATTCAAAGTTTTCACTAATGCTAAACTACTTATCGCCCCAGCCACCATATCTAGACCTTAGTGGTGCAGAAAACTACTGAAAGACTTGCTGGACAAGGAGTCCGAGTTATATAGGGCGTTGGCAGGAGGAGCAACTTTATGAGATGCTTAAGTTCCCTAACCGAAAGTCATCGCTATGTTAGCCTCTCTCCTTTATCTTCAACTACTTGAGCAACTAAGTCAATGGATTAAGCCGCAAGATAAACGGCATCTGCAAGGGTTTGCCGAGATAGTAGCCGCAATTTTACAGTCCCAAAGTGCTTGTCTGAGCCATTGGCTGCCTATCTGAGCCATCGGGATTGTCAAGCCCGCAGTCACCTAGAACGACTGAGCTACTTTGTCCACAACCCGAAAATCAGGGCGGAGACCTTCTATGCTCCCTTAATTAAGCATTTTCTCAGCGTCTGGTCGGGAGAAGCTCTGGAATTAACCCTCGATACCAGTATGCTCTGGGTTAACGAAGGCAGGGGGCAGGAGGCAGGGGGCAGGAGGCCGTTTTTGTAACGGGGATTTATGCCCCGCTCCAAAAACTTTTCGCCTTAAGGCGAGGTTTTAGACCCGATTTTGCCGATAAACTTGAGAGGTAATTTGTTCAATAAAGTTAAGTGTATTTGGGTTGTTATTTTGTAATTTTACTGCTAACTCTAACAATGATTCTAATTGTTCATCGGAGAGATTTTGTGTTACTAAGGCAGGAGTCAGGAGTCAGGAGACAGGAGACAGGAGACAGGAGACAGGAGACAGGAGACAGGAGACAGCTTTTGTGTATTCTCCCCACTTGCCACTTGCCACTTGCCACTTTCAAGTCAGGAGTAAGTAAGAATTACGGCAATTTACATTTCTTAAGATAGACAACAGAATTTATGTCCGACTACTTAACAGAATGATTCCTGCTGCAGTTTTGACGTAATAAATTAAACGGTATCCCCCACTTTTGCCTTTTTGAATATCACTATTTCGGACTCTCAACTTGAAGACAGTATAACCAATACTAGGTATTTGATCACCAGGTAATTCTCCTTGCTCAAGTTGTTCAATCATAGGTTGAATGTCATCTCGAATACTGCGATATTTCTTAGCAAGAGTGCGGAGATTTCGCTTGAATGTCGCCGAGGCTAAAACTTGAATTATGGGTTGATTAGTCATCTTCTAACCCTTCCCAAAGTTGAGAAACGGGAATGGTTTGTCCAGTCATGGCTTCATGCCAAGCTTGCCGAAAGTCTGCTAAAATTTCTGCTTGAGATGTATCTTGGGTTTCCTCCTCTGGGATAAGAATAATAACTTCTACACGGCTGTTTTTGTCTATGATTAAAGGATGATCTAGGGTGAGTTGTCCTTGTTCATCAATGGTTGCCATAACCTTGAGTGCTTTCATGTTTCTCTGCTTGAGTGGGTTAGTTCAATATCTAAATGCTGCTAATTTTCCCAAAGTTTTACCTGATCAGAATCTTTTCTAGTTCTTTAACTAAAAGTGGTAAATCATTTTTAACGGTATTCCAAACAATATCTTCATCAACATTTAAGTAATCGTGTACTACTTTGCTCCGCATTCCGACGACTGCTTGCCAAGGAATTGTTGGATAATTCTCTCGAAAGTCTGGTGATACACGACGCGCTGCCTCTCCGATAATTTGCAATAAATGGGTGAGGGATAACCGTAAAAGTTCGTTATTATCAAAATCTTCTCGACTGACACCTTCTACAAAGCTAAGTGCTTTATTTGCTGTGTCAATCATGTGTTCAACATACACTTGATTATCTTTCTGCGACATAACACACCTCTGCTGTTGCTAAAACACGCTCACGAATATGATGATTAAGAGATTTGATGGTAACGAGATCAATAGTACGTCCATCAAATAATTGAGATAATTCTTCTTGAATTTGATGAAGTTTGAAAAAACTGGGGGTAAAACCAAGTTCAAACTCAACGAGCATATCAATATCACTATCTGCCGTGAAATCATCTCGTAAAACTGAACCAAATAAGGAAAGTTTATGAATATGCCAATGTTGACAAAGTTGTGAGAGTTTTTCTTGAGAAATTTTCATATTTTCGTGTTGATCAAATTAGTTTGACTTCCAAGCTTTCTAGTTGTTGGTTTATCCAAGCGGTTGCCGTTTCTTCCTCGGTTTCTATCGCTTTTTATACTCCTATTTTAGCAATTTCTAAGAGTTGTTTGGATTTTGCTTTTAAAGTACTCTTAGAGTAAAGGTGCGATCGCTTTCAAAAGTTCTGTTAATTTATTTTCAACTATGTCCCATACCACATCCAAATCAAGCTGATCGTATTTATGAACAATGACATCTCGCATTCCAGCCATTTCTCGCCAAGGAATTTCTTGATGTTGTTGACGGAAGATTACAGAAAGACGTTTAGTCGCTTCACCAATAATGGTAATTTGGTAGAGGATGGCAGACAATTTTTCATCATTGTTTTCCAATTCTGATTTACCGATACCATCGGTATAGCGCAAAATACGTCTAATAGAATTTACAATGTCGATTAGAGATTCTTGATCACGAAGCATATATAATCTGTGCTGATTCTAAAATGTTTTTACATCTTAGCCAGTTATCACTCCGTTTGAGTGCTGCTTTCACAATTAAATCTACTTTTCGATCAAAAATTGCTTGCAGTTCATCGCGCATTTGTAGGGTTTCGGTTAAACCTCGTTTAGCAGTTGGGGAAAAGGTAATTAAAATATCAATATCGCTATCTGAACGGAAATCTTCGCGTAAAACTGAACCAAATAATGCCAATTCGGTGACTTGCCACTTTTGACAAAATCCTTTAATTTGTTCCATTGGCAGATTTATTTTTGGGTTCATCAGATTAGGTTTACTCCCAAGCTTTCTAGTTGTTGGTTTATCCAAGCGGTTGCCATTTCTTCATCGGTTTCTATCACTTTTTCTACTCCTATTTTAGCAATTTCTAAGAGTTGACTTAAAAGGGAGATTGATGATTTTAATGAGTCAGAATCAGTGAGAATTAGCCGTTTATGATGCTGAGGATGTGTTTTTAAGGGTCAATCGTCTAGGGTTGTCCTTATTTCGGTTTTGGGGTGATGAGATTCATGAGCGTTTAATGGAGAATTTGAATAAATTTTTATGATGAGGTATCGTCATTGTTATCAGTTTTTTTACTTCGTAAATCTACCCATAGATGTCTTAAATTAAATGGACTAGGTGGCACATCAGGACGTTCTAGTTGATGGTCAAGACGACTCACATCATTTTGCCATCCTTCCGGCGATAAAGTTAAATCTATAATGGTTAGTTGTGAACAATGCTCATTAACTTCATTTAAAATTTCTCTTAATTCCATATTTTGAATATAACCAATCATTGCTCCCGAACTGACGGATTTTCCATAACCCCATTCAACTAATATAAATCTGTTAATCCCATTTAGAATATAATTTTTGTTAAGTATCCATTGAGAACTTGATGGAGAACCAAGTCTTTTAGCCTCTAAAGTGTAAAATTTATCCATTCTTTCAGGATTTGTTTCGTTAGTATCACAGATTCCCCATTGAAAATCAGGTCGTTTATATTCTCGTTTAGCTCGAATGCTATCATCAGCATCAGGTTGATTATTGGCTTCATACATACAAGGCCATTCTATTCCTTGATTAGAAATAGTTAATTGTTGGTTGGCATAACGGACAAAAAAGCATAGTTTTCGATTAAGTTCATCTTCACTTTGGGGTAATTCTTGGTTCTTTTGAAGCATTTCTAAAGCAAGCCTAAAAATAGCTAAAACTCTCTTTTCATGATTACCCCATATATCTTTTTTTAATAAACTTGGTTTTGTCATAAGTTTAGATCATTTCTTGAGATTCTTGTAAGTTAATAATTTGAAGCATTGTTGCCTCCGCATCCTCACGCGCCATGCTACGAGTCCAGAATCTTCGTTCATTACGCTTAATAATAATGATTTCTGTATCAGAAACCGAACGAACTAAACCATCAAGATAAATTTGATGGCTATTATAGGGAACTAATAAACCGTTTTCTTGTCTTGCTAATTGATCAATAATTTCTATCCATTGTTTTTGCTCTGATTGGGAGACAGGTTGAGGTTTTTCTCCATACTCTTGTGTAGAGAAAATAACGGCTAACATAGGATTTTCTAACCCCTGAAATTGAGGACGAATAATCTGCCAACTGAATTCACCATCAGGTTCTAATTCTCGATTCCAAATATCTAAAAAGGCTTGTAAATAACCTTCTAATCCTTTTTGAGTTTGACGGTTTTTATTAATATCGTTGAGAAGTCCTTGATTTTGTTGAGGATAGCTTTCAACAGGTTTTACTGCTTTACTGTTGATATGATTATAGTAAAACTCTATCCCAACATCACACATATCACGAATGAGATCCCGTTCAGCAATGGTGAGATCATAGACATCAAATATTGCCTCATCTAATTGATATTCTAATTCAGTGAGTTGTGCTTCTATTTTTTCTGGAGTTTTTCCTTCAGGATGTTCAATACTATACTTTATAGGATTACAATTCTGTAATTGCTCAACAATATCGATAACTTTTTCCCGAATACCTTGATCCTTTGGAAAAATAATCGGCAAACTTAAATATTCATCCTTATAAATTCCATCATGCCATATTCCCCATTTGCTAGAAGTCAGAAAAAAGTAATAACGAGATAATGAAGACCATAAAGTTCCTAATATAATTTTATATTTCCATTCTTCAGCATCATGTAACTTGATACAATTTACTGAATTTGTAAAACTGAAGTTTTCTGATTCTAATCGAGCAATAATTTCTCCTTTTTTTCTAGATGCTTGACTAATGCCATGTTTAATCAATAATCTTTCACCATAGAATAAAGATTCATTCGCTATACGATGCACTTTTTTGGGAGATGATGTAAACCAGTCTTTTTGAATAGAAGAATAACGTTGAAATTTGGGAATCGGTAGATTTTGATATTTAGATAGCCATTGTGGTGCTGAATAAGCACTTCCAGTTGTAAACCCTTGACCACTATTGTTAGGATCATGTAATTCTTTTAATGCTGGAGCTAAAGTTATACCTTGAATTAAACCAGCATCTTGATGATTTCCCCAATAATAAATTTTCCATAAAGAATCATTATAAAATAGTTCACTTTGTCTGATACCACGACGATCCATAACACTCAAAATAACAGCTTGCACATTTTTAATCATAGCTGTTTTTTTAGCAGACCAATAAGTGACAACTTGATCTTTGAAGGTTAACTCTGTCTGATTGACTTTCTGAAAAATAATTGAAGCAAAAGGAGAAATTGAGGCACTAGATTGGTTTTTATTACCAGATTTAAAGAAAATATCACGAACATGAGCAAAATTGACAACTTCTTTTAATAAGACACTGTTTAACCATTTTTGTCTAAATTCTTTGCTTTTATCATGGGTCTTAAAGAAAATACCTGTTGATACCACTAATGCTGACCATCCATTATCTTTTAAAAAATCAAATACTCTCCAGATAAACGCTTGAGAACGTTCTTTATCTCCGACTGGATAATCACGTTCTTGACACCATTGTAAAGCGATATTTAAGTCTTTTGTGCCTTTTTTATCCTTCGTTTTAGGAGATCCCCAAGGAGGATTACCGACAACAACATCAGCACATTGACTGCTAAAATTTCTAGATAATATCACATCCTCTGAGTTAGAAAATTCTTGAAAAGCATTATCGCAGACTAAATTATTAAAGTGATTATCCTCAGATAACCCATTCGCTTGATAAATTAAAAAGGGTAATTTTTGACCTTGTTTAATTTGTAATAAAATGTCTGGAGGCTCTTGATAATTTAATAAAGCAAGATATAGACTAAATGCAGTAATTCTGATAGCTTCTGAATTAATTTCTATGCCAGCTATCTGATTTTTTAAGATTTCTCTTAACTCTTGCCAACTTAATCGCTGTCGCTGATTTTGATAGACTCGATGTCTCACAATTCTCCGAAATGCTTCCACTAAAAAGATTCCTGAACCACAACAAGGATCAAGAATACGGGGATGAGTTGTCAAACAATCTGACGTTAAAACTTTAGACAAGACAAATTCTACTAATGAACTCGGTGTATAATGCGTCCCATTATCAATATTTTCTGTATTTGACTCATGATAAAATTCTTCATAAATACTACTAATTAAAGAAATAGGAATTATATCAAATTTATAAGCCCAGAAAAATAATTTTTTTTGTGGATCAATATCTCCCTGTAAAAATTCTTGTAAGAGAGATAAATGCCGTTGCTCAACAGATTCCGCTTCTTGTTCATCAGAAGGGAACATATCTCCGTTAAAATCTTGACTCAACCGATTAAATAAAGCATAGGTAAAACTTTTATCACTTAATATTTTGATATAATGTTGTTTAGCTTCAGTTTCCATATTTAACTGATCGTCAGGAGCATTAAGTAAGGCTTTCCATGTTGCATTGTTTTGTGCTATTGCTTCAAAATACTCTTGAGTTAAAATTCCTCTATCTTCCAAATAGCGAATAAAAATTGATCTACCAATTAAAGCATGAGCATATTTACGTTTATTTTCGCTTAATCCTTCACGGATTAAGGCTAAACGAACTGTTTTTAAATCTTTGATCAGTGATTGATCAGCACGTTGATTAGATGTTTCAAAACGCTCATCCTCAAAAAGCTTCCCTGATTCGATTTGTTCCCGTCTGTATTGATAAAGTTTTGAAGTTACTTCAAGTATGTTTTGGGCAACTTCTAACGGTCTATTATTTTTCTTCCAATCTTCTATACTTCTAGCAGGTGGTTTGGTTAGATCGTAAATAGCTAGTTCACCTTCTTTCGCTAAAAATAGGTAACTTGGTCTAGCCATACACCATATTTTATTAAAGATTTGACGTACTTTTTCATCTTCTTGAGTATCACATTTAGCAAAAATAATCACAGGATTATTATTAATAAAAAAAACTTTTTCTGCTTCAACTTGCTGGGCTAATTCTAACCAATCTCCTTTTTCTATCCACTCTTCTAAAGTTATTTCTGACAATGACGCTTTTGAACTCACTAAGTCGCCTTGACTAAAATCGAGTTTATTATAAGCATATTCTAACAATTCATAAGCAGAATTAGCTGTCATCATCTTGAGTAAATCACTGGTAATAGTTGATTGTGTTGGTTAGAGTCACACAACCTAATCTTTGGTTTTTTTGAACTATTTTTAATAGTATGACTGATAGGAAGCGTAACTGTCAAGTAAACAGACAAGCCGCCATTATGTCAATTTTTTAATAATTTGCTTCTAGCACTGAAAGCGATCAAACAGCGATCGCATTTGGGGCAGCTTTGCTGTGGCAATTGTCCGTGACTCAATATCTGTAATAATCTAATACAGCCCTTGTAAACCTTCTTTAAGCTCTGGGTTTTCGTCTTGATCGAGATGCACAAAATCGCCCTTAGATGAGAATTAGTTTACAAAAATTTACATTTGGAGATAAGGAGCAATGAGTCAAGTTTCCGGTACAGATGTTCCCGATTTGGGTCGTCGTCAATTTATGAACCTGTTGACCTTTGGTACAATTACCGGAGTAGCAGCGGGGGCTTTGTATCCGATTGTTAAGTATTTTATTCCCCCCTCGGCCGGTGGTACGGGTGGCGGTGTCACCGCAAAAGATGCCCTAGGCAATGATGTGATTGTCAGTCAATTTCTGACCACCCATAACCCTGGCGATCGCACCTTAGCCCAAGGTTTAAAAGGCGACCCCACCTATTTAGTCGTCCAAGAGGACAAAACCCTAGCCAACTACGGAATTAACGCCGTCTGTACCCACTTAGGTTGTGTGGTGCCTTGGAATGCCAGCGAAGAAAAATTCATGTGTCCTTGCCACGGTTCCCAGTACAATGCCGAAGGAAAAGTAGTTCGCGGTCCAGCGCCTCTATCCTTAGCCCTCGCCCATGCCAACGTCACCGATAATGATAAAGTCGTCTTCTCCACTTGGACGGAAACCGACTTCCGCACCGGCGAAGAACCCTGGTGGTCCTAGATTATTCAATGTGACGAGATTTGGAATTATTTAACCGATAGAGATGAGAACATTCAACTTTTTAAGCTTCCCGCAAGTCCACAGACAGGCCCTAGTGAAAGCCGTCCTCGTGGCGATCGCTACCGTTTCCCTACTCCTAACCAGCGATGTCATTAACCCCCAATCTGCCCAAGCATATCCTTTTTGGGCGCAACAAACCGCCCCGGAAACCCCCAGAGAAGCAACCGGTCGGATTGTCTGTGCGAACTGCCATTTAGCCCAAAAACCCGCCGAAATTGAAATCCCCCACTCGGTATTACCCGATAGCGTCTTTGAAGCAGTGGTAAAAATCCCCTACGATCCCGCCAGTCAACAGGTGTTAGGAGACGGATCGAAGGGGGGTTTAAACGTCGGTGCAGTCTTAATGCTACCGGATGGTTTTAAAATCGCGCCCCCCGATCGCATTCCCGAAGAAATGCAGGAAAAACTCGGTGGAGTCTATTTCCAATCCTACAAAGAAGGTCAAGATAACGTGGTTATCGTCGGCCCCTTACCCGGTGATCAATACAAAGAAATCGTTTTCCCCGTCCTGGCCCCCGATCCTAGCCAAAATAAGGGTATTCACTTCGGTAAATATGCTGTGCATTTAGGGGCCAATCGCGGTCGCGGTCAAGTGTACCCCACCGGTGAACCGAGTAATAATAACGCTTTCAAAGCTTCTACCGCAGGTACAATTAGCCAGATCAGCAAAACCGAAGCCGGTGGTTATGAAGTCACCATCACTTCCGAAGCTGGCCCCGTGGTGGAAAATATTCCCGCAGGTCCTGAGTTAATCGTCTCGGAAGGTCAAGCGATCGAAGTGGGACAATTTTTAACCAGTAACCCCAATGTCGGCGGTTTTGGTCAAAAAGATACGGAAGTTGTTCTGCAAAATCCCGGCCGGATCAAAGGATTAGTTTTATTCCTCGGTGGTATTATGCTATGTCAAATCCTCTTAGTTATTAAGAAAAAACAAGTGGAACAAGTACAAGCGGCCGAAATGAATTTCTAATCGCAATATTTCGGTTATTTTTGCTAGAAAGCGGGTTATTTGCCCGCTTTTTAGCTTTGATTCAGGAAAATGCTCACCGCTCACTGCCGTCTGATACAATCGGTTCAACTTAACCGATAAGTGTCAATTTTTATGAATCAGTCGCTTGTTCCAGTCATTCTCGCCGGTGGTAAAGGGGAACGTTTTTGGCCTCTCAGTCGTCTAGCGCGTCCGAAACAGTTTCTCTGTCTTGATGGTAGTGGTCGCAGTCTTTTACAAGCAACGGCTGATCGTCTATTATCTTTAGCGGCAGGTTGGGAAAATCTCTGGGTAATTACCGCTAGTGCGATCGCTGATGGTGTCCGCGAACAACTGCCCGATTTACCGGAGAGTAACCTATTAGTGGAACCGGTGGGCAAGGATACGGCCCCGGCTGTGACTTGGGCCACCTTAGAAGTGGCAAAACGTTATGGTAAAGAAGTGGCGATCGGTTTTTTTCCTGCCGATCATTATATTGGTGATCACGAGGCTTATATTAACACTTTAAAAGCGGCCGTAGAAGTGGCCGTCAGCCAAAAAGCGATCGTTACTTTAGGGATTAAACCCGATTATCCCTCCACCGGTTACGGTTATATCGAACAGGGAGAAAATCAAGGCGAATTTAATGGTTTACCCGTCTATAAAGTTAGTCGTTTTACGGAAAAACCCGATCGCACCACGGCCGAAAAATTCCTAGAAACGGGACTTTTTAGCTGGAATAGCGGAATGTTTATCTTTCAGGGACAAGTGGTTTTAGAGGAGCTAAAAACCCACGCTAATAATATTTTACAACCTCTGATCGATCGGGGCATCGCTGCCTATGAGGATTTAGAGAAAAAAAGTATCGATTATGCTTTGATGGAAAAAACCCAACTCGCTTACGTTTTACCCGCTAATTTCGGTTGGGATGATCTGGGAGATTGGAATTCTCTGGAAAGATTACTAGAAGCAAAGGGCAAAAATATTGAACTGGCCAATCATGTCGGTTTGGATACGGAGGGGGCTATTATCTATGCTAGTGATGAGGAAGAAGTGATCGTTACTATTGGTTTAAAAGATCTGGTAATTGTTCGCGACGGTAAAGCGACTCTCGTTGTCCACAAAGATCGTACCCAAGATATTAAACAAGTTCTCAAACAATTACAAACCGATCCCAAATTGGAGAAATTGTTATAGGATTGATATTAGTTACCAGCTTTTTCAGTAATCAGTGATCAGTAAACAGTAATCATTGAAAAGACAGTAGGAAACTTTTATTTAATACTGCTAACTTAAAACTCAAATCTGATCACTGGTAACTTACCCACTGATAACTGATAACTGATAACTGATAACTGATAACTGATAATACCGTGTTCTCACTCCCCCAAACCAGTCAAAGACAAAAAGAAATCCTTGAGATAGTTCTCGGCAACGGTTGGGACTATATGCGCGGGGTTTTAACCCTAGGAAAAACAGAAAATCCCCAGATTCCCACCCCAGAAGTTCTCAAAAAAATCCTTGTGGAATTGGGGCCTTTTTATGTCAAATTGGGACAGTTACTTAGTACCCGTCCCGATCTGCTACCCGCTAATTATATCGAGGCTTTAACTGCCCTACAAGCGCAAGTTCCTCCCGTTGCTTGGACAGATATAGAAATAGTCATCACCGAACAGTTAGCAAAACCGATCGAACAGGTATTTAAGTATATTAATCCCCAACCGATCGCCGCAGGATCGATCGGGCAAATTCATCGGGCAACTTTATTATCCGGGGAGGAAGTAGCGATTAAAGTCTTGCGTCCGGGGATCGAAAAAATTGTCGCCCAAGATAGTGCCTTAATTAAGGGAATTGCTGATTTAGTTGCCTTCACAGAATTTGGTCAAAGTTATGACGTTGTTAACTTAGCAGAGGAGTTTATTAAAGCAGTCAATGCGGAATTAGATTTCACCCAAGAAGGTCATTATACTGACCAATTACGCTATAATTTAACCCAGAGTCGGTGGTCAGAACCAAAACAGTTAGTTATTCCTAAAATTTATTGGCACTTAACTAATTCCAAGCTATTAGTGTTAGAATGGTTAGAGGGAAAACAAATTTTAGATGCCGATGTTTCTAGACCAGCAACTGAGCAAGCAATTTCCCAAAGAAAAAGCGAAATAACTAGGATTTTGTTTCGGTCATTTTTTCAACAAATTTATATTGATGGCTTCTTTCATGCCGATCCTCACCCGGGTAATATTTTCTATCTTGACGATGGTAGAGTGGCTTTAATTGACTGTGGCATGGTGGGCAGATTAGACCCACAAACTCAACAAATTTTAACAGAATTGTTATTGGCAATTGTTGACTTAGATGCCAAAAGATGCAGTCAACTAACTATTAAACTGTCCGAGTCAGTGGTGCCGATTACTTTAGTACAATTAGAGGTGGATTATGAGCGGATGTTGCGAAAATATTATAACCTCAATTTAAATCAAATTAACTTTAGTGAGGTGGTTTATGAACTTTTGCAAATTGCCCGTCGCAATAGAATTAAACTTCCGGGTAATTTAGGTTTATTTGCCAAAAGTCTCGCTAATCTAGAAGGAACTGCCCGAAAATTTAATCCTGATATTAATATCCTAGAAGAAGTCAAACCGCTATTAACTAATATTCTTGAACAACAGTTAATCGGTAGCACTCCCCTACAAACTGCCCTAAGAACAGTTTTAGACTTGAAATCTTTTTCCCTGAAATATCCCCGTCAAATCGAAGTTTTACTAGATGGTTTAACCTCGGAAACTTTGAATGTTAATCTGAAAATTCGCGACTTAGATAATCTCCGTCGCAGTTTAGATAATTCCGCCAATCGACTAGCTTTTAGTGTGATTATTGGTTCCTTAATTATCGGGGCTGCCATTGTCACAGCCAGCGCCCAATCTCGGCAATTAACTATTATTAGTACCGTATTATTTGCTACAGCTAGTTTAATCGGTTTATGGTTAGTTGTCGGTATCCTGCGATCAGGAAGATTGCGCTAGAAATTATCGCCATTAAATTAAGATTTGTTGTTGTAAAAATTTCGCCCACCGACTGGCTAATTCAACTTCAGTAAAGGGAATTCTTTCAGGCGATCGCTCTTTAAAAATAAATTCTAGGCAAGGGGAACCTTGGGGGGGAAGAGCATCTAAATCCACCACTTGATTATTAACTAACAGACGGATTTCTTTGACCTCCTCTAGGGAAAAAGTTTGTAAATTTATGACTCCCTTACGAGTTGGCTTTCCCCAAGTGATAATTTTATCTTTTTGACCTAAGACAGAATATATATCATACTTAGCTCGCTCGAAGTTTTCCGCCCATGATCGATAGATTTCCACTTTTTGGTATTCATTCCAACCACTCCAAGCCAACCAAATAAATAGAATTAATAAAGGTGTCCACAATAACCCGCGTTCCATAAACTGGTGGAATTAAATATAAGATGAACGTAGGTTGGGTTGAAGCATGAAACCCAACGCCCGATTATGTTACGCTACCGCTAACCCATCCTACAAATAATTGTGCCTCCCTACTTAATTGGCAGCAAGGGATTATACTAGGGTTTGCGGCAAAAAGTTTTTCCTGGGGGTTGGGGTGTGGGGAAGGAAACCTCTTTCATCTGCGGTGGTGAAAATTTTTTCATCGGGACTGACTTGCTGATTCGGAAAAAAAGGGCAGACAAAAGCCTCCCCTAGTATTAATGATTGGTCAATCAAACCTTAGACATCGTAGTAGAGAGAGAACTCGTAGGGGTGAGGACGTAAGCGCATCGGGTTAACTTCGTTATCGAGTTTGTAGGTGATCCAGTTTTGGATAAAGTCTTCGGTAAAGACACCAGAATCGGTCAAGAAAGCGTGATCTTTTTCGAGACTTTCCAGAGCTGCTTCTAGAGAACCGGGGGTAGAGGGTATTTTTGACAATTCTTCGGGGCTGAGTTCGTAGATATCCACATCGAGAGGTTCCCCCGGTTCAATTTGATTTTTAATCCCATCGATACCGGCACAGAGCATAGCGGCAAAAGCGAGGTAGGGGTTAGAAGTGGCATCAGGACAACGGAATTCTAAACGTTTGGCTTTCGGGTTGCTTCCCGATAAAGGAATCCGAATCGAAGCGGAGCGATTACCTTGGGAGTAGGCCAGGTTTACAGGGGCCTCAAAACCGGGGACGAGACGCTTGTAAGAGTTGGTGGTGGGGTTAGTTAAAGCTAAGAGCGCGGGAGCGTGTCTAAGCAAACCGCCGATGTAGTACAGTGCCATTTGGCTAAGTCCGGCGTATTTATCCCCGGCGAACAGGGGTTGACCATCTTTCCAGATAGACTGGTGAACGTGCATCCCGGAACCGTTATCACCAAAGATGGGTTTGGGCATAAAGGTGACGGTTTTACCGTATTTCTTAGCCACGTTCTTAATGCAGTATTTGTAGGTCATCAAGTAGTCGGCGGCCCGTACTAGGGTAGAGAATTTAATCCCTAACTCGTTTTGACCACCAGTGGCGACTTCATGGTGATGTTTTTCGATGGGAACTCCGCAGTCGGCCATGGTTAAGAGCATTTCCGTGCGAATATCTTGAGAGGTATCGGTGGGACTAACGGGGAAATAACCCTGTTTGTAGGCGGGTTTATAGGCAAGATTTCCGTCTTTTTCGTCTTTACCGCTATTCCAACGACCTTCGACACTATCCATATAGTAATAGCCTGCGTTGGCGGTTTGGTCGAAACGAGCGCTATCAAAGAGGAAAAATTCCGCTTCCGGTCCAAAAAATACGGTATCACCTAAACCGGTGCTGCTAAGATAATCGATCGCTTTCTGAGCAATAGAGCGAGGATCGCGGCTATACCATTCACCGGTTCTCGGTTCTTTGATGCTACAGATCATGCTTAGGGTAGGTTCTTTGTAGAAGGGATCGATCCAAGCAGTGCTGGGATCGGGAACCATGGCCATATCGGATTCGTTAATTGCTTTCCAACCGCGAATACTGGAACCATCGAAGGCAACACCATCGCTGAAAGAGCTTTCATCGATTTGATCGTAGTAGAACGAGCAATGTTGCCAAATACCCGGCATATCAATAAATTTCAGGTCGATAATCTTAATATTGTTGTCCTGAATCATTTTCAAGACTTCTTGTGGCGTTTCGGGCATGGAAAACTCCTTTGACGTATGGATCGGTTCTTAAGCTTCTCAAAAAATCCATCCTAAACAGTCACTTTGGCCGGTTTTGTATTTTTCGATACAAAATCTTTAATCCTAGCTTGAAAAAATCTGTAATTTCCTTGTTCAGGTCGGTAATTGCTCCGAATGGCGATTTGCCCATCAGCCTCTACTGCTCCTTGCCATACCTCAAGCAGGTTCGCGTTCGCTTCTGCAAACATTTGCCGTCTAGAGATTTTCTGCTCACTCAAAAGCTTAGGGCAATCGATCGGAGGGCGCAAGCTTTGCGCCCCTACAGTAACGGATTTTGTCCACAATGTAGGGGCGAACTGCGTTCGCCCAAAAGGTACATTATCAAAGCGCAAGTCCCTTACAGATTTAACCCCATGGACTCCAATTAGGGGTTGCGGCAAAAAGCTTTTCGGTGGTGGCAGGGTGTGGGGTATGGGGTGTGGGGTGTAGGGTTTTACCGATTTTCAGGTGGTCAACTACCTAATTTTCAGGGAAAAAGTCCCGGAATTTTCCCCCCGATCCCCGCAATGGCTGGCACTTTTTGAGGGGAAAAAAGTCCAAAAGTCTTAGCCAACAAGGTTTTTAGATTTATTCAGCAGACCCTATATATTCTCGAATTAGTTAGGCGATTAGCTTTAACGCCAATTCTCCCACGATAATCCTTGAATACGAGCAAATTCTTGGGGATTGGCCGTAATTAATTTAAGATTATGAGTAATCGCCGTTGCACCGATTAACAGATCGTAAGCACCAATGGGAGTGCCGGATTGTTTGAGAGCTGCTCTAATTTGAGCGGCGCAAATCGCTTCTTGATTGCCAAAGGCAAGAATTGAGATAGAAGCAAAAAATTCGTCAAGAATGGGTCTTATTTTCTTTGCCTTCGCTGGATTAAGAAGTAGTCCATATTCGATTTCCATTAAAGTTATCGCAGAAACGGCAATTTCCCTAGGAGAGTGATTTTTGATCTGCCCTAGAGTATTGCTATCACCTTTGACAAAATCACTAATCGTACAAGTATCGAGCAAAACCAGCACTAAATCACCTCATCTTCTCTAGGTGGGGAAAGTTCCTCTCTATAAGCTTCAAAAACAATAGCATCACTTACACCTTGAAAATTAAGGATGGTTGACGACCATTGAGACTGTTCTTTTGTGGTAATTAAAAGCTGTATTGCTTCTCGAATCAAAGCATTCTGGGATTTGCCTGTAGAGTGAGATAAAGCCTGTAGTTGCTGACTTAATTCATCTTCCAGATAAAGATTGAAGTTCATAACTTAAATTAAGCAAATAAGTAGCTGGTTATAATTAAATGAAAAATGGACTTTAGGTTCGATCCCCCCTGCCCCCCTTGATAAGGGGGGTGCCGGTAGGCGGGGGGAGCCCCCTTGATAAGGGGGGTGCCGGTAGGCGGGGGGAGCCCCCTTGATAAGGGGGCATCTGATAATTTTTAACGCCTACCTACTTATCAATTAACTTTATTATAATAGTACAAATTCTTTCTTTTCTGGGCTGAGATATTTATCAGCATTTACTATGCTAATAGCAAACTGACCAGCTTTTTGAGCAACTTTACTACCCATAATATCACACCACCTTCCCAACTGATAACCGATAACTCTTGAGTAACGCACAGAAAACGGGTTTCTCGGAGAAACCCGTTTTCTGCTCATGCAAACGACAAAAAGGCGAATAAATAATCAGGATTAAGCTTTTGTTACTCCCGATCAACCTTTTTTAAACCACGCCTTAAGTCTCACTAATTTCCTGTCGTGGGTCATCCTTGGGTGGATGGAGTTGGCCGGCTATCCATTGCCGTCGGGCATTCTGGATAAAGGGTTCTTCACGACGTTCATCATTCAAATCTAGGCGGTTGCAGGTGGCGCGTCCTGATGGAGTTTTGCCAATAATTTTCAAGGTATCCGCCGACCACAGAAAATGCTCTGACCATATTTGCTGGCGTGGGTTGAACAGTGAAGCTTCTGCCTCGGTTTCTGGGTCAATCCCCGTTGTGAAGTTATAACGCCTTTCATTGCAACGACGACAGGCTAGGGCGAGGTTGTCCAGCGTATCGCTACCACCGAGGGATTGGGGTTGAATATGGTCGATCGAAAGAGGGGCGATGACAGCGTTGATGTAGCTGAAAATTTGGTCGAGTTCGCCAATCGCTTCTAGCTCAAGGACTTCCTCCGGGGTGAGATCATCAGCTTTTTTCTTGTCAAGAAGCGTCTGCATCCGATCGCCCAGTTCATCTGTAAATTTGAATAGGGTGAGATTATTAATCTGTTGCACCCGCAATCCTTTGGGAATCAGGCTAGAGGGTTTGACAAGAGCGCTCATGGTTGTAGCTGGCTTTTTGAGCAACTTTACTACCCATAATATAACACCACCTTCCCAACTGATAACCGATAACTCTTGAGTAACGCACAGAAAACGGGTTTCTCGGAGAAACCCGTTTTCTACTCATGCAAACGACAAAAGGGGAATAAATAATCAGTCTTTAATAACCAGATTTAGTATAGAATTTAACATTAACGCCATTTTCTCAAAAAAATCGACCCGTCTAAGGGCGGGAAATAAAAGAAAAGAGAAAAAATAGGGAATAAGGGTAAAAAGGGAAAAAAGAGAAAAAGGGTTAGAGAGTTCTCCCGAATACGCAGACTACCCGAAAACCGCTATCGTCGTCGCCGCGGCGGTAGCTGAATCTTGGTTAATTGTCCAACGGTCTTTTTTAATGGCATTTCCCACAAGATTATGGCAGTAATCCGCCGGCTGCAATGGCTACAGTTCCCCCCTAAATGCCCTTTGTAAAAGGGAATTAAAGAGATTGTTCGCTTTATCGACTCCCGTTTTCTCGTGGTCTTTAATTTTTAAGATTTTGTTTGCGCTGTTCGTAAACTGATTTTGAAGTCCTAATGGTGGCAAAGGACATTCAAAACTCAGCAATGCTTTTCTGTTTATCTTGGGGATATTTGTTCTAGTCGAGTGCTTCTCAGCATATTCTAGGAAACCCTTACTTCTTAGAATAGAGGTCATATAAATCGGTGTCACACAACTATGATTTACTCGAATTGGATATATATCGGCACTACACACGCCATCAAAGTCAGGTAGAGAAACTTTATTGAGATATGGTCGAATCTTGGAGTAAAGAATGTCACCCTTACGAAACAAGTATTTTCCACTAATTAGGGACAATTCGGCGGGAGTTTTGCATCCACTTATCTCGCCAGTTCCAGACTCGATATTATCTCCCCCAACGTGAAGCATATTTGAATATGGCGATTCTCTGGGATCTACTTGCCCAGAAACTAGCTCAATAATGTTTTCTATTTTGACTATCTCCCACCCTTTCGGATTAGTAACAGGATCACCGAACATCTCTAGGAAAGTCGATTTTAACAACTCCTCAGTCAACCTAATTGCCTCTTTGCGCTTGCGTCGCACCCCATCCGCTTTATCTAAAATTGCCGCAATTCTTCGCTGTTCTTCGAGGGGTGGTAGGGGGATTTCTAGTTTCTCGACAATAGATTTGGATATATTCTGTTGCGTTACTCCTCGTCCTTGAAACTCCAAAGTAGCCTTTATGCTAGTTAACCATAGCCTTAAGTAGTTAATATCTAAATGTTCTTTGTCTTTAATTTGTATTCCTAAAATTGCTTGATTACATGATATATCACGCCCTGCAATTGCTAATTTTCCAATAGAGCCATACATTGCCAGTAAAATACTCCCTTTTGGGAAAATTCGATTATTGATAGCCTGTAAACCTTCAACTGTTATGTATTCTTCAGTATCTACAACAATTCCATTTTCAGTATCTAAATCTGCGATTTTTGCCCAAGGTATATTACCGCCATAATATTTATTGTTGCTACGGCGAGGAGTTCCCCCACTATGCAAGATACAAATCTTACCCAGAGGTAATATCGGAAATACAGTAGATTTCTTCATCCCAACATCTCCTTATAACGCGCGTAAAACCAGATCAATCTTATTTTCAAACATAAATCAAATATCCTTTCGGTTGACTAAAGCGGTGGGTTACGACGGATTGTTAGATTGACTTTAACGCCTAGATTGTTGCCGTCTAACCCACC
>VYLF01000182.1_pt1 | contig 25078 bp, 26 predicted proteins | sample 5114371 | NCBI WGS metagenome assembly VYLF01 (sample SAMN12291773, study PRJNA351875) | freshwater metagenome | isolation source: freshwater lake | place: USA: Michigan, Kent Lake | collected 2013-08-15 | reverse complement strand
GACATCATCCCGGAATGGTGGGCGACATCATCTCGGAATGGGTGGGCGACTTCAAATCGGAATGGTGGGCGAGATCATCTCGGAATGCTGGGCGACATCGAGCGGAATCCGCAGCAGCTCTTGCGCGAGGCCGGCAAATATGTGTTTCCGGGCCAGATCGTTGCAAGGGATGGCTACGCTGAGGCCGTCGCGGAACGCCTGCCGGTCTGGAAACTGAAGCGCCGCTCTGCGCAGGAGGCTGGTCGGGAAATCCGCGATGTTCTCGCCAAGATCGTCGCGCAGATGAACGAGTCGATACATGGCGCTTGATCTCAGCTTTAAGCAGCTCATCGCCGCCGCGGAAGATGGTGCCGCCACAATCGGGCAACCGACTTGCATCTCTATCGACCGTATTGACGAAGATCCGGACCAGCCCCGGCGCAGCTTCGACGAACAGAAGCTCGACGAGCTTGCGGAATCGGTCCTTCAGCATGGAGTGCTGCAACCGATCGTGCTGCGGCAAGCGACCGAGGAAGGCCGGTACGTGATCGTCATGGGTGCGAGGCGGTATCGTGCTGCTAAGCGCGCCGGGCTCCGTGTGATGCCGGCTTTCATTCATGCCGCTGGTTCTGCGGATCGTTATGTCCAGATGATCGAGAATATCCAGCGCGATGACCTCAATGCCCCCGAAATTGCGGCGTTCATCGCGGACCGCTTGGAGCAGGGTGATAACCAGGCTGACATCTCGCGCAAGCTCGGTAAGCCCAGGGACTGGGTGTCTCGCTACGCGTCGGTCAAGAATATGCCGGACTTCCTTCGGTCGAAGCTTGCTGGCTCGTCAATCCGTGCTGTGTATGAGCTCTACCAGGCTTGGCGTGAGCAGCCCAACGCCGTCGAGACCTTATGCGCAGCACAGGAGAGCTTCACCGATGCACACGCCCGTCAGTTGGCCCGCAAAATTCGCACCGAGGTCCGCGGTTCCCCTGCTGATGGCGAGGGCCCCCCTGGAGATCAACCACCACGAAGCGAGATCGCACCGCAAACGGCATTGCGACCCATGGAGAGAGACCGCGTGACGGCGATCGCGGAAAGGTCCTTCAACTCTTCAGTCGATCGGAACGCGAGAATGAGTACATCGCTGACAATCAGAGTGCGTCACCAAGATCGCACGGGCTGTCTTCTGGTCGATCGACTCGCGTCTCGAGGCTCACGCCATGCCGTGCTGCTGATCGATGGCGCAGAAGTAGCGGAAGAGGTTCCAGCATCGACCATCACAATCGAAGAGATCCTGTCGGCATGAAGCTGGTCTTAGACAGCCTCCTCAGAAACGCTGCTACAGTTGGTGCGCCGGCGGAGCGGATTTCCCATCCGAAGGATGGCGCGTTAGCGCAGCAGCCGGAGGCCGAACGCGCCCTCCACAGCGCCGTAGAGAGGCCGGAGGCTGCTGGAAAGCCGCGGTCCACATATTCAGTGCCAATGTTGCGAATCTGCCCGCGCGGTGTTCGTGGAGTACAAGCATTACGGGCGACGGCTGCGTCCTTCCCAGAAGAGCTCTCCTCATCGATCGTCGGCTGTGACCTGGAGCAACTCCCGAGCCTTGCCTGCCGAGCCCGATGGTTTGAACCAACATGGAGGGGGTGGAGGGTTTCGCCTTTTCTAGTGCAGGATAGGCTTCGCGCCAGCGATGTATTACATCGCGATTGGGATCGGAGTGCATGGCTCTGATTTCGCTTCGCGTCTCCGACGAAGTCGCGGCAGAGTTCTCAGTTCTTGCAGCTACCCAGGGCGGTAAATCCGCGCTGCTGCGGCGTCTCATTGCTGATGCACTTGCTGCGCCAGCGCCGCGCATCTTGGCATTGCCGGTCGGACGGCCGGAGAAGGTGACGGTGCGATTTCGCGAGAGCGAGATGCGGCAGCTCGCGGAAGTCTCACATCAGCGTGGCATGACGCGAACCGGTTGGATCGTTGCGCTGGTGCGCTCGCGATTGGGATCACCGGTGCAGCATTCCCCGGACGAGCACGACGCGCTTCGTGCGATCGTTCGCGAGCTCAACCGGATCGGCGGCAATATCAACCAGATCGCGCGCGCCGCAAACACCAGTGTGCTGCAGGGCAGGGCGGTTGAGCCCGATTTATCCGCAATTCAAGAGGCCAAATTGGTCATTGAAAGGGAGCTCGCGCAATTGCGTAATGCGTTGAATGGCAACGCAGATTATTGGGACGGGCGGCGATGAGTCGGCGCCACTCGACCCGGCCGACCGACCTGGTGTCCGAACTTCCGCCGATCTCGTATGTCTGGGAAACGCCCAATCGGCGCCCTCGGCGAGCCGAGTGGGATATTTCCGATCCAGCTGTCCCCGGCCGCCTTACGCCGGCGATGCGTGCAAAGCTCGAACGCATCGTGCGCCGAGCGCCAGAGGTGATGGTCAAGATCACTGGTCGCACCAAGAGCGTGGCGCATCTGAGGTCGCACCTCGCATACATCACGCGAAACGGGGAGCTCAATGCGGAAACAGAGCAGGGCGCGGCTCTGACGGGTCGTTCCGGACTGAAAGATCTGCAGCAACGCTGGGAGGATGATGCCGGTTTCGACGACAAGCGTCGCCGCGATGGGTCGCTCTCGGTCAACATCATTCTATCGATGCCGGCTGGCACCGATGCCATCGCAGTCAAGGATTCAGCTCGGGCTTTTGCCATCGAGACGTTCGATGGCAATCACGACTACGTTTTCGTCCAGCATCTCGACGACAAGCATCCCCACGTGCACTTGACCGTTCGGTCCCTGGGCCATGACCGCAAGCGCCTCAACCCGCGTAAGGCCGATCTTCAGGCCTGGCGCGAACGTTTTGCGGGCGAACTCAGGCTTCGCGGGATTGCAGCGGAGGCAACGCCGCGGCGAACCCGCGGACGCGTTCGAAAGGCCGATCGCGGGGCGGTCCTCGCTCTCCGCAAGCGAAAGATCACGCCCGATGTCGATCGGCTCGCCCGTAAGGAGGTGCTTTCGGAGGTGAGGGGCGGCAGGACCGCCAAACTCCCTTGGGATGAACAGATTAAGTCACGTCAGGACGCGATCCGGCGGCGATATCTCGAATATGCCGCGGAGCTACAGCGCTCTGGAGCGGCAGCAGATCACGAGTTAGCTCGCCAAGTTCGGCAATTCGTCGACGACATGCCCGCCGTTGAAACTCGCCGGCATGCGCTGAAGAACGAGCTTTCGGAGCTTGCCAATACTCGGCGGCGCGGCGCGGACCAGGGCATCGATGCAGAAGGGGGCGACAAAGCACGAGGCAATGAGCGAACCAGATAACCGAGCGCACGAATCATAATCCTGGGGTCGGGGGTTCGCGTCCCTCCCCCGACTCGAACCCCCGAAACGTGGCTGACTTTGCTCCCGGTCCGAATTCATCTGCCCATCGTCCGGGAGCCTATTATGTTTGCACGAAATGATTGGAAGCCTCAGCAAGTCGCAAGAAGTTCAAAAATATTGCGGGTCCGTACTGAGTCAGTATCGATTCCGGGTGAAATTGCACGCCATAAGTTGGTTGATCGCGATGTGCGATTGCCATGATCTCGCCGTCGTCTGAACGCGCCGTTACCATCAGCAAAGATCCCGACGCATCATCGAGCTGCACAATGAGAGAATGGTAGCGCCCAACGCGAAGCGGCGACGGCAGTGCCTTGAACAGCCCTCGGCCATCATGAGTAACGTGCGAGGCCTGGCCGTGCATGGGGCGACATGCGCGCGCGACCCTACCGCCGAAAACGCTTCCGATACATTGGTGTCCAAGGCAGATGCCGAGGATCGGGACCCGGCCGGAGAGTTCACGAACAACGGCCGTCGAGATCCCAGCCTCCGTTGGCGTGCACGGCCCCGGCGAGATCACTACCGCGCGTGGCCGGAGCCGAACGAGATCGCGAACGCTGGTCGCGTCGTTCCGGACCACCTCCGTCGCTTCCCCGAGTTCCCGGAAGTAGCGAGCGATATTGAAGACGAAGGAATCGTAGTTGTCGATGATCGCAATCATGACGCACCCTTCGTCTCTGCGCGAAATGCGTCAAAGATGCGTTGCGCCTTTGCGAGTGTCTCCTCGTATTCAGCGCTTGGCTCCGACATCGCCGTGATGCCGCCACCGGCATGAAAAACCGCAAGGTCATCGTCGATCGTGACGGTCCTGATCGCAATATTTGTATCCATCTGCCCGTTGAAACTGATGAAGCCGATGGCCCCGCAATAGACCTCACGCGCAACACGTTCGATGTCGGCGATGATTTCCATCGACCGCACCTTCGGCGCCCCGGTGACCGAGCCGCCAGGAAAGCAGGAGCGCAGCAGGGTGACGGCATCGTGATCAGCTGCGAGTTTGCCGGTGACGACCGAAACCAGGTGGTGCACAGAAGCATAAGATTCAAGGCCGCACAGAACGGGAACCTTCACGGAGTGCGCGGTGCAAACGCGTGACAGGTCATTTCGGAGGAGGTCGACGATCATCACGTTTTCGGCGCGGTCCTTCTCGCTTGCAAGCAGCAATTCAGCGCGTTGCCGATCTTCCTGCGGATCGCCGGAACGCCTGATCGTGCCCTTGATCGGGCGCGTTTCAACCTGTTGCCCATCGAGTCTGAGGAATCGTTCCGGCGAGCTCGATGCAATGGTCAACTTGCCGTAACGCAGAAGGGCGGCAAAGGGCGCCGGGTTCAATGCCCGTAGCCGACAGTAGAAGGCGAGCGGATCAAACGGGCTCGACAGCCTGGTGCTGAAGCGTTGCGCGATGTTGGCTTGGAAAATATCTCCGGCCAGGATCAAGTCCATGACCTGCTGCACGGCCGCGACATAGCTATCGCGGCTGAAGTTCGAATGCCATGAGCTCGCTGCGGTATGGGAGCGGTTCTGTGGAGAACTTGGGCCTGCAAGCAGCGCCGCAAACTCATCGGCGCGATGGCCAGCGCGTTTGCTGCGACGTGTGGGGTCCTGCTCGGGCCATCCGGTCGAAAGGATCCAGCATTTTTGATCGCGATGGTCGTAGGCGAGGACCACGTCGTAGAAATGTAGAATCGATTGTGGAAATCCTTGTCCCTGCGCTGCCGGCGGTGGCAGCCGTTCCAGGGTCCTGTTCAGATCGTAGGAAAAGAAGCCGGCCACGCCGCCTTGGAACGGGGGGAAATCGGGGCGATAGTGTTGCGGGTAGCTAGCAAGGAGCGCGCGAAGGGCGTGCCATGGATCGCCTTCGAGAGGCTCGCCGTTGCAGCTCGCGCGCCCGTCCGCGACTACGTAGCTGCTGAAGGGATCGCAGGCCAGATATGAGTAGCGTCCAAGTAATTCGTGTTTTGCTGCGCTGTCGAGAAACGTGAGGTGCGGCCGATGTGCGAGACGTCGCATCGCCGTGACCGGCTCGATCCAGGGCAATTCGCGGATATGCATAAGACTTACGGGCCGACATCCGCCAAATTATAGTCGGCCGCGAACCGAAGTTCCCGCAGTGGTCGTACCCGCTTGATCGATTCCTTGTAGAGATCGTGCGCCTTGTAGGCGGCGAGCTCAGCATCATTCTCGAATTCACCGTAAACGACGACGTCGATGTCATTGCCGAGCTGGTCGGTCTTGCGGTTGCGCGCGATCTCGAGTCGGCGTGCATGTGGGATGGCGGTAAGAACCGAGAGGCCATCGACGATCCGGTCGATGTCGGTCTTGTCCTTGGCGGTGAATAAGACGATGTGGCGGATCATGGCTGGCTATGGCTCGTGTGAGATGAAAGGCTGATCGCAGGGCTATCTTGGTATCACACCAGCGACGGACGCCGCATGGTGCCGTGCGATTGTTGTTCCTCATCATGACGCGGGGAAGGCGAGGCGCTCAATGGTTTGAATGTGGCGCGCGAGCAGACCGCAGGCCTGATCGATGTTGCGCGATCGTAACGCTTGCAGGATCAAGCGGTGATCCTGATTGGAGCGCGGTCGCCATCCGGCACTGCGCGCCATCGCGAACACCAGACGCGAATTTGCGAGCTGCAGTCCATCGAGGCAGGCGAGGAGTCGCGGCATTGCGCAGGGTGCCACCAGGGCGTGGTGAAACGTGCGATTGGTGACCTCGAACTCCTGAATCGTCTCGGCATTGTCTGCTTCGATCAGGGCCAGCTCAATCCGCGCCAGATGAGCCGACGTGAGCTTCGGCGCGGCATTGCGCAACGCGACCACTTCCAACGCTGCGCGCATCTCGGCGATCTCCTTCACCGAGCTGGCGTCAAGCGGCGCAACGCGCACGCCGCGGCGGGGCACGGCCCGAACGAGATGTTGCGCCTCCAATTGCCGAAAAGCTTCCCGCACAGGGACGTGGCTCGAGTTGAATTCTCTCGCGAGATGGTCCTGCCGGAGCGGTGCGTCTGGCTCTAGTGCGCCGCTGATGATGCGCTCCCCGATTGACTGGGCAATGCGTTGCGCGGTCGTCGTGTTCTCGTTCTCCATTATCATAGATTATCTATCGCAAAATCGGATGCGCTGACACGCGACGTCCGCTAGCATGATCCATGGCAGAATAATTATAGATAATCAATATGATTATCTATGAGATGCGCACTGAGGAAGGACTTATGGCTCAGAGGGTCTATGGCATGGAAGCAAAACCGAACGACGGCTGCGACATCGAACCTGTCCGCCATGACTGGACCCGTGCGGAGGCGCAGGCACTGTACAACTCGCCGTTTTCCGACTTGTTATTCCGTGCCCAGGCCGTTCACCGCCGCCACTTCGATCCTAATCACGTGGAGACCGCGAGCCTCCTCAGCATCAAGACCGGCGGGTGTCCCGAGGATTGCGGCTATTGCTCTCAGAGCGCGCATTATGACACGGGGCTGAAGGCGACGCGGCTGATGGACAAGGCGGATGTGATCGCCACTGCCGAGCGCGCGAAAGCGGCCGGCGCGGCGCGCTTCTGCATGGCAGCGGCGTGGCGCAGTCCAAGGGACCGCGACCTCGATCAGGTCTGCGAGATGGTCAGCGCCGTGAAGGGCCTCGGAATGGAGACCTGCGTGACACTCGGCATGCTGACGGCTCAGCAGGCGCAGCGCTTGCGCGAGGCCGGCCTCGATTTCTACAACCACAATGTCGACACCTCGCCTGAATTCTACGGCCAGATAATCACCACCCGGACCTTGCAGGATCGCATCGACACGCTCGCCCGGGTGCGCGCGGCGGGCATCAAGGTCTGCTGCGGCGGCATCATCGGTATGGGAGAGGGCGTCGCGGACCGGCTCGGCATGCTGGTGCTGCTCGCCAATCTTCCGAGCCATCCGGAAAGCGTCCCGATCAACCTCTGGAACGAGGTCAAGGGCGTGCCGGTCAACGACACCGCGGAGCGGCCGGATCCGATCAGTCTCGCGCGGCTTGTCGCGATCGCCCGCATCATGATGCCACAAAGCGTGGTGCGGCTGTCCGCCGGGCGGCAATACATGACCGACGAATTGCAGGCGCTGTGCTTTCTCGCTGGCGCCAATTCGATCTTCATCGGCGACGTGCTTCTCACGACGCGAAACCCGCAGCGCGACCTCGATGCGGAGCTGCTCGGGCGGCTCGGCATCAAATCCAATCTCGACCAGGCGCGACCGGTCACCGGCCAACCCGCGCCGGCTCACGATAACGTTCAGAGCGGTTGAGGCCAAACCCCGCCTCCGCGGTCCCCGGGAGAATCTTGAAATGTCGGGAACACGCAGGGCTTCGTGATTGGCCGCTGCCCGAATGACTTGCACGAACACCCCCTCTGCACACGGGATCAATTGATGACTTCAATACGCACGGACAAGGTGGCCACTTATGGCGCCGCATTGCGCGCCCTGAACGAGCAGGATCGGCTGCGGCGCCTCGCGCCCCGCTCCGGCATCGATTTTGGATCGAACGACTATCTCGCGCTGGCGAGCGCGCCGCGCATGAAGAAGGCTGTGGCGGCGGCGCTGGAAGCCGGCAGTCCGATCGGGGCCGGTGGGTCAAGGCTTCTGCGCGGCAACTGCGACGAGCACGAACGGCTCGAAGCAGAGGCCGCACGCTTTTTCGGAGCGGAGACGGCGCTGTTTTTCAGCGGCGGATATGTCGCAAATTTCGCCCTCCTGACGACGCTGCCGCAACGGGGCGATCTGCTGGTTCTCGATTCTCTCGTGCACGCGAGTATTCACGAAGGCGCACGGGCCGGACGAGCCGAATTTCGCGAAAGCGTTCACAACGATCCGACGTCGGTCGAAAACACAATCCGCGACTGGCGCGCGAAGGGCGGAACGGGCCGCGTCTGGATCGTAGCCGAAAGCCTGTACAGCATGGACGGCGATTTCGCACCGCTCAAGGAGCTTGTCGCAATAGCCGACAGGCATGATGCGTTCCTGATGGTGGATGAAGCTCATGCCACAGGCGTCTACGGCGAGCAGGGACGAGGGCTCACCGCGACCTATGAGGGGCGCGAAAATCTCCTGGTCGTTCATACCTGCGGCAAGGCGCTCGGCGCTGCCGGCGCGCTCGTCACTGCGTCCACCGTGCTGCGCGACTTCATGGTCAATCGCTGCCGTCCGTTCATCTTCGCCACCGCGCCCTCACCATTGATGGCGGTTGCCGTGCAGGAGGCGCTCCTGATCCTGCAGGAGGAGCCCGAGCGGCAGCAACGCCTGGCCAATCTGGTCGCATTCGCACATCGTGAGATCGACCTGCGCGGCCGCTCAAGTCCCTCGAATTCACAGATTGTTCCTTACATTGTCGGCGACAATGCGCGTGCCATGCGGCTCGCCTCTGCGCTGCAGGCTCGCGGTTTTGACATCCGTGGGATACGGCCGCCGACCGTGCCGGCAGGGACGGCACGGTTGCGAATTTCGCTGACGCTTAACGTCAGCGAAGATGATGTATGCGACATGCTTGATGCGTTAGTCGAAGAGACTTGGGGCGATCCGCGATGAGTAAGCGCATCGTGGTGACTGGCACAGATACCGGCATTGGCAAGACCGTCTTTTGCGCCGGCCTCGCCAATCTCCTCGGCGCGAACTATTGGAAACCGATCCAAGCCGGTCTCGAAGGAGAGACCGATACAGAGCTCGTCGCGCGGCTTGGCGGTCTCTCCGTCGATCGTATCGTGCCGGAGCTTTACCGCCTTCGAACGCCTGCTTCGCCGCATCATTCCGCCGAAATTGACGGAGTTCGCATCGACGCGGATTCGCTTCGATCGCCAGACACGGGGGAGCGGCCACTCGTGATCGAGGGAGCCGGCGGGCTGATGGTGCCGCTGATTGGCAACACTCTCTATATTGACGTCTTCGAGCGATGGCGGCTTCCCATCGTGCTTTGCGCGAGGACAGCATTGGGTACAATCAATCACTCGCTGCTGTCGATAGAGGCCCTGCGAAAGCGCCAGATCGACGTTCTTGGGATTGCATTCATTGGCGAAAGAAATTCCGAGACTGAGAGCGCAATTTGCGAGATCGGGCGGGTGCGTTGGTTGGGGCGATTGCCGTGGCTTTCTCCTCTCACGCCAGGAACGCTGCAAGCCGCATTCAAAACCGCCTTCCATGCTGATGATTTCAAACCATGATGCCAAAGAGACAGTCGCCAATCTGGCATCCATTCACGCAGCACGCTCTTCAGGACCAGATGACAAGGATTGTGCGTGGTGATGGTGCCTATCTCCATACCGCGGATGGTCGTCGTATCATAGATGCAATCTCATCCTGGTGGGTCGTGACGCATGGTCATTGCCATCCACATATTGTGAGCGCCATTCAGGAACAGGCAGGCAAGCTCAACCAGATCATCTTTGCCGGCTACACCCACGAGCCGGCCGAGGAGGTTGCGGCGCTACTCTTGAAACTCGCACCCCGTGGCCTCGATTATGTCTTCTTCTCCGACAGCGGCTCAGCCAGCGTGGAAGTGGCCTTAAAAATGGCACTCGGCTATTGGCATAATATCGGCAGGCAGCGAATACGCATTGTCGTGATGCAGCACTCCTATCACGGCGACACGATTGGGGCGATGTCTGTCGGTGCCCGAGGCGTGTTAAACGCGGCGTACGGGCCCCTGCTGTTCGATGTTACGTCAATCCCGTTCCCTGCGAAAGGCCTTGAGCAGGCGACGCTCGATGCGCTCGAGTCTGCATGTCGAAACGAAATTCCAGCCGCATTTATTGTGGAGCCTCTCATATTGGGGGCGGGCGGGATGCTGATGTACCCAACCTGGGTGCTCAGAGAGATGAAGCGGATCTGCGAGGCCTCGGACGTGCTGTTCATTGCCGACGAGGTCATGACGGGCTGGGGCCGCACCGGAACGTTATTCGCGTGCGAGCAGGCGGATGTCACGCCCGATATCGTCTGCTATTCCAAAGGCCTCACGGGAGGGGCGCTTCCGCTCGCGGTGACACTCTGCCGCGCGGATATTTTCGACGCGCACTATTCGAAAGACCGTACGCGCACCTTCTTCCACTCTAGTTCTTACACGGCAAACCCGGTCGCGTGCGCGGCTGCAAAGGCGAACCTCAGTCTCTGGCGCAATCAAGAGACTTACGCGCGTTTGGCATCCGTCGCTGCAATGCAGGAGAAGCAAATCGAGCCATTTCGTGCGGACGCACGCTTCAGGAATGTCCGTCGGATGGGTACCATCACGGCACTTGAGCTGAAAGTGCGCGACGAGGGCTACCTCGCGAATATCGGTCCGAAGCTTCAGGCGTTCTTCAACGATCGTCGTCTGCTACTGCGCCCGCTTGGCAATACGATCTACGTTATGCCGCCCTATAGCGTCACGGCGGCGGACCTCAACGAAATCTACGCCGCAATAAACGATGCTGCCGACGCGCTGTGGAGGCCGGAATGGACCGGGCATACGTGAGCGCCTGTCCGCACGACCAAATAGCGGCCACAGGTTCTCGTCTCATGATCGCGCGACCATTGGATGTTTTGATGCGTTGGCCAGCTATTTTGGGGATGTATATTTCTTTTTTCGTCCTCCCTTTGACTGTTTTCTTTCGACTTGCATAGAAGGCGCAGCTCCGAGGATGTGTGGAGACTGAGAGGAACTTTCAGGATGCGAAAAGTACTCGCTGCCAAGCTGCATGGCATCCATGTTACGGAGGCCAATCTTCACTATCATGGGTCAATCACCCTCGATCCGGATCACTGCCATGAAGCCGGCATCCTGCCGATGGAGTTCGTGGAGATTTGGAACAAGAACTCGGGGGCACGCATCTCGACTTATGTCATTTTCGGCGCGCGCGGTTCGCGTTGCTGTGTCCTCAACGGCGCCGCTGCGCGCACCTGCCAGGTTGGCGACCAACTGATCATCTGCAGTTCGTCATACCTGGACGACCGGCGAATTGTAGAATTGAGGCCGAGGATTCTCACTTTCGATCGCAGCAACCAGATTGCTGATCGCCTCACATACTCGGTCACTTCGGACGCAGCGGGTCGCTATGGCTTCGAGATAATCGGCGAGTTGGGCGACATCAAAGCCGTGCCGCTTCGGACTGCAGAATCGAACTGAGGTCGTCGACGGATGGGTATCTAAAATGAGCCACGTTTCGGAGCAGCCGGTTGAGCGCGTTACGATTCCCATCCTGCAGCGGTGGAAGGAGGAGGGGAGGCGCCTCGTCGTGAGCACCGCCTACGACGCGGTTGCGGCACGTATCGCGGATCCCGTGGTCGATATCATCCTCGTCGGTGACAGTGTCGGCAATGTTTGTCTCGGATTTGAAAACACGCTGCCCGTCAGCGTGGCGATGATGAACCATCACCTGGAGGCTGTTGCACGCACCAAGCCTCGTGCTCTGCTCGTCGCCGATATGCCGTTTCTCAGCTTTCACCTCAGCGTCGAGGAAACCATACGCAATGCCGGCGGATTCCTGCAGCGAGGTGCAGCCGCGGTGAAGCTCGAGGGCGGGGACAAACGTATCGAGATGGTACGTGCGTTGGTCGATTGCGAGATTCCGGTGATGGGCCATCTGGGTCTTACCCCACAGAGCATTAATGTCATGGGGGGCTTCAAGGTGCAGGGCCGGAAAGCGGATGCAGCGCTGCGTCTGCTCGATGACGCCCACCGTCTGCAAGAAGCCGGCTGTTTCGCTTTGGTGTTGGAGGGCATTCCGGCTGAGCTTGCTGCTCGTGCCACCTCTTCCTTGACGATACCGACGATTGGAATCGGCGCCGGTCCGGACTGTTCAGGGCAGGTCCTCGTGTTTCACGATGTGCTGGGCCTGACCGAAGGTCATCGGCCAAAGTTCGTTCGCGCCTATGTGGAAGGTTTCCAGTTGTTGCACGATGCGCTTTCGCGCTGGGCGACAGATGTTCGCAGTGGTGCGTTCCCGGGACACCAAGAGTCCTATCGTCTTCCTGAAGGCCTCGGCGAGGCAATCGCCAACTGGGCGCCGTCCAACCTAACCTGATGTAGAGCTCGACATGCAAACAATCACGACGGTCGCTGAGCTTCGCCGCACTCTCGCAAAGGCTGGCAGCGCCGATCAACGGGTCGGATTCGTGCCGACGATGGGCTATCTCCACGATGGCCACCTGGCGCTGATCGTGGCGAGCCGGGCGCAATGCGAGGTCACCGTCGTTAGCATCTTCGTCAACCCCACTCAGTTTGGACCAAACGAGGATCTCAGCACATATCCGCGTGACTTCCTGCGTGATGAGAAACTGTGCCGCGATGCTGGTGTTGCGATCCTGTTTGCGCCGGATGCTCAGGAAGTCTATCCGACTCAATTTGAGACCTTCGTTGAACCCGGCGAACTCGCGAAACCACTGTGCGGAGCGTTCAGGTCTGGACATTTTCGCGGTGTTGCGACCGTAGTCTGCAAGCTGTTCAACATGGTGCAGCCGGACGTCGTGTTTTTTGGACAGAAGGACTTTCAGCAATGCGCGGTCGTGCGTCGGATGGCAATTGACCTCAATCTTCCGATCGAGGTCGCCACCGTACCAACCGTTCGCGAACCGGACGGGCTCGCGATGAGCAGTCGCAACAGGTATCTCAGTGAGGAAGAACGTCGGCGGGCCCTTGCCATCAGTCGTGGACTATTCGCCGCGGCTGATGCGTTTCGCTCAGGAGAGCGCAACGTGGAAAAGCTGATTGCGATCGCCAAGGGGCATTTAGAGGCAGTTGACCGACTGCAGTATCTTGAACTTGTCGACGGTGATACGCTCAAGACTGCTGAGAGTCCGCTTCGGTGCTCCGCGGCGCTCTGTGCGGCAGCTTACGTCGGCTCGACCCGGTTGATCGACAACGTAATATTGGATTTGCCAACTCCGTAGCGCAATTCAAAGCCAAACGACAAAACTGCGCAGCATATTGAGATTTCAGTGGATTGGTGTTTTCGTGGACGAACAATTTTTGAGAGACAGAGCCAAGATCGTTCGGGATCTCGCGGACAAGGCAGACCCCTTCACCAGAAGGAGGCTGCTGGACCTGGCGGAGCAATATGACCGCCGTATTGGCCGACCTTCTCAGGCGACGAAGACGCTGCTGTCCAATCTTCCCGCAGAATAGATTTGGCGACTCGGATCAGGACGCCATTCATCGCTTCGATCGCACTCTGTGGCTTGACACCCGCCACGAATGTTCTCATTATGTTCTTTCGCTAAAACGTCCTCGAAACGTCACGGGGCGAACGATCGGGATGGCAACGACAGCCACCATCCTGCATGCGGACCTGGACGCCTTCTAAGCCTCGGTAGAGCAGCTGCTTGACCCTTCGTTGCGCGGCAAACCAATCGCCGTCGGCGGTGGCGTTGTGCTTGCCGCTTCTTACGAAGCGAAGGCCTTCGGAGCTAGCCAGAAAGTGCGGCTCGCGACAGGGCCGTGAGCGGCAATTGCCCCGCTTCCGCTTGGACACCGTGCAGAAACGGATTTGGGACGCCTCGATCGAATCGGCCGCACTGTCATTTGGCGTCCGCGCCGATCAGCGCTTGCTGCACTTCTTCGGTCTGCTTTTTGTGTGAGGTCACACTATAGCATTCACCCGCGACCCAGGCGGAAATGAGCTGATACTTCGGATTCGATTGTATCTTGACCGCTTCATACCGCCTGGATTCGACGTGCGCCATGCCGACGCGGACCCCTGCGCGATTGCCGGTCGCCCGCTTCTCGAAGGCCGCCAGCAAGCATCCTATGGATAGGCCTTTGCTCGACAAGGGCGACAAGACAAATTTTGCGCCGCCCGCGAGCTTGAGGCTGTCCTCGTAGCGTGCCATCGTCTGCATCAGCGAGCGATAGAGTTGGAACGGATTCCATTCGGTCGCCCGCAAGATGTCGCGGATATCGACATCGTAGCGATCGAACAGGAATTCTCCCAAGGCATTAATGATGTTGTCGCCGCGGCGAGCATCTGCGGACTGAATGGGTAGTACCGGGCAGATCTCATCGGGATTGGTGCGCTCACCGATGCGAGTGAGCTGCTCGAGCACGTCCTCCGCCAGCACCGGAAACCAGACGACCGGCCAGCCCAAAGAAGCTTCTTCGTCGAGCCGGATTGCCAGGCTCTGGATAGGTGCGAGATCTGTGTCGATCTCAAACTTGGCAATGGCGCTGTCAATCGCTGCTGATTCCGCATAAACGACATGGAGATTGATTGTTGAGCCAAGTGGCGTTTCGGAGGCCGGCTTCACGAGGTGGGTGAGCAGCGTATTGAGCAGAGTGAGATAAACCAGGCGAGGGAGTGCGCTGATATCGACAACGATGTCGGTGTAGTCCGAAATCCAGGTCTCAAAATCCGCAAACAGAACAGCTGCACTTCGTGAAACGTCTCTAATTCCGTCCGCGTCTGTCGTAACCAGATGTCTGACCTCAAGTCGATCGGCAGGAAACAACGCTTTCAAGCCGGTCAGGTTCTTGCTGCCGAGTTTGGACGCAGCAGCGTCCGTGCCATATCCCTCAGACATGTCGATTGCCAGACACTTGCGCGTAGCGTCAGGAGCGCAGGTAATGATCTCTTTCGCGGGGCCCATCACACGTGGATCGAATCCGGCTCCGACGATGAACAGCAGCCTCCGCTCACCGTTCTCCAGATGCTTGCGCCAAAACGCGCTGAACTGCTCGGCTCGATATAGGTTGTAGGGGTCCCACCACATATCGTCAGACCAATGTTATCTTTTCATTCGCCCGCGGAACCACCCCGCGCGACCAATCCTGAAGGCGGCGAAGCGAGACGCGTTGCCAACCGCCAACGTGATAGACAAGATCAAATTGCGCGCAAAATAGCCGGTTTAGATACAGGACGACCCACGTCTTGTTGTCTTGCTTGTGATTGTCTCGCACTTCAAACAGATTTTGCGCCACGCAAGAGCTGATTGTGGAGGCGAGTTCGAAATACGGGTTGCCAGGACCGTCGCGCCCAGCTTGCACCAGCGCCTCGCGATCCTGCGTGGAAAGGGCAATGCCCGTGACGCCCGGTGCATAGGGCGCGTTGGGCTCGTAGGTCTTCTCACGGCACATGAGGCCGATTGCTTCGATGAGTCTTTGCGCCTGGGGGCCCAGCGCGAACAGGCGGGGCAGCTCTTTGAACCTCTTCTCGGCAAGTTTGGTCAGGGCGTCGTTCTGGAGTTTTGCGCTGACCGATACCGGGCCACTGCCGCGGGAGCGCGTGATTTTTTGCGCATAAATATGGTCATACAGGACCGCGCAGATCTGGAGAAACTCCTCGACGTTATAGGAGCTGAGGCGCACCACGCGTTCTATTCCGTAGAAATAGGGTACGTCGAGCTTGTTGCAGACAAACCTCTCTGCAGCGGCCGGCACGCCGGAGCCTGTTCGAGCTTCCAGATCGTCGTCAGAGAGAGGCGCCAAATCCAGGGACGCTTGAACCTTCTGCTTCTCACGCGTGATGAGAATGCCTATTCGGGTCCATTCGATGGCCTTATCGAAAGGCTCTGCCGCCGCGGAAGCCGCGCTTGCGATCCACTCGTCAAAGAGCCCGCTACCACTGGCCAGGGCGCGAACCCTCCGTTCTATCTCTGGCAAGGCTTTTGCGATTTTGTCTTGAGTCGCGTAGTCCGTGACGGTGTTTGAAAGATAGTCGCCGAAGCTTTCCAGATCGGTGCGCATCTGCGCCATGCGGCGATTTGCAATCGACGTCACAAAGTTCAGGTACTGCTTGGGTTTTGCGGTGCTCCAAGCCTGCTCCATGCGCACTTCTTCGTAGTCGCGCCGCGGGATCGCGCCTGTCAGAAGCTCGGAAGGATTGATCACATAGGTTCGTTCGGCAAACCAGACGGAAGCACCCTGCCGGTGGTCAAGTAGTTCGCTGTACAGCAGCGTTCTTTGCCACGGCCGGAGCCGGTGGACGTCGTCGAACATAACGATTGGCTTTGCCGCTACGGCCCTGCCATGAATGACGAACGACACCTGCGACAGCCACAGCACAGCATCGAACTGCAAGTGGAGAGGCAGGTCGACGGATGTGTTCCCGATGGCGTCGAGTTGAGCGAAGCAGCGAGATTCGACGTCCTCGGCCCATGCGCGCAGGACGCTGAGGTCGGCGGTTCGCGGAATAGGTCCCCCGTCGAACAACGAGGCCGCGTACTCGCAGGTGATCGTGCCCAAGCCGTTGGGATACTCGAGATCATGGAGCGTGCACAGCGCTCGCAGCGTCCGGAGGATGACGCGAGCATTCACCAAAGCGCGAAAAAGCGCGCGCGACGTCCGTTCTTCGAGTTGAGGGCCGATTTCGGCGTATCCACTGGCGCAGGGAACGAGGATTCCGAACGCGAGCGCCGTCGCCTCGTCGACCACACCGAGCTGGGCCAGGCTTCGATGAATTTCGTCGTGCGGTGAGAGATGTCGATTACGAATGACCTGAATCAGAGGACCCGGAGTGAATATCCGCAAAAGCGATGTTTTGCCCCCGCCAGGGGCGCTCCGCAGCACCAGCGCACTTGTGGCGAACAGATCCTGAGGGAGGATGCTCAGCACTTCGGGCGCGAAGTATCGCGAGAAAATCTCGTCCGGCGAGGATGTCTCGGAGGTCCGGATGGCAAAAGCGTTCCGAGCCACTATAAGGCCTCGCGATGACGCACGATGCGCGGGAAGAGGCCACGAGCACTACCGACTTCGAGAGGATCGGCCCAGAGGAGATAAATGCTGTTGTTGGGACAATTATGCGCAAGGACCAAAGGCAAGGCACAAGCTGCAAACCCGCGCTTGATGGTGTCTGTTCCGCCTTTCGCCTCATGCTCGTCGAGCGGGCGCGTTCGATAGTAAGTGTCGGAATCGACCAGTGCAAGAAACTCCTTGTCGCGGGGCGAGGCAAGCGCCATGTCTGGAGCAAGCTCGTAGACCGCGGTTATGCTAGGTACCGGAACCGATTGCTCCTCGCAGTAGAGGGCTAACTGGCTGCCGATGTAATCGACGGCTGCCTTGGTCGCCACATAGAGAACGATTTGCATCTTGATCGTTGAGTATTCGATCAGACAGGAGGCGTCTTCGCCGGGCTGAAATTGCTTCAATGCCTTGACCAGCTTGCCCTTCCACTGATCTTTTTCTTTACGGATGTAGGAAATTCCGCTCGCTGAAAAGTCGTCGATCAGGACAATCCGAGCAAACTGTGCATTCGCGTCGCCAAGAGATGATTGCAAATCCTTGAGCATACCCGCTGATTTCGGCTTGCCGATCTCGTAAGCCTGCCAGACTTGCTCATTGTCCAGGGAAGCTGCTCGCCGAAAGATATCCATCCTCGAGCCATCGCTTAGCCCCAGGAAAAGCGTCTGACGAAGCGAGCGTTTATAGTCTGGATGACGGATCACTTCAGTAATGCAGTGGGGGGCGATTCCGATGGAGGCTGCTACGTCGGTGATCAATGAGGGCCGGATAACGTCGGGGAAACTGGACTCGACGAGATGACGCATGTCCGCTGCGGAAACGAAGACGACGCGATCACGCACGAAGGCGTAAGCGGTTTCACGCTCGGTCGTCGTTCTGAACTGCTGCAACCAAAGGCAAAGAGCCTCGAGAAATTTTTGACCTGGACCGAATTGCTGATATTCGTCGTACTTGAAGCGGGCCATCCGATCCAATCGCGGAAGTTCCTGAGCGAGCCGATTCCCATCCCACTCCATGACCAGAGCGAGCAGGCCCTTCGCAAGTTCTTCCTTCATTCCTCCTCCGGGATGATGCCCTCACGCGACGCAAGCGGGGCAGGCGAGACTTTCGGCTTCGACCGTCGCTTTGGCGGATGTCGGGAGAGCAGGGGTGCCGCCCTCGAGCAACTTTGCGATCTGCTTCTGAAACGCGTTTCTGGTCGAGGCGTACATGCCGCCTCGAGCTCCCTCGAAACCACAGTTCCAGGCAGCGAGCGCCTGACCGTAGTGAAGCGCCTGCGTCAGTTGGGCAGCCTTCAATTTTGACAAGCCCTCAGGTTGCAGTCTGAATATCTCGGTGAGAAAGCCGGCGCTGAACCAATCTCCGGAGCCGCAGGTATCGACCAGCCGAGGGGCATTTATGGCCGGAATGCTGAGCCAGTTGCTTCGCTTGCTGCCAAGCTTATGCCGGTAGCGAAGTCCACGGTTGCCCATGGTCTGAATCTCGATCGCTGTTGCCGCGCGCTCGGTCCATGCCCTCTCGATTTCCGAAAGACGCGCATCCGCGTATTTCAAGATGTGAGCAAGTTCGATCGCCTCCCGGAGCAGTCGCGGTTCGGCAACGCCCGATGGCTCGTACATGATCAGGGCGCCATTCTTGGCAGCCAGAGCGGCCAGGTCGAGAATGCCTCTCGACAAGCGATCCATGAAGAAAACCTTTGCCGACGCAAGGTGAGGCGCAATCGAATCCACTACGGTACGGGTGATCGGCTGGAAGCTGGGTAGTCGCTTGCCGCAACGAGGGCAGGCCCAGGAAAACGAATGGGTGGGGGTGCCGTCGCGCTTGCGGCGGATCTGCTGCACGATGATCGGGGTGTGAGCACTGGGGGTGCAGCGAGCATGATCAAGATGCACGCCCCATCGGCTCATGTCGGCCTGTAAGACCTGGGAGGCGGCATCGTTGCCAAGTCGCGCAACCGGATAGGACTCCCATCCCAGATAGGCGAGCACGGTGAGCACATTGCCGCACGTCCCGCCAGCATGAGCCTGAAATGACGAAGACGAATCAGCACTGACGATGAGATCGAGCGCAATCAAGCCGGATCCGAACGCGGTAGGGCGTTTGCTTCCGGCCTGTTTCGTACCGCGCGCCTTCATCGACCTGATAGTCGGCGCTGGCTCGGCATCGCGCTGGGATCTGACGGGCATCTACTCTGCTCCCTTCAGGGGCGAATTGGACAGCTAAGTTACAACTTATGTGTGCATCGAGCGACCCGATTGTCGATTTTTCGGATCATTCCCACAGGAAACGACCGTCGCGCGGACGCAGCCTCCTCAGGTATTCGAGCAGAACCGACGGCCCCCGGGATCCTTCGGAGCCCAGGTGCCAACACGTCGCAGGGTCGAGATTGACCTCGTCAACGCTCAGCGAAAGGGGTTCGGCCAGCAATTCGTGATCGTTACCCGGCCAGCGTCCCCTATCGCCCACGCATAGTATGGCGCCGTTCCCAACCCGGTTTCGCATTGCATCGACGACGGCTCCCTTGGCGCGCTTGGCGTCGATAATGTCGATCGAATGACTGGATCGCACGACGCGAACTCCGCTGGCCCCCTCCGACAGAATTGCCTGCTGCGCGAGCAGCCACAGATGATCTTCTCGCAACGAATGCTTGGGCTCCAAGGTGATCTGGTGCGCGCGATCCGTCTGCTCCGCACAGAGAGAGACCTCCGGTTGGGCTCGCAGACGAGCGGCAACCGCGGCCAGAGCCTCTGTCGGCCGGGTCGTATCGTTCGGTGAACCATCCTCGCTCAAGGGGGCGATCTCGAGACCGTTGTAGTAGCCGATCGTCACCCTGGACCACACTGGCTTCGGCAGGACTTCGCGCAAAGACAGGCGCACCGATTTTCCGCGTCCCGTCGCGATGGCCAAGACCAAGCCATCTTCGATGAGGCGGACAACGATCTGCACAAGGTCTTTCTCAGGCGGCAGAGTGCGCGCGCGCGCGTCTACGATTGTGCCATCATAGTCGAGCACGGCGCCGGCAAACGATGCTGCATGCAGTCGTTCGTTAAAGTCGTTGTACGCGCTCTGCCAGAACGTAAGCTGCCCGCGTTCGACAAGCTGGGCATGCGATGCGAAGGCCTTTCGTTCGATCGCGGCAATCTCCGCGTCACGACGCGATTTTGCGGACTTCTTGAGCGGGAGACCGTAAAGCTTTCGTCCGAATTCAGGGACGCCCGGCCGGCCGGGATCTATGCCTCGGGCCTCGCCCGCCCATCCCGTCAGCAGCAGTGACGCTGCGAGGGCGCCAAGGGAGGCCGCTTCCGGTGGGCCAGGCAATCGGAGGCGAGAGACCGGGATATCATCGGGTATCAGGGCGAGTGTCCGTTCCGCGAGCGGTTCGTCATCGCCGATGAGTGCAATGATCGCGCTCTCTCTTCCACGCTTAGCCAACCAGTGATGACGTCCGTGCGCAAAGTTTCGCCAATCAGCGTAATGAAGGTTCCCGATTGCTGCTTCGGTGAATTTTGATTCCAGATCTATCGCACCAACTCGGGCATTCGGACTGTGCAGCACGACCGTTGTCGACCGCCCCCACAAGTGTTCGGTGGAGTTGCGCCACATCGTTTGATTTTCTACTGAGAGCAGGCGAGACATTTGCTGCTCAATGGCGTCCCAGTCGGCACTTGCTTGGGTCGCTGCCAGATAGGCCCGCAAGATCAGGGCGCAAAAGCCGAAGAGGGAATTGGTCGCCAGAAAGCCATCCTTGCCAGCTGGCAGCTCGTAGAGCAGCAGATCGCAGTAGGAGTGCTGCTGCGCTGTATCCGACAATCGGCTTTGCGCGCGTCCGCACAGGACAGCAAGCTGGCGAGGTTCGCGCGCCACCGCGTCGTCGAAAGCACCATTGATATCGACGTTGCTTCCACCAGCGCTCAAGAGCCAAATCGCGGCTGAACGTGGCGCAGGCGCGTTAAGCAACTCGGAAGGGGTCGCCGTCTGTCCAAGCTGGCCGGATAAACTTTGGTGGACCTGAGCGAGGAAGTGCGCGGCGCTGAGTGAGCCGCCCGAGCCGACGGCCACCAGGGGGCCGAGCGCGGCCGTTCGCACTGCGCGAGCCAAATCGTCGATCGATGCCGATCCGGCCCACGCCAGCGTTTCGGTAAGTTTTTCAATCTCTTGCGCGTACGGACGAGCCACTTTCTCGCTTACCTTACAGATGAGGTCTACGTCCTTATCATACATAGAACAAATAGGGAACAATTACATTGCGGCGTAGTTGTCGCCGCTTTCAACAATCCGCCAATGGCTAGCGACGTGGGCGGCAAGTTGGGTTGTTGTAGGCACGAGCAAGCTGCCATCGGAGGGCTTCGGGGCTCGTTCAGACGGCGCAGAACTACGCTTTGGCGGCCCTGCGACGCTTGATTGGCGTTACATCGACTGCTTTCAGGTCGTCGTCCTGCGACGGCGTCGCCGACGCTTGGGAGCCGAGGAGGGGCGATATCTTATGTCCCGCTTCTCGCTGACGCGCGCAGCTGGACCATATCGAAGTCGTCAAGCAGCACCTGGCCCTCTATTACAGCAGCTGGCCGGAGTGGCCTGCGCGCATGACGCGCATCGCCAGCCGCGCACCCGAGCTCGATATATTCGGGCAAAGGCTGATCGAGCGTGAGGCGGGGTGTTGGATCATCACCGCGGAGGGCAGGCAGCTTCTTCAGACCCTCGAGCAACTGGATCGGGATGGTGCGCGAGGCCGAGCTGAGCCGAAGACCGGGCAGCGGCCCGAAGGCGAGAGGACGCCTTTGGTGACTGCGCCGCCGCGCGCGATCGCGCGCAGGAACCGTCTCCGCCGCAAGAGATTGAGCCCGCGTAAAGGGCGCCTAGCATAGACGTGAGAGCCGGGGCGGCGCTCTTCGATAGACCGCGCGAGTTCATTTTGGAGATATTGCAGTGGCAATCGGTACCGTGAAGTGGTTCAACGCGACCAAAGGATGGAGGAGCCGACGTCTTCGTGCACATCAGTGCCGTCGAGAAGGCCGGCTACACCGGCCTCGCGGAAGGCGCCCGGGTCAGCTACGAGGTGAAAGCCGGACGTTCAGGCAAGATGAGCGCGGAAAACCTGCGCATTGGCTGACCAAGCGCCGGGGACCGAGCCAGGCCCCGAGGCATTCTGACCTGGCTTCTCGTTCAGCCACCAAGCATCCCCACGGCCTCAGCCTATCCCCGGTGTAGCTGAGGCCGTTTTCTTGCCCGGCGAAGTGACCGGTCCGGCGCTAGCCCAATAGCCGAAACAATCACAAATTGTCGGATTGTTGCACGCCGGTGACAGACTCCACATTTGACCGGTCCTAAGGTGGTGCCTACGGGCTCACAAAACCCATGGTAGCGCCACTTCAATGCTTCGCATGGGAATTGGGAGCGTCGCAGGATGATTTCAGACTGTTTTCAGCCTGGCTTGCCAGTGACCAACTGGCTCGCTGGCAAAAGGCGATGTTGTCATGAGATTGCGGCACCTCGTATTCGGGGCCGCTTGCCTGTCGCTGACCGGCTGCGGCACTTACATTCCAAGCCAAAGGGATTGGCCTAAATCCAGCTCGCGCGAAGTCGAGGATATGAATTCGACGCTCATTCGCAGTATCGTTTGCGAGTTGAGCTACGCGGTGACATTGGCGGTAAAATAGGATCTGGCTCAAGCTCGCGAACGAGCCAATCATCGCGTGTACAGCAGCTTTCTCGTCGGGTGGGGTGTCGAAGTTGCGACGGACTTGACGGTCTCGGAAAACTCGACTGTCAATCCGACCGGTCTTTGGGAGCCAGTGTCTCCACTCTCGCCGGTGTTCAGTCTCGCAGGCGGCATCAGCGGCGGTGCCGTTGCGATGAACGAGAACAACTTCAACGTCTTCTATCCGATCGCAGCGCTCTACAAGCCAAATCTCTTTCAACGTAACAGCACGGAGCGTCCTTGCCGCGATCCTTCCGGAAACAAAGAGGGCTCGCCACTGGTGGACATCGATCTGAAGATCCTGCCCCTGCTCGAGTCCCGCATTCAAATCGTCAAGCTCGGCCTGGCCAGCGATCCGGACAACGTCGAGCTGATCAAGGACGAGAAGAACGTCCTGACGCAAACAGTCTCGATCAAGGAGACGATTTCAGGCGACATCACACCGACGTGGAAGTTTACGACCGGCACGGTGAACCCGTCTGGAAACCTGTTCAGTGCAGGGCGCGAGCGAACGCATCAAGTCGTCTTCACCTTCGGACCCCTGGCAAAGGGCGGCAAGTCACTGTCGCCGCTGGCGCAGGCGTTTCATATCAATCAACAGCTTAGAGCCGGTCTGCGTGGTACCCGCATAATTCCGTAAGAGGAGGAACACAGTGAACGGCTCGCGCAAAAAAGCTGGTCAGGCCGCAAAGCCGAAGGACAAGGCGAAAAAGGCTCAAGCGATGCCGGCAAGGCAACCGCCTGCCGTCAATCTGCCGACTGCGAATCCGGGCGCGGATAATCGTGATGAACGCGTGCGCACGATGATCACAAACCTGGATGTGCCATCTCTGCACAGCGACGACATCACCGACATCCTGCTGCACTGCGCCTCGGTCCTCAATTTGCGAAACGCAATCGACAACCCAAATGCCTCATTGGCGCAGTCTTCCGCGCGCTACTGCTATACGAAATCGGGAGATGATCCGACGGTCAGTATCTGGAGCGGCGGCTTCAAGGTGGGAGAGACATCGGAAGCAAATGCCAGGGCCAGCGGTATCCCGCCCTGCGGGTGATCGCGCAATGCCCGCAAGCAAGCTCGGATGCCCGTCAGAGCGACATCGCGGTGAGGGTAGCGATAAATCTTTCCGCGACGTCACCGCGCGAGCACCGGATGCGCTCCCAAGAGCGGGTCTCTTCCTCGATGATCTGACGCTACCCGCCATTCAAAGCGGATGGTGGGTAGCGTATCCACAACTCGTCGGGGGTCGTAAGCGAATTGACCTATTCTAGATAGTAGGCATCAGAATATTCTGATCCGCTTAGGAGGACCCGCGGGAATGTATCTAAGTCTCATCGAAATCGTAAATTTCAGAAAGTTGCTTTCAGTCCGGATCGACCTCGCTGAGGAGAAGACGCTCTTTGTCGGAGCGAATAACAGCGGCAAGACGTCGGCAATGCTGGCGATGCGGCGATTTCTCATACCAAGGCAGCGCCAATTTCAAGTCCACGACATAACTCTTGTGCATTGGGGCGCGCTGAACAAGATCGGGGCAGATTGGATGGCGGCGCGCGCTGGCGGAACTGCACCAAACCTCAGCCTCGATATCTGGACACCGCACCTCCCGGCGATCGATGTTTGGCTACGGGTCGCTTCAACCGAACTCCACCACGTCAGCAAGCTGGTGCCTACGCTGGATTGGAACGGAGGTTTGCTTGGCGTTCGACTGAGGCTGGAGCCGAAGGATCCCGTGGAGTTTCACAAGGCCTTCGTGCAGGCAATGACGGACGCGACTGCCATAAGAGGGGCTAGCGCCGGGGCTTTGCCAGGATCCGAAGGGGACGAGCCGAAGAACCTTACAATCTGGCCGGCCGACATGATGGATTTCCTGACGCGTCGGTTAAATCAATATCTAATTGTAAGATCCTATCCACTCGATCCATCGAAGCTCGTCGAGCCAGAGAACTCGATTGCCGCACCCCAGCAGCTCGCGCCGCTCGTTCCCGCGCTCGACGGTGATCCGCTCGCCGGCCTGATACGAGTAAACGAGATCAACGCTCAGCGAGGATTTGGCGGCACACAGAATGAGCGAGAGGACGAGGAAGGTCTTGCGGCACGCTCACCAGAACGTCTGTCTGAGCAGCTGCGGGCCTATTATCGAAAGCATCTCGATCCCTCCGAATATCCGGAAGCGAGTGATCTGGATGCGCTTCGAGCGATCGAAGCCGCCCAGCAAGCGTTCGACCTCCGCCTCACCGAAAGCTTCAAAGCCGCCTTCTGAACTTCCTCCGAATGAGTGGACACCTGTAGTAGGCTCGTTGAGCCTGGAGGTGTTGAATGGAACGTGCACGTCGGTCGTTTACTGAAGAGTACAAGCGCGAGGCGGCGGG
>VYLF01000421.1_pt1 | contig 25307 bp, 22 predicted proteins | sample 5114371 | NCBI WGS metagenome assembly VYLF01 (sample SAMN12291773, study PRJNA351875) | freshwater metagenome | isolation source: freshwater lake | place: USA: Michigan, Kent Lake | collected 2013-08-15 | reverse complement strand
TTGATTAGTTCGCTCTAGACAAAAACAATTGACAAAAATCGCTAAATGCTTTTCTATATAAGGGTTCCATCCCTTATAACCCCCGTCTATTGCATAACATAAACCGAAGAGCCAGATAACTAAAATTCTTTGATATAACTGAACTTCTCCAGTGTAAATGTACTAGCTATCTAAACATGGCTACAGAGGGAATCGCTTACTCTAGAGATTGATGACACTATCTGTTACAATCAGGTTAGCGATCGCTATACAGCGAACTCTAGGGAATCGCTCCACTCCAGATACAGTCAACGGTACAGCCATTTTCAAAGGAAAATGTACCCAGTGACGGCTTGTCAATTTATTCTAAGAAGCTTCATGCAGTAAGGGTTGTGTTGATTTTTTAGTATTTATGTATGGGGAAGTCCAGACATATCTATCATTAAATTTCGGTTTCAGCAGCTTCGCGTAAACGGCTAATTGTACTTTTCGCCTCTTTGAGTAGGTCATTCCAATCATCAGGAGGATGACCGGTCTCCAGCATTTTTCTAAAGACTCTATAAGCGTCTGTACTACTCTCATAAGCTCGCTTAGAGTTTTCATCATTGACCCAAGCGAAAAGAATTATTTTACCTTCTTGATGATATCGAAAAAACAGTCGATACTGCTGAAAAAACTTGGCTCTAAACCAGTGTTTGTAATCGTCTCCAAGCGCAGTTCCCTGTCGATACTCACTGCGAGTTGGGTCTTGAGGAATAGTATCAAAGGCTAACTTTGCTATGGCAGCTAGACGCTTTGTCGCATTTTTCCTTTTATAATCTTTAGGAAACTTGTGACGCAGCTCTTCAACCTGCGTCACAAGTTCTTCAAACTGTTCAAGGAACAGAGGATGAGCAAATATGTTCCATCCATTAATTATTAGGGGCTGATCTATAGACAACCTTATTCGTCCTCATCCACAAGTGGTGCATCAAGATCCAGATCAACACCAGAGACCAAGTATTGAACATGATTGACTAGGTTAGAACTAATTGCCTGTATGTGTTGAGGGTTCTGTTCCATATCTTGTGCAAGAAAATTCAGAAATTTCCCAAGCACCGGATCATTTTCTTCTGCTCCGTCAGCCTTGGAAATCCATACTTTGCCGTCGGGCTGTATGTTGTAGCAGATTTTATCGCGCTTATTCAAGCCAAGGGCTTTGCGAACGGAATCGGGAATTGTAGTCTGATAGCGATCGGTAAGAGTGGATTCTGGCCATGGAGCCATCGTTGCAGCCATTGCGACCTCTCAGCCTGTTTGTAAAAACATCTTGATGGTAATGCAACTGCATTGTCTCGTCAAGTGTGGAGTGACTAGGTCTACAGCCTAACGGATGCGTTCACCTTAAATGTCGGCAGGATGCCCCCGTTACACCCATAAGGTTGTTGTAATAAACCTACACCTGTCAGCATCCCACACCCCATCTTCCCACTTCCCCCCGGTTGAGTTAGCGGGTTCGGCTTCGATCTGTCAGAATACAAGTATTGAAACAAACCTTTTAAGAGGCTTCATGGTGGAAGTTAAAGTCGTCCCCCCGAAACGCAATTGGGTTCAGACGTGGTGGCAATCCCTGAATTCCTTATCTCGCTTACTGGTGATTGCTCTAGCTGCACCACTTGTCGTCCTGAATGTCTGGGCATTATCGGCAATTTTTGGCTATTTTGAATCTTTATTTGTTATTTTACTGATAGCGGCCGTTCTATCTTTTCTCTTGGGTTATCCGGTGACTTGGTTGGAACGTCAGGGATTAAAACGGGGTTTAGCTGCGATCGTGGTTTCCCTGATCACGATTTTAATTTTTGTGGCCGTGGGAATAACCCTAGTTCCCTTAGTCTTCACCCAAGCACAGCAATTTGTCAACAGATTGCCGGAATGGTTAGACTCGGGACAGCGCCAACTGATGCAACTAGATACCAAAATCGATACGATGAATCTACCGATTCCGATCAGTTTCGATGGTCTGATCGCTCAGTTTAACAGTCGTTTAGGGGCAGAATTGCAAATTTTAGCGGGAAGAAGCGTTAATTTAGCCCTTAATCTCACGGTTTTTACCGTGGTGCGGGTGCTTGATGTGCTGTTAACCATTATCCTCACCTTTTATCTACTTCTCCACAGTCCCGACATCTGGAGGAGTATTATCCAATGGTTGCCCAAACCCGTCCAACAACCCTTTTCCCTAACCCTACGCTTAAGTTTTCAGAATTACTTTGTCGGACAGGTAATTTGCGCCACCTGCATGGCCCTGGGATTAGTCACGGCATTTTTATCGATTAAAGTTCCTTTTGGTCTTCTATTCGGCCTCTTGATTGGCACCATGGCCTTAATCCCTTTTGGGGGAACTGTCGGCATTGTCACGGTGACAGCTTTACTAGCTTTGCGCGATATTGGTTTAGCTCTGCAAGTTTTAGCCGTAGCTGTAGTGGTGCAGCAAATTGTCGAAAACGGCATTGCTCCCCGGATTTTGGGCAGTGTCACGGGGTTAAATCCCTTTTGGGTGTTGGTTTCGGTCTTGACGGGGGCGCGAGTGGGCGGTTTACTGGGGGTGATTGTCGCGGTTCCCATGGCAGTAATGATCAAGGAAGCTTTGGAGGTCATCCGTCAAGTGACTCCAGAGGAGACAAAATACGGGATAATTAAACCCTCTCTCCCCCTAGAATCAGAATCCTCTAGCGAGGTGGTTTCTCGCTGAAGAATGACTGACGGCATCATCTGGGGCGATGTGAGCAGTAATATTGGCCGGGATAAATCGGCAATTTTCTCGCAGCTTCTTGGCTTTTCTCCCTCGATCAAGTTATGATGTAAATATTGGTAGATTAACTCCACTAGCCCTGATCGCCGTCCATGCCCGGAAAGGACAAATGAAGGCTTGAAGATGCCTTGCTGGTCTCTGGGGCCTGGCTTATTGGGAGATTATTACTAACCAATTATCTCTAAACTCGGATAATTTTAAGAACGGGTCATTGTCTATCCCGATAAATAAGCAAAAAATCGATATTTTGGTTAAATAGGCTACATTAACAGCCAGGTTTCTATCGTAAGCTCGAAGTTAAGACATAAAGTCAATATCACCCTCCGATTGCAATGAGAAAATGTTTGAATCGCTTAATATTTGGGCTTTTCAGACATTTTTTTTGTGGATTGATACTAAATCCAGTTATTAAAAACTGATTTAGTATGACATGGACAAACACCAACAGACCATGATCTGGAGAGATCGTCAAGAAAAGTATCAGAGTGAACTCTTGGAAAAGAATTGGTAAAATATAATTAGTAGGGAGAATATTGCTGTTAATGTTTCGCTTTCTCACGAGACGTTAACCAAGCTCAAAGGCAAAAAATAGCAGTAATTTGCTAAAAGCTAAAAGCCGATAGCTGACTGCTCTATATATCTCTCGTATTCTTTACTTGTCGAGTTCAACACGACCCCTTTATGGAATCAAGCAACCCGTCAGGGAAGACTTCCGAACCTCCTAGTCATAGGTGGGCTAATTTACTCGGAACCATGATCGCAATTCTGACCCTAACGTTACCCTTGTTAGCGATTGGATATAACTCCACGCCTAACTATACCGAAGAACCCCTTACCGGTAACACATCCTACTCCCTAACGAGGCAAATGAGGTGACAGAATTGAGATAGACGATTGCCAAAGTAAAATTTTTTTCTTCGTCCCGATCCCCCTTATGGGTAAAATTTGGATCGGAGTTAATCAAAGTGTGTTTTAATTTTGCTTGCGCTTTTAGGTGACTCTAAAGGCGCTATTGTCTTGTATTTGGAGAAAGCTTGTGGATTTATCGCGCATTCCTGCCCAACCGAAACCAGGTTTAATTAACGTTTTAGTGGAAATTACCGCCGGTAGTAAGAATAAATACGAGTTTGATAAGGATTTAAACGCCTTTGCTCTCGATCGCGTTCTCTATTCTTCGGTACAATATCCCTGTGATTATGGTTTTGTTCCCAATACCCTCGCCGATGACGGCGATCCTTTAGATGGTATGGTGATCATGGATCAGCCTACTTTCCCCGGCTGTGTGATTACGGCGCGTCCCATTGGTATGCTAGAAATGATCGATGGTGGTGATCGCGATGAAAAAATTCTCTGTGTTCCCGCTAAAGATCCTCGTTATGCAGAGGTAAAATCTCTTAAAGATGTCTCTCCCCATCGCTTGCAGGAAATCGCCGAGTTTTTCAAAACCTATAAGAATCTAGAGAAAAAAGTCACAGAAATTCTCGGTTGGAAAGATGTGGACGCAGTAACCGCTTTAGTTGAACAGTGTATTGCTGCTTATAAGTAAGGTTTGCGGCAAAAAGTTTGCTGGTGGGGTTAGTTATCAGTTATCAGTTATCAGTTATCAGTTATCAGATGTGAGTTTTCAGTTCACTGATTACTGTTTACTGTTTACTGATCACTGAAAAAAGCTTCTCCCTACACCCCACACCCCACACCCCACACCCCACACCCCACACCCCAATTTATGCGAATAGAAACCTTAAAATCGGGTTTAATCGTCTCCTGTCAAGCGCCAGTGGAGTCATCTCTGCACGATCCTGTAATTATTGCCGCCATGGCTCATGCTTGTGTGGATAGGGGTGCTTGTGGGGTAAGAATTGATAGTCCCGCTCATCTGAAAGCCACCCGTCAACAATTGCCGGATATACCGATAATTGGACTCTGGAAACGCAATTATCGCGATTGTTCGGTATATATTACTCCCAAATATCAAGATGCTCTCGCCATTGCCGATGCCGGTGCCGATATAATTGCCTTGGATGCTACCCCAAGAAAGCGTCCTAATGATGAAAATTTAGCCACAATTATTGATTGTATTCATCAGGAAACTGGTAAATTAGTCATGGCAGATATAGACTCGATCGAAAGTGCTATTTATGCCGTGGCAGCTGGTGCTGATATTGTCGGTACAACTCTTTACGGTTACACAGAAGCGACTAAACATCTGCAGCCGCCGAGTTTTTCTTTCCTAGAAGAATTAGTTAATAAGTTATCAGTTCCTGTTATCTGTGAAGGAGGAATATCGACCCCAACAGAAGCCAAAAAAGCCCTAGAAGTTGGTGCATATTCGGTAGTTGTTGGCACGGCAATTACAGGTATTGATTTAAAAACTACCGCTTTTTTACAAGGAATTTTATCAAAATATTCATGACATTGATCTTGATCCTAGCCGTGCCTAGTAGCCACTTCTAGGGATTAGGAAAAAAACCAAAAAGTTTAGCTGCACCACCCAAAATGGCGACGACTAAAGCGATTAGAATTCCCCGGTTAGTAAATTCCTGATAGGCAATCCGTGCCGTTAATCCCTTGATTTCCGTGGTCAATCGCTCATCTAAAGCTTTAATATCTCCTTTTAACTCTCCTTTGAGTTCCACCTGTCCGATTTCTAATTTTGTGAGACGTTCATCGATTTTGTCGAATTTTTGAGTAACATCTCTTTGTAGGTTATCGATTTTTCCCTCAATCCTTGTCAGAACGGCTTCTAGGGAATAAGTTACAGTTTCATTAGACATTTGCTAAACCCCTATTCAGTTTTCAGTTATCAGATTTGAATTTTAAGTGAACGGTATTAAATGGCAGTTTTCTACTGTCTTTTCACCGATTACTGTTTACTGATCACTGTTTACTGTTTACTGATTATGGCAGTTTTCTGCTGTCTTTTCACTGATTACTGTTTACTGATCACTGTTTACTGATTACTTTTAACTGGCTGTTAACTTAGTCATAACTTGGATACTGTATAATCCCTGTGTCAAGTGTCCGTAATAAAATTTAACCTAATCAAGGTCTGAACATCAGTTTTGACTTTATTCCTGAAAATATGAGTATTTCTCGCCGTAATTTCCTCACCTTTTTAACTGCCACTGCTGGTGTCTCTTTTTTCAGTCTGCAAGAGAAAAAATATTCCTCTCTGATTAGCAGTCCTGCGATCGCTGCTAATAATTTCAGCTTAAACTTTGCTGCAGTCAAACTGCCGATTCCCTTAAAAATTGACGGTATGAGCGATGAAAGCCAAAAAAGTGCCTATCAAACCTATAAAGTCCTAGATGATCTCGTTCTTCCTCAAGGATTCACCTATGATGTGCTGGCGCAGTGGGGGGATCCAGTGGGTGATTCCCGTTTCGGTTATAACAATGATTATCTATCTTTTATCGAAACCAGTGCGGGTCAAGGTTATCTAACCGTTAATTTTGAATATATCAGTGGTCGTACTTGGCTACAAACCTTTGAACAAGTGATCGGTAAAACCCTACCCGTCAAGGAAGTACGGGAAAAAACGAACGAAAAGGGTGAAATTGCCGCCTATAACCTGCAAGATGCCAGCTTAAAGGCAAAAATCGAGGAAATATCCCTAGAAGGCTTAATTGATCAGGGAATTGGCGTAATTTCCTTAGCTAAAGATGCAGCGGGAAAATGGCAACGTACCTATAGTAAAGCCGATCGCCGCATTACCGGTATTTCTGGACTAAAGGACGGTCATTACCTGAAAGCGACCGGTCCTGCTGTAGCAATTTTTACCAAAACCGATAAACTTGGCTACGATGACGGATTAGGGTCAAAAATTATCGGAACATTTCAAAATTGCGCCGGGGGAACAACTCCCTGGGGGACCGTATTTAGTGCCGAGGAGAACTTTCAAGACCAAGTGACGGAGGTAGTGTTAAAAGATGGTTCCTCCTTGCATCCCGATACTACCCCCTTTATTCTCAATAGTGGGGAAGTGGATGGCCGGGGTAACGTCTTTGGGTTAGCGGGAAATAAATACGGTTGGATGGTGGAGGTGGATCCGGCCAATCCCGACGATTACGGCACAAAACACACTTGGTTAGGGCGTTTTCGCCATGAAGCGGTCGCTTTTCTCGCTCAAACGGGGCAATCCTTGGCGGTTTATTCAGGATGCGATCGCAGAGGTGGTCATGTCTATAAATTCGTTTCGGAGGGCAAAATTAGCGATATTAAGGCGAAAAATAACTCAAAACTCCTAGAAAAAGGAATGCTCTACGGGGCGAAATTCAACCCTGATAAAACCGGTTATTGGATACCCTTAAATCCCGACACGGAGATAAATCCCGTCCTACCGAGTCAAATTGCCGCTAGTCGCGGGGATGGGGTGGTAGCGTTGCCAAATCCCGAAAGAACGGTCAATGAGACTAAATTACTGCTATTTAAGGACGATGAGGAGATTCTGGCCTACAAATCTAAATATAAGACCCTCGCAGACCTGTATGAAGGTAATGGGACGGAAAAACAGGGAGCAATTCTCATCGATGCTCATTTTGCCGCTAACGCCGTTGGGGTCACTTGTACTGGTCGGCCAGAAGATACGGAAGTGGACGAGAATGGCACTTTATATATGACCTTTACCTCTGGTAGTCCCAGTGAAGCGGAGGGAGGAGCCGATAAGGAGATATTTAAAGGACCAAATGGCGAAATACCCTACGAATTTGGTTGGATTATCAGCTTAAGGGAAGATAATAACGATGCTGCTTCCTTAAGTTTTCGTTGGGATGTGGTCGCTTACGGAGGGGAACCGACAGAGAAGGGTGAGGGTTTTTCTAATCCCGATAACCTCGCTTTCGATAAACAGGGAAATCTCTGGATGGTTAGCGATATTTCCACGGGTGGGTTAAATCGAGAGATGAAAACTCGTTATCCCCAAGGGGTCCCGGTTAGTCAACGGGATTTATTGGGGATTTTTGGCAATAATAGCGCTTGGGTGTTTGCCAAGGGTCAAGAGCATCCCTATCCTTTTGCTATCGCTCCCATGGATGCGGAATTAACGGGATTGTACTTTACTCCCGACCAAGAGACGTTGTTTTTGGCAGTACAACATCCGGGGGAAGCGGGGGGAATTCGTCGGGATTTGGCCTTTGAAAACCGCAAATTTGCGCTTAAAACCACTAATGGGCAGGAATTTGAACAAATGCGGCAAGTCCCCCTAGGGTCGAATTGGCCCAGTGGTCAAGTTAATCAACCTCCCCGGCCCGCAGTGGTGGCAATTCGGCGAACCGAGTCAAAATCTGGTTAAAATAGACTTTAAGGGAAATTTTACCCTTGCTTTTCTGTCCATACTTCCCATAAAGCCACCGCGTGCATCGGTGCGATTTTCAAATAACCCCCATGAGTCCGGGTGGGGACTGACGCACCGATGGGGAGGTAGAGCGCGGCAATTTGAGGACTCGATGTCCAAAAAATTGGCCAATAGAGATTTGAATGCTGATTTCTCAAGGGGTGACAAAGAGGTTTAAAGGTAGGCAGGATAAAGACTCTAGCCAAATGTCCCCCAAAGAAATAGAGTGGTTATGGCAACCACTCAAAAATTTAAAATGTTACCATCATTCTATCAGGCTTGTTTACAAGCTAATCTGAGCGAAGCACAATATCTTACCCTGCAAATCCTCATACTGCTCTTACTCTCGTCACAGAACGGTACAATTAGAGAGATTAGCTGCCCTATTTCCTCAACCAATTACCTTTGAAAGCAGAAGAAGAAATTTACAGAGGTTTCTTAAGTTACCGCAATTAAGTGTGAAATTGTTATGGTTTCCGCTAATTAAACACATTATTAAGCAAGAGTTTAGCAGAAAAAATAAAAATCGACATCAAAGAAGAAAACTGAAAAAACTTAGGCATCTAGGACATCTGTTATTGGTAATCGACAGAACGGATTGGAAAGGAAGAAATTTATTTGTAGCCAGTGTTATTTGTGGAAAAAGAGCCTTACCTGTGTACTGGATATTGCTAGATAAAAAAGGAAGTAGTAATCTGGGGGAACAAAAAAAATTTCGCTCACCCTATGTTAAAACTCTTAAAATCTTATCCAGTCGTCGTGATCGGTGATCGAGAACTTCAGAGTGTTCAACTAGGAAAGTGGCTAGACGAAAAGGGTATAGCCTTTATTCTGAGGCAAAAGAAGGGAACATCTTTGCTGTTATCAGGTGAAGACAAATATCAACCTCTAAAAGCTCTGGATATTCAACCAGGGACTGAGCAGTTTTTCTCAGGAATTTATTATACAGATTCTCATAAACTTGGACCTTTTAATTTGGCAACTCCCTGGAAGAGACGCTATCGTAGTAAACAAGCAGAAGCTCCCTGGTATCTTCTTACTAATCTTGACTCTTTAGAGAAGACTTTAAAGTTATATGAATCTCGTTTTGGCATTGAAGCTATGTTCAAAGATTGTAAAACGGGAGGTTATAATATCGAGAAGACTAAAGTTAGTGAACCTCGCTTTTTAGCTCTTGTTTTATTGATTGCTATCGCCTATTCTTTAAATACGATACGGGGTCAACAACTCAATATTTTACCCCACCGTGTTTATATTTGTCGCCTCAAAGAATCTAATCGTTCTGCTGAAAGACATAGTGATTTTTGGATAGGTACTTATGGTACTTTTTGGGTTGAGTCGATGGATACTTTCTCGGAACTTGCCTTTTCTTTGATCCGCCTCAAACCCCAGAAAAACCCTTATTTCTCCAAAGGGTTAACGGCTATGAGCCTTATAAAGCAAGCTTTTTAACTGTTCTGTCACCCCTTGATTGCTGATTTATACTAAATCCGTTGAGTATAGGCTACATATCAGGACAGGCAAAAGGCACTCATGCAAAAGGCAAAAGTGGGAATAAATAATCAGTTTTTAATAACCGGATTTAGTATTACTATCATCTCTTGAGAAGCTTTATGCCTGAAACTCAGTCTATTACAGGGGCTTACAAAATTGAAGTTAGGGCCAATCGATCGGAGGGCGCAAGCTTTGCGCCCCTACAGTAACGGATTTTGTCCACAATGTAGGGGCGAACTGCGTTCGCCCAAAAGGTACATTATCAAAGCGCAAGTCCCTTAGTAATACTGTCACCGAAGAAATTGACGAGACAATGCTGGTTTTTGCAAGTGCTTGCGATTGGGTTAAATTATTGGTTTCTTTTAGGGATTTCTGAAAAACAAAAAAGGGGCTAAGACCCCTTTTTCCAGATTAGTTAGGGTTGGCTGAATAAATCTAAAAACCTTGTTGGGTAAGACTCTTAGACCTTTTGTCAATCAAAAAGTACCGGATATGGGAGTGAGCGGGGGGAAAATTCAGGTACTTTTTCCCTGAAAATTAGGTAATTGACGTGCTGAAAATGGGTAAAACCCTACACCCTACACCCTACAACCCACACCCTGACCCCACGAGAAACTTTTTGAGCAAACCCTAGTTAGTTATTTTTTCGGCGATAACATCATCATCATGTTACGACCTTCTTTTTTTGGTGCTTGCTGTACCTCAGCCACATCCTGTAAATCTTTGGCCATGCGCGCCAGTAATTCTTCCGCTAGGTTAGAGTGTTGAATTTCCCGGCCTCGGAAGGTAATCGTCGCTTTTACCTTATCTCCCGCTTTTAAAAAACGTTGCGCTTGGTTGACTCGCACGTTGTAGTCATGCTCATCGATTTTATAGCGCATTTTAACTTCTTTTATATCGGCTGTATGCTGTTTTTTCTTGGCTTCACGGGCTTTTTTCTCCTGTTCAAACTTGTATTTACCATAGTCCATAATCCGGCAAACGGGAGGAGCTGCCGTTTCACTGACGAGGACGAGATCAAGTTCCTTTTCTTCGGCCACGCGTAAAGCTTCGGCAGGAGTAATAATTCCTAGTTGAGAGCCGTCGCTATCGATAACGCGGATTTGGGGAAAGCGGATTCTTTCGTTAATTTGGGGGAGATCGCGAGTAGTGCGTCTTTTATCTATCACAGGCGTTCTGGGTTATCTCTATTCTGGTTAATTAATCGGGTGGAGTTTACAAAATGATTTACTTGCTATTCTACCCACTCGATCGAGTTTCTTGGCCAATTGTTAAGTTTTCTTGCAATGTTAATTTTTAGCCGCCAGCCGATGGCCGCCGGCCGTCAGCTAGATAAGCTGTTGTGCATGGGCTTTGTTAGACTAATATCCCATACTCTCAGGAATCGATCGGTAAGGTTCGTTCCCCCTCGTCGATTAGTTGCGTAGTCGGAGTTGTACTAGGGAACGCACCCTACATTATTGCTATCTAACTCCTGATTTGAAAATAGAAGCTGAAATAACGCAAATTCTTCAATCATAATAAATCCGTTGAGCATAGGCTACATATCAGGAGAGGCACTGACTTGAAAATAGACGCTAAAATAACGCAAATTCGTCAATCAGAATATTTTCATGCTTGGCGGTGCCAACTTTGGCATCGGGACTGGCTCCTGACGGCTGATAGCTGAAATAGTGATAATATATATAACCTTGATATCTATGCCATTATCCTATGAAAATTTTAATTATGGGTGGAACCCGATTTATCGGCGTTTCTCTGACTAAAGTGTTAGTAGAACAGGGTCATGAGGTAGTATTATTCAATCGTGGCAATAAACCCGCTCCAGTTGCTGGAGTACGACAGATACACGGCGATCGCACTGACCCAGCGCAACTGAAAGAAAAGCTTAAAAATGAGAGTTTTGAGGCAATTTTCGATAATAATGGCAGAGAATTAAGTGATACTCAGCCCCTCGTCCAAATTTTTAGGGACAGAATCGGGCATTTCGTCTATGTTAGCTCGGCGGGGGTTTATTTAAAATCCGACCAAATGCCCCATAAGGAAGGGGATAAACTAGACCCCAAAAGTCGCCACAAGGGAAAACACGAGACAGAAAACTATTTAAGCGAGATGGGTTTACCCTGGACTTCTATCCGTCCAGTCTATATCTACGGACCGGGCAACTATAATGACCTAGAAGCTTGGTTTTTTGATCGTTTGGTTCGTAATCGTCCTATTCCTATACCCGGTCATGGGGAACATTTTACCCAATTTGGTCACGTTGCCGATCTGGCCAAGTCCATGGCGGCAGTATTGGGTAATTCTCAGGCCATCGGTCAAGTGTATAATATTTCTGGCGATCGCTATGTAACTTTTAACGGTTTAGCGAAAGCTTGCGCGGCAGCGATGGGAAAAAATGCCGAGGAAATCGAGATTGTTAACTATAACCCCAAAAAATTTGACTTCGGCAAAAAGAAACCTTTCCCCCTGCGGGTTCAACATTTTTACGCTGATATTAATAAGGCCACCCGCGAGTTAAACTGGCAGCCCGAATATGATCTCGTCAGTGGTTTAGCAGACTCCTTCCAGAATGATTATCTCCCTTCCGGTCGCGATCGGCAAGAAATAGACTGGGCGATCGATGACCAGATCTTGGCACAGCAATAAAATTAATTTTCTGGTGGGGAGTTTTTTACTGATAAGTAGGTAGGCGTTAAAAGTTGTCAGACACCCCCCTTATCAAGGGGGGATTAAGGGGGTATCCCCCCGCCTATCGGCACCCCCCTTATCAAGGGGGGCAGGGGGGATCGAACCTAAAATCCATTTTTAATTTAATTATAACCAGCTACTTAACTGATAACTGATAACTGATGCAGCTTTAACCAGTCATTGGACATTCCACCAACCGAAAGCTGGTCCGACAAAGCGAATAACTACCCAAACCCCGGCTAAAACTCCTATACCAATCCAGGCACCCCTAGTGGTTAACTTGTAAGCTTGGGCCGCTTGACTTTTGGTAATCGGTAGCCAAGGCAGGATGTTTTCTTCCTGTCCATACTTATCACCCAGGGCCGATTGACGACGTTTTGATTCACCCATACTAATGTCAGTTATTAAGAGGTTTTTCTCTGATTGTATATCGAAAGACAACCGCCTACACTCACTCCCAGTCCGTGAAGGAGGGCGATCAAAACTGACGGCTGATGACCGACTATTATAGAATTAAAGGTTGCGACCGAAACGAGAATAATTATGGCAACCATTAACAGTAATTACTTAAAACTAAAAGCGGGTTATCTTTTCCCAGAAATTGCCCGACGAGTCCAAGCTTTTGCGGCAGCCAATCCCGATGCTAACATTATCCGTCTGGGGATTGGCGATGTCACCGAACCTTTGCCCCTAGCTTGTCGCGAGGCCATGATCAAAGCGGTGGAGGAAATGGGCGATCGCTCTAGCTTTAAGGGTTACGGGCCCGAACAGGGTTATGCTTGGTTAAGGGAGAAAATCGCCGTCCATGATTTTCAGGCTCGCGGTTGTGAGATAAGTGCCGATGAAATCTTTATTTCCGACGGTTCTAAGTGCGATACGGGCAATATTCTCGATATTTTTGGAGATAATAACTCGATCGCCGTGACAGACCCAGTATATCCCGTTTACGTTGATACTAATGTTATGGCCGGACACACGGGAGAGGCCAACGACCGCGGCGAATACGAGGGCTTGATTTATCTGCCAATTACCGCCGAAAATAACTTTACTGCCCAGATTCCGGCGGAAAAAGTCGATTTAATCTATCTCTGTTTTCCCAACAATCCCACTGGGGCCACGGCTACCAAAGAACACTTGACAGCTTGGGTCAATTATGCTAGGGCCAACGGATCGATTATCTTTTTTGATGCGGCCTATGAGGCCTTTATCACCGATGCCAGTTTACCCCATTCCATCTACGAAATCGAGGGGGCGCGGCAATGTGCGATCGAATTTCGCTCTTTTTCTAAAAATGCCGGTTTTACTGGGACTCGTTGCGCTTTAACTGTGGTTCCCCAAAGTCTCACGGCCAAAGCTGCCGACGGGACGGATGTGCAACTCTGGAAACTGTGGAATCGTCGGCAATCGACCAAATTTAACGGCGTTTCCTACATTGTCCAACGGGGGGCCGAGGCGGTTTATTCCCCGGAAGGACAAGCACAAGTACAAGAACTTGTCAAGTTTTATTTACAAAATGCAACAATTATCCGAGAAAAATTAACCGCCGCCGGTTTAGAAGTCCATGGCGGCGTAAATGCGCCCTACGTTTGGGTAAAAACGCCCCAAGGTCTATCGAGTTGGGATTTCTTCGATAAACTGCTACATACCTGTAAGGTGGTGGGAACCCCCGGCTCTGGCTTTGGGGCCGCCGGAGAGGGTTATTTCCGGCTATCGGCTTTTAATAGTCGTGCCAACGTCGAGGCCGCTATGGAGAGAATTATCGATAAATTTCAAGGCTAATGGTCAAAAGAGGGATGTTTGCGGAAGCATCCCCCAACAACCCCATCGGAGAATAATTGATAGACTGTTGACACACCCAATTTTTCGGTAACTACTCACCGACAACGGCTCACCGATGCGACCCTTTTGGTTAGAATCCTTACAGGTAGAAAGATTAACGATCGCAATTGCCAGCTTACCAGCACATCTGCAAGGGATCAAGTTGGTGCAGTGGTCAGATCTGCACTGCGATGCACAGCATTTGCCTGTAGCTGTCCTGCAAGAAGCGATCGCCATTACTAATCAAGAAAAACCCGACCTCATCTTCCTGACGGGGGATTTTATTACCTATAGTCCCAGACCAATTTTTGCCCTAGTCGAGAGCATAAAAGCTCTCAAAAGTCAAGGGGGTATTTATGCTTGTTTAGGAAATCATGACAGTTATCTTCCCCACGCAAGGGAAACGGTCAGAGCAGCCTTAACTAGCGTGGGAATTCGGGTACTCTGGAATGAAATCGCCACACCCTACGGCGAAAATTTTCCCATTGTCGGATTGGCCGATTATTGGTCCGGGGAATTTTTACCGCAAATCCTCGAGCAAATTTCTCCCGATATACCCAGACTCGTCCTTTCCCACAATCCCGATACAGCCATGCTTTTAAGGGATTGGCGCGTGGATTTGCAGTTATCCGGTCATACCCACGGAGGTCAAGTGACTATCCCCGGTATCGGTTCCCTACCGATAGTTTTAGAGAAACTTAGGCGATCGCTGCCCGAACCCTATGGTCAATGGGTTCCCCTTCACCGGCAGTTTAGCAGAGTAGTCCGATACTGGCAATGGTCTGAGGGATTTCATCGAGTCGGGGAAAATCAATTATATGTGAATCGAGGCTTAGGAACCTATTTTCCCGGTCGTCTTTTTTGTCCCCCCGAAGTGACGGTAATTACTTTGATCAACAGCAGTCAGTCTTGAATCAGTGATCAGTGATCAGATGTGAGTTTTTAGTGAACAGTATGACAGCAAAAAAGCTCGCCATCTCCCCGCTCCCCACTACCCCACTACCCCACTGGTTACTGCTCACTGAAAAATCCCCATCCCCCCACTTCCCACTAACTAAATGACTGAGCAAGATACTGACTGGATCGGTTTGATAATCGGCAATTCTCGGCTACATTGGGGGTATTTTCGCGGTCAAACCCTGTTAACTTGTCTCGATACTCCCCACCTGAGGGAACCCCTAAGTAATGAATTTTTGCAACAAATTTTCCCTAAACTCTTGACAAATAAATGTAACTGTGCATTGATTGTCGCCTCCGTGGTTCCTAGCCAAAAAGAATTATGGGCAAATTATGGCAATTTACGGAGAATTACTTTAAAAGATATTCCTTTACTGGATTTATATCCGACATTCGGCATCGATCGAGCTTTAGCTGTCTTAGGTGCGGGAAAAAAATACGGATTTCCCTGTTTAGTAATCGATGCGGGGACAGCCTTAACTTTTACGGGAGTGGATGGGGATAAAAAGCTAGTGGGGGGGGCAATTTTACCCGGGTTAAAGGTGCAATTAGCCAGTTTAAGGGAACGGACGGCAGCCTTACCAGAGGTGTCCTTATCGGAAAGATTACCCCAGATGTGGGCAAAAGAAACAGCAGAAGGGATAAGAAGTGGGATAATTTATACAATTTTGGCGGGAATAGAAAAATTCAGTCAGGAATGGTTAAATTTATATCCAGAGAGCGGGATAATTTTAACAGGGGGAGATGGGGACTTAATTAGGGATTACTGGCAAGAAAAGGCCATTAAATCACCCCTAGTGGATAAGACGATCATTTTTGAGGGAATTGCCGCAGTTAAGGGAATTTCCTCCTGTTTAATTGACAAAGGCGAACCTATCTAGTAAAGTCGGAGAAAGTTTTCTCAACTGGGGAAATTTCTCAACAACTAGGCAAAAAATTCAGGATATAGTTATGGCGATCGTTCTAGTAACTGGTTCTGCTGGTTTAATTGGTTCCGAATCAGTCAGATTTTTTTGTGATCGGGGTTATACCGTCGTTGGCATCGATAATAATATGCGTCAGGTATTTTTTGGCGAAGACGCTTCAACGGAGTGGAATCGAGCCAAATTATCGCAAGATTACGGGGATCAATACATTCACCATGCTGTAGATATTCGGGATCATGAAGCTATTGCAGATATATTTAAAACCTATAGTCATGATATATCCTTAATTATCCACACGGCGGCGCAACCTTCCCACGATTGGGCAGCAAAGGATCCCTATATGGATTTTAGTGTCAATGCTAACGGAACTTTAGTATTATTAGAAAATACTCGTCAACACTGTCCCCAAGCAGTATTTATTTTCTGTTCCACCAATAAAGTTTATGGCGATAGACCGAATGAATTGCCTTTAGTAGAAAAAGAACTACGTTGGGAAATCTCGGAAAATCATCCTTATTTTGCTCATGGTATTGACGAGTTGATGAGTATTGATGCTTGTAAACATTCTTTGTTCGGTGCCTCGAAAGTGGCGGCGGATGTGTTAGTACAAGAATACGGTCGTTATTTTGAGATGAAAACAGCCTCTTTTCGCGGCGGTTGTTTAACCGGTCCAAGTCATTCGGGAACGCAATTACACGGTTTTTTATCCTACTTAATGAAATGTACGATGATCGGCAAAGAATACAGTATTTATGGGTATAAAGGTAAGCAGGTACGCGATAACATTCATAGTTACGATCTCGTCAATGCTTTTTATCATTTTTATCAGACCCCGCGAGTGGCAGAAGTTTATAATATCGGTGGTAGTCGCTTTAGTAATTGTTCCATGTTAGAAGCTATTCAAGAATGTGAAGCGATTGCGGATAAAAAGTTAAACTGGCAGTATGTAGAGACTAATCGTATTGGTGATCATATCTGGTGGATTTCTGATGTGAGTAAGTTTAAAAATCATTATCCTGATTGGCAGTTAACCTACACGGTAACGGATATTCTCAAAGAGATTTTTAGTCAAAACGTTAGCCGTTGGACTTAGGGTAAATCAAGAATTATTCTGGTCGATTTTTACCTGCTAGTTTTCCCTCGTTACAAAAGTGATTTTTAGCCAAATATACTGCTAGTAATTAAGGTAATCTGTCAATTAGTTAGTCAGAGTAATTAATAGCAATATTGACCTAGAAAAACTCAACCAGATCATGTTTTAAGATACTATTATGTTAACTAAAATCTACAACAATAAAATTTTCCGATTTCTCATTGCTGGAGGAGTGGCATTTCTAATCAACCTGTTCCTAATTTATTGGTTCATTGATGACTTGGGATTTAATACCCCATTTCTGAAGAATGTTGCTAATGTCATTTCGATAGAAATATCTTTAATTGCTAGTTTCTTTATCTATAGAATCTGGGTGTGGACTGGAGGAGATTGGACAATCAGAGATGTGATTTTGATACAACTTCCTCTCTATCATCTCTCGGCAGGTTTAGCAGTTTTACTGCGAGTTTTTTTGATATTTCCCTTCTTAAACTGGTTAGGAATTAGCCCCGGAGTTAACACAATGATTGGGGTTTTACTGGGAGCTAGTATTAATTATGTTGCCAGTGATAGCCTAATTTTTAAACCCAAGAATAAGACTAATGAGACAGAAATGTACTATCCCGAAGGATTAGCACCAGCTTTCGAGATGGACGGTTACTCTCACCCACGTCAATCAAGGGATAACTATGCAGTAAAAACCCTATCAATAATTGTCCCTGCTTACAACGAAGAAGATTGCATCGAAAGCACCACTCAGTTAATATCTGAACGTTTAGAACGGGATAAAATTGATTATGAAATCCTAGTGGTTAATGACAATAGCAAAGATAACACCGAAGCAGTTCTGCGAAAAATCAACCAAGAAAATCCTCGGATTCGCTACATCAATAACTATTATCCCAATGGTTTTGGTTTTGCGGTGCGCTGTGGATTAGAAAATTTTAGCGGTGATGCAGTGGCAGTAGTAATGGCAGATAATTCCGACTCTCCCGATAACATGGTGGACTATTATTATAAACTCCAAGAAGGCTACGATTGCGTTTTTGGTTCTCGTTTTATCAAAGGAGGAAAAGTTATTGATTATCCCAGGCACAAGTTATTCATTAATCGTTTGGCTAATCTATTCATTCAAGTTTTATTTGGGCTAAAATTTAATGATACCACTAACGCCTTTAAAATCTATCGTAAGGATGTTATCGAAGGAATCTCACCTCTACTCTCTCACCATTTTAACTTAACAGTAGAAATGCCCTTAAAAGCAATCGTGCGAGGATATTCCTACACGACAATTCCCATCACTTGGCGCAATTGTACCACGGGGGTTTCCAAGTTAAAACTCAAGGAAATGGGTAGTCGTTATTTATTTATAGTTCTCTCTATCTGGTTAGAAAAACACCTTTCTCGAGGCGACTATAAGCGCAAACAGAAAAAAAATCAAGTTGTTTGATAATTATCATCTAGTGGAGTATTTTTGATGACTAGGCAAGTGTTAATTACTGGTGGTGCGGGTTTTGTGGGTAGTTCTTTAGGTTTAGGATTAGCCCAACTCTATCCCGACTGGAAAATTATCGCTTTAGATAACTTAAAACGTCGCGGTTCTGAATTAAATCTTCCCCGTCTCAAACAAGCGGGAATTGAGTTTGTTCATGGAGATGTCAGAAATGCGGAAGACTTAGAAGCAAGAAGCAGGGAGCATCTCATTTATGCAAGTGAGTAATTATATTTATCCCTAAAACTGGTTTCTAGCAAGGCTTTCAAAATAGCTTGACATAAAAACCTGATTTAGGAGTTACAAAGGTGAGATGCTCCCTAGAAGCATCCGCTTTGCCAGTGGACTTAATCCTAGAATGTTCGGCAGAACCTTCCGTTTTAGCTGGTTATACTTCCCCCGGCTACGTTTTGCAAACCAACTTAATTGGAACGATTAACTGTTTAGAATTAGCTAGACAAACCGAAGCAGATTTTATTTTTCTCTCCACCAGCAGAGTTTATCCCATAGCCTATCTTAATCAATTAAACTATACAGAAACAGATACTCGTTTTCAGTTATCCGATCAGCAAGATTTACCCGGGGTTTCTGCTTTTGGTATCAGTGAACAATTTCCCTTAGATTTGCCCCGTTCTCTCTACGGTTCCACTAAGTTAGCATCGGAATTGATTATTAATGAATATGGGGATGCCTACGGATTAAGAACTTTAATTAATCGCTGTGGAGTTTTAACTGGTCCTTGGCAAATGGGAAAAGTTGATCAGGGAGTTTTTGCCCTTTGGGTAGCTAATCATTACTTTCAGAAGTCCTTAAAATATATCGGTTATGGGGGTACAGGGAAACAGGTTAGAGATTTTCTTCATGTAGCTGATTTACTCGATTTAATCGATATTCAGATTGCTAATTTAGAACAATTCAAAGGGCAGACTTTTAATGTGGGGGGTGGGCAAGATTTTTCTTTGTCTCTTTACGAAACTACAAAACTATGTCAAGAAATCACGGGCAATAGTATAATGATTGAGGCAGTTCCCGAAAATCGCACCGGAGATATGCCAATTTTTATCACTGATTCTCGCAAAATCAGTTCTATAACTGGATGGCAACCCCAGCGAGACGGTAGAAAATTAATCCAAGATATTTTTGATTGGATTCACACCTATGAAAAGGAATTAAAAGGTATTTTTTAACTGAACAATTATGCAGAAAAAATCTCTCAAATCACCTGTAGTCGTCAAGGGAATACTAATTATCATTACCGCCTACTTTTTTCTGGCAAATTTGCCTATTATTGATTGGCTAGAAATTGGTTTAGATGCTTCTTGGGCTTTTGCTATTAGTGATGCTGCCCATAAACAGTTAATTTTTGGCCAAGATATTATCTTCACCTATGGACCCCTAGGCTATCTGATTCATGGCACATCTTTAAATCACAACTTTTCCCAAATTATCTATTTTCGCTGGTTGCTACACCTTTGTCTATGAGCAGTAGTTATTCTCAGATTATTATTTATTAAGGACTATAGCAATCAAATAGTTTTTGTGCCGTCAATTATTTTTGCTACCCTAGTAGGAAATCCCTTTCCCACTTCCCACTCTCCTATAGCTTTTAAAGTGGAGGGTTGCATCAAAAGAGTTCCTCTGCCCTTATTGCCGGGGTCTTCTTTGCCAAGCAACAACTAATTTAATTTCCTCATAACTATAATTATCTCCCAGATTTTCTTTGAGAGTTTTCAGGGATTGATCGCCCACTTTTTTGATCGCTAAACGAATATATTCCTGTTTATTTTTAGAAACTAACTGATTAATATCAATTTCGTAACCCGCTTCTAGCAATTTAGCTAAATGTTCATAGATTGTTGAGACTTTTAAGCTTCTTTTGCGAGCGATTTCTTCCGCATTCAACCCATCTTGATAGTATTGGAGAGTGAGGAATTGAGTAGAGGGAAGACTATCCTGACAAAAATCATTAATTGCCGCTATAAATATATCCCCATACTGTTGTACTTTACTGTGTACTACTCCAGAAATTTGACGAAACTGCCCTAAACTCCGGGGTTTTGATTGGGCCATCAAACGCAGACTAGAATCATGGAAAATAACGTAGGGAGGAACCCCTTGACTATCGGCAATTTTTTTCCGCAGTTGCCGCAAGCGCTCGAATAATAAATCACTTTCCACCATATTGGGATTGTCGTCTCCCACGATTTGACCGTTAGCTTTTTGGGGGACGGCAATAAACACGGAACGTTGTTTCCGCATCACTTCCCAACTGTGTTGATTCAGTTTCAAGATTCTAAAATCGTCTTCAGTTTCTACTAATATATTTTGCTGGACAAGGGAACGACTTAAACGTTTCCACTCCTCCACAGTTTTATCTTTACCGATGCCATAAGTAGATAATAAATGATGTTGATATTGGGTGATTCTTTCACCTTTTCCTCCCCTCAGCACGTTGATTATGTGCATCATACCGAATTTCTGTCCCGTCCGCGCCACACAGGATAAAAATTTTTGTGCCTCGATCGTCCAATCCTGGTTATTTGTACCATTCCGACAGTTATCACAGTTACCACAGTTACCCGAAAAACTTTCTCCAAAGTAGCCTAGTACACTCGATCTTCTACATTCATTCCCTTCAGCATAATCTAACACCTGTCGCAATTGTTGACGAGCTTTCTGTTGTTCATTTTGCTCGGTTTTTTGGTTAATAAAATACTCAATTTTTCTGGCATCTGCAAAGCTAAAAAAGAGGGTACATTTAGCTGGTTCTCCGTCCCTACCGGCGCGGCCAGATTCTTGATAATATCCCTCTAAATTGCGGGGTAAATCATAATGAATGACAAAGCGCACATCCGGTTTATTAATCCCCATACCGAAGGCAATTGTTGCCACCATAATCTGCACATCATCCCGAATAAAACGGGTTTGATTGTTACTTCTTTCCCGATCCTCCATACCGGCGTGATAGGGTAGGGCATTAATACCATCTTTTTGTAACTGTTCTGCAACTTTATCGACGGTTTTGCGGCTGATACAGTAAACTATTCCTGCTCCTTTTTGTCCTTTAATATATTGATACAATTGCTGATAAGATTTACTGGTTTTAGGTTGAACTTCATAATAAAGATTAGGACGATTAAAACTAGCAATATGAATGGAAGTATCTCGCAATCCTAATTGTTGGATAATATCTTCTCTAACCTGTTGGGTAGCGGTGGCAGTTAAAGCCAAAATTGGCACGGAGGGAAAGCGTTGACGAACTTGTTTAATTTGTCGATATTCAGGGCGAAAATCATGACCCCAATCGGAGACACAGTGAGCTTCATCTACCGCTAAACAGGCTAAACCGAGGTAATTATCAATAACAGCTAAAAAATCTAAAAAACTAGGCGATAACAATCTTTCTGGGGCAACATATAACAGTTTAATTTTTCCTTGCAGGATTAAAGATTCTCTTTCTCTGACTTGTTTAGCGTTTAAAGTGCTATTGAGAAATGTTGCCCCGATGCCATTATCAGCTAAAGCAGTTACTTGATCCTGCATTAAAGCAATTAAGGGAGAAACCACCACCGTCACCCCTTTTTTGATTAAAGCAGGTAGCTGAAAACAGAGAGATTTACCGCCTCCGGTGGGCATAATTACTAATAAATCCTGATTATTTAAAGCAGCCTCAATTATTTGGCGTTGATTCGGTCGAAATTGATCGTAGCCAAAGTGATATTTTAAGGCTTTTTCTAAAGAGTCAATTGCAGCCATTGAGCAAGGGTAAAAATATTTTTATAGTAGTTATTTTAAGTTTACAGACTCTCTGATTTTAGGGAACAGGGAACGCCGGAATGGGTGACAGAGGGGGGGAGATTACCTATTGCCTCCTGACTCCTGACTCCTGACCTTAAGATTGTCTCACCTGATCGGGAACACCAACAAAGGAGAGATTGGCTAATTTTTTCAGATTTTGACAGCGCAATAACTCATTAAAATTGAGACTCGATCGCCCCTCAATTTCAGCTATAGTCTCAATAGCCGATAATAAACCCTTAGCGGCCTCGGTTTCCGTGTAACCGCGTCTAACGGCCACTTTTAGGGCCGCTTCATCCGCGTCTAATTCCCGTTGGGGGCTGCGTTTTTCTCGCCAAATCCGGTTAATTGCCAAGGCAGTTAAACCCCCCGCTACTGCCATACCGACGGCATCGGTTTGCAGGGTTTCCACGGTTAAACCGATCATACCAGCCAGAGCAATTAATCGATCGAGATCGGGTTTAAACCATTTTACTGCCGTTAAAACAGAGACGGCCCTTAACAAGACTAGATCCCGTTGGGGTCTTGATAATTGCCGCCAGAGGTCAAAATTAATTTGAATCGGTCTGACTCCTCTTTGCCAGGGCAGGGGAAAATTAGTTTCGATTACCTTGGTGCTTTCGGGTTTGCTGACAATGCGCGTCATCATCCGTCCCGAAGCAGGCATGAGGTCTAGTAAGTGACTAATCTCGTTGTCTTGGTTCATCGATCGCCGGCCAATAGTCTTCGATCATTGAGTATAATCGCTTTCTGAGCTAATATCTCTTTTCCGACAATTTTCTCAACGAAACCGCATGAGTCCCTACTGTTCGGCTTTGAGGGGTTCGATGCCCCAAAAATCGCCAATAAATTCTTGCATCTTCCTCAAAATCCTCATGTATTGATTAAACCTCTTGCATAATTAATTTTTGAGGATTCAAAAACGGCAAAAACAAGGATTAAATTACATAAAATCTGGAAATAGACCGTTTAATTGATTATTATTCATTCTTAATTCTCCTGACTACTGACTACTGACTCCTGACTCCTAACCCTAACAACAATTTTTGATTTTTACAAGAGGTCTATTATTAATGAGGGGATGAAACAAGTCCTGACCGTATCTTGCCAACTCCAAGTAACACCCGAACAGGTCGCCGCTATCGAGGCGACACTGAAAGCGTTTGCGGAAGCTGGCGAGTAGGTTAACGGGACGGTGAAACCGAACCTGTTGACATCCTCGCCGCCCTAAAAGTGCGGCGATTCCTAAACCTCAAAGCCGAGTTTTCAAGGTGCTGCGCCGTCCACTTGGTTTTCGAGACTGGCCTTTTAATTCTAACGTAAAGCCAACCTAGAACGGCGGGGTTTCAGACCCAAAATTTCCGATGAACGAACTGGCGATACAGTCGCTACGGACTGAAATGTTTGGTTTCGCTTTCCCCTAAAATTGAGAGGTTTTCTTTAACCTATTGATTCGCTCAACCCAACCTACGGACTACGGACTGGCTCAAAACCAGAGCCGGTAAGCAGGTGCAGAGCAGAAGAAGTTAAGAACATTCCCCGCAATAATGGCCAGCAGGGGCCGGAGAAATAAGGCGGGGAATGCCTGCTTGGGCTAGAGGTTCTGGAACAGCACTTTGGTGTCGGAGAGGGTGGGGGTGAGAGTTCCAGTCAACGTGACGATCGCCAACGGACTGAAGGTTGATCCCGCAGAGCCATCAGCATCGTAGGAGAGTACCCCGCCGCTGTAGGTGAGGTAACCGCCAGCAATTGCACCTGTGTAGGTTGTGGTTCCCAAAGCCCCGCTGCCCAGGGACGTGAAGGCGCTGGCACCGGTTATATCGAACACGATGGTGTCGTTGAAACCGGTGATCACATCCTGCTGGTCGTAGATGCTCAGAAACCGGAAGGTGTCGCCGCCGCCACCGGTGAGGGAATCGTTGCCGAACCCGCCGACGATGGTGTCAATACCATTACTACCATTGATGGTATCATTGCCGGATCCGCCGTAGATCAGATCAAAGCCGCCGAGTCCGATGATGTTGTCGTTGCCGGTGCCGCCGCTGATAATGTCGGCACCAGTGCCGCCGTTGATGGTGTCATTGCCGTCGCCGCCATTGATGGTGTCGTTGCCGTCGAGGCCGCTAAGGTTGTCGTCACCGGTTGATCCGGTGATGGAATCCGCGCCAATTGTACCTGAGCCAATCACACTATCGCCTCCAGACGGACCATCATTCGGGTCAGGACCGCCGCCCACGGTCATAGCGATGTTGGCCGAATTGGCAACACCCTGGTTGCCAAGGGTATCGAAATAGTCGTTGGACACTGCCACTGTTCCCGTTGGCGACTGGAAGTCAGTAGCGGTGAAGGTGGCGGTGTAGGTATCGCCGTTAACGCTAGTGAAGTTGCTCAGCACCCCCTTGGTCAGGGTCACGTCGCTGGCGGTGAAACCGCTTACGGCTTCGCTGAACTGGAAGGTGATCGTGGTGCTAAAGTTCTGGCCGGTGAGCGGTTGGCTGGCAAAGTTGATGCCCACGGTCGGATTTTTGGTGTCAATCGTCACCGTATCCGTACCCGCTCCACCATTGTTACCTGCCACGTCGCTGTAGCTGGCCGCTGCCACGGACACCGAGCCGGTGGTTTCCACAGCATCGTCGGCCGTGAAGATGGCCGTATAGCTGTTGCCGCTGCCGGAGAAGTCGCTCAGTGTTCCACCGCTGACGCTCACATCACTGTCGTCAAAACCGGTGACATCTTCGCTGAACTCAAAGGTGACCAGAGAATTGTTATCGCCGTCGTTCAGGGAAGCATCAACGATATTGACTGCGAGGGTCAGGTTCAGCGTGTCAATCGTCACCGTATCCGTACCCGCTCCACCATTGTTACCGGCAATATCGGTGTAGCTATCGGCTGCCACGGACACCGAGCCGGTGGTTTCCACCGCGTCGTCGGCCGTGAAG
>VYLF01000176.1_pt1 | contig 25838 bp, 23 predicted proteins | sample 5114371 | NCBI WGS metagenome assembly VYLF01 (sample SAMN12291773, study PRJNA351875) | freshwater metagenome | isolation source: freshwater lake | place: USA: Michigan, Kent Lake | collected 2013-08-15 | reverse complement strand
GCGCGATGCCGCCGCCGGCCGCCCCTGAAGCCGAAGAGCCGACCACGGCCAAGCGGCGCTTCCAGCGGCTGTTCTCGGCCGAGAAGACGATGAAGCGCGAGTTCTTCGGCAGCGCCGGACGGCCCGGCATCTCCTCGGTGATGGTGGACGCCTTCAACATCATGCAGGACCGCATCACCCGCGCGCGGCTGGCGGGCGATCCGCCGGACCTCTTGATCACGCCGCGGGTCGGCCAGTTCGGCTGGTTCGACTTCCACCGCGCCGAAGACCTGATCACGTTCGGCGCCCGCGCGGCCGAGCGCGCGCTGGACTCGATCCAGGAGGCGATCGAGGTGCTGGCCCCGGCGCCGGCCGGCCATGCGCCAAAGATGAGCGAGAAGGCGAGCGATAAACCGGAGGCGTGAACCAGCTCACGCCGTCTTGATGTAGTCGCGCAGGGCCGCCTGTTCGGACTCGTATTCCTGGACGCGGCGCTTGACGACGTCGCCGATCGAGATCAGGCCGACCACCCGGCCGTTGTCCACGACGGGCAGATGCCGGAACTTGCCCGAGGTCATCATCTCCATCAGTTCGGCGACCGTGTCGGTCTCCTTGCAGGTCACGACCTTGCGGGTCATGACCTCCGACACCGGCTGCTCCAGCGCGCCGGCGCCGTGCTCGCCGAGCATGCGCACGATGTCGCGCTCCGAGAGGATGCCTTCGAGCCGGCTCTGGTTCATCACCAGCACCGCACCGATCTTTCGCTCGCCGAGCAGCTTGGCTGCCGCCGACAGCTTCGTGTCGGGCGCGACGCTCGTGACCTGATGGCCCTTGGTATTGAGGATGGAACGTACCGTCATTGTCGCCTCCCTGAAAAGGACCCGGCCGCGTTGTGCGGTCCGGACTTGTTCCTAGAGTCTTCGACTAACAGTCCCGGCGCCGGTTTCACCCGCGGCGCCTTGCAAGGCCCGTTCGCCTCGCACGATCATTGAGGAGATGATGAATGAATTGGAGCCGCGCCGCAAGCGCCGCTTCAGATGCGGGTTGAAATGTCCTGTGATGACGCATCCGCAGCATCGCTTCGCACGCGCGGCACGGGATCGAACAGGGCGAACAGCAACAGCCCGGCGACGAAGCCGCCGATATGAGCCTGCCAGGCGACGCTCGCGCCCTCCGTGCCGACGCCGATCGCGCCGACGCCGAAGACGATGTTGACGCCGAACCACACCGCGAGGAAGCCGAGCACCCGCCCGTCGCGCAGCGCGCGCGACAAGGGCAGCGCCGGAACCCGCGCCGCCGTATCGGCGTCCGACCGGCTGAACGACAGGAAGCTGCCGCGCGCGAAGGCGAAGCGGATCGCCGCCGCCATCGCGCCCGACACCGAGGCCGACGCGCCGATCATCGGCGCCACCGCATGCTCATGGGTCACGAGATGGGCGAGCGCCCCGGCCGCCGCGGTCACCGCCATGAAGACGAAAAACCTGACGGCCCCGAAACGCCGCGCCAGCGCGCTGCCGAACGGCAGCAGCCACAGCACGTTGAAGCCGAGATGGGTCAGGTTGGCGTGCAGCAGCGAATAGGTGACGAAGCTCCACACCTTGGCCCCGCTGCCGCCGGGAATCTGGAGGTTGAGCAGCGAGGAATCGTAGCGTTTCGGAATGAAGCCGAAGACGTCGATGGTCCAGTTCTCGTATTCGGGCGGCAAGAGGACGCGCAGATGGATCAGCGCGAGCAGCGCCACATAGGCGGTGAGCGCCCCCGGCAGCGTCAGGATCGGCTCGCGCGGCGGCGCTTCGAGCGAGGCCGGCAGATCCGGCGGAGCATCCTGCGGTGGAGAATGGGGCTGGGAATCCAAGGCAGCTCGCTTTCAGGCGCGATCGGGGCGATCTCCCTTGGAGATAGTCGCCCTTGCCTATCTTGTGCAAGTGCACAAAAGGAAAAGGCAGGGCCCTGGGAAAGCCCTGCCTGTCCGTGTCGGTCTTCCGGTAGCCGGAGAGATAAGGAGCATCCCCACCCCTCCCCGCGGCCCGTGACCAAACTGTTTGACGCCTGTGTACAGACCCCGCCGAGAACCTGGAAAACCGGCGAGGCTTGCGACCGCGATCACCATAGCAGGCGCGCGGCCGGTGCAAAGTTCATCGTTAATTTAACGTTAACGACGCAAAGACGTCTGCCAGACGACCGAAAACGCCTCCCCGGCATGGACGCTGCAAATCCCCTCCTGCACAACACAGAAGGGATCGCGGGTGCCTTGAAGCGGGACAGTCTTGTCCCATGCGAGGCGACCCCGGGGTAAGCGTCAGTCATGAAACATCCGTCGAGCCGCGAGTTCTTCGCGTACTGGAACAAGAGGCGCGGCGCGGCACGGGCCCCCGACCGGGCCGATGTCGATCCGTCGGCGGTTCGCGGCCTGCTCGGCGACATCTTCGTTCTGTCCTGCGAGCCCACTCTCGGCTTCCCGTTCCGTGTCGCCGGAACCCGCGTCTGCGCGCTTGCAGGACGCGACCTCAAGGACACCAGCTTCTCGGCGCTGTTCAGCGATGCCAGCCGCGGCGAGATCGAGGAGATCGCCACCGTCGTTGCCGACGAAACGCTGGGCGCGATCGCCGGCGTCACCGCCATGCGCGAGGACGGCAGCAAGGCGCATTTCGAATTGCTGCTGCTGCCCTTTAACGCCCGCCCGCATACGCCGGTGAGCGTCACCGGCGTGCTGGCGCCGTTCACCGACCAGTGCGGCGCGATCGGCCCCCTCACCCTCGCCTCCTGGCGCTATCTCCACCAGCCGGAGAAACTGCTGCCGCGCGCGATCCGCAAACTGCAGATCGCACGCGGCCTGATGGTCTATGAGGGACTGCGATAGCCTCGCCTACCGGACGCGCGGCAGCTTACAGCGCCACTGCGTCCGGGGCACGAGACCGTCACGGCATCGCGAGGTGCCAGGCGCCGTTGAGAAACCCGTCGCCCGTGACATCGCCCGGCTTCTGGTCCTTGGCGAAGGTGTAGAGCGGCTTGCCCTTGTAGGCCCATTGCCTGGAGCCATCGTCGCGCGTGATGACGGTGTAGCCGTCGCCGGGCGCATCGCCGGCTTCGGCCTTCAGCACCGGCCAGTTCGTCGCGCACGGTCCGTTGCAGGCCGACTTGCCGTCGGCGTCCTTGTCGAAAGTATAGAGCGTCATGCCCTTGGCATCGGTCAGCACGGTCCCCTTGTCGGTCTTGCCGGTCTTGGTCGGCGGTGCGGCGAAGGCGGCGGGAACAATCGCGAGCGCGACGGCCAGCGTGAATGCGAGGCGGATCGGGGTGGTGATCATGGGGTCTCCTGTCATGCCATGGACTTGCATGAGGTGAGACGCCGCGCGCGATCTCCTATTCCCGCTCCGGCCGCCACGATATTTTTCGCTGCGCGCGCCTCTGCGACGGAATAAAACCGACCGATGACACGGAACGAGACGAGCAAGCCGCATTGGCGTCCCGCGCACGAGGCCGACCTGTCGGCGATCGTCGCGATCGCGGCGCGCATCCATCCCGATCTGCCCGAGCGCCCCGAGGTGTTTGCGGAGAAGATGCGGCTCTGCCCGGACGGATGCCGCGTGCTGATCGCGAACGGTGCGATCGTCGGCTATGGGCTCGCACATCCCTGGATGCAGCACCGGATTCCGCCGCTCGACGCCTTTCTCCATCGACTGCCCGAGCCTGCCGATTGCCTCTATGTGCACGACGTCGCCGTGCTGCCCGACCATCGCGGCGGCATCGCGCGCGCCTATCTCGACGACATCGGGAGGCTGGCGCAGAGCGCGCGCATCGCGATGCTGGCGCTGGTCTCGGTCTATGCCACGCGACCGCTATGGGAGCGTCTCGGCTTTCGTGCGGTCAACGCCGACGCGGAACTGCGCGGCAAGCTCGCCTCCTATGGCGACAGCGCGACCTATATGCTGCGCGACGTAGCCGCGACGTACCGTCCGGCCCGCTTCCGTCTCACGCGGCCGTGAAGGCCCCCGCTCGAACCGGCATCGATCAGCCCCCGTCGAAGGTGGGTGCGAGCCGTTTCGGTCTCGCCGGAACCGAGACTGGAGAATGTCCATGAAGCTCACATTATCGAAAGCTGCCTTGATTGCCTTCGTTGCGACGACCGCGTTCACCGCCGCTACCAGTGCCAATGCGGCGCAGTACCGGACGTATGGCTGCGACACCCCGTTCTTCGACAGCTGCGGTGTCCTGATCGAGACGCCGACCTCGGCTGGCAGAGGCCGCCCCAGCGTCATCCATCACGACACCTCGCCCACCTACATGAAGCAGAGCGATCCGCGCTACAGCTCGTCGATGCGTGATGCCGGCGGTGGTGGTGGTGGCGGCGGAGGTGGTGGTGGCGGCGGTGGCCGCTGACACCTGACCATCCGAATGTGGCCGCCGGAATGATCCGGCGGCTTCACTCGACTTCCGGACGACCCATCAGCCGCGATGCTTCTTCTTGTTCTTCTTTGCCGCGGCGCCCTTCACGGGCCACGGCGTGACCGCCGGCGCCTGCCCGGCGTGTGCGGGCTTGTGCTTCTTTTTCTTCGCGAAGGCCGGCGCATCCTCGAACTTCGGCGGACGATCGCCATGCGGCTTGCTTCCATGAGGCTTGTCGTTGTGCGGCTTGCCGCTGTGGGGCTTGCTGCGCGGCCTGAATTCACCCGGACCGCGCGGGCGGTCGTCGCGTCGTTCACGATCGCCGTCGCCGCTCTCGCGGCGGGGCGGCTTTGACCGCTCATCCGAAGGCGACTGCCGCTGCGGCGCATCCGCCATCGGCTCGAGGCGGATATTGTCTTCCTTGTCCGGACGCTTGATCCTGGCGGCAAAGGACTCCGCGACGCGCTCGGAGATCTCGAACTCGGTCGTGGTGTCCATGATCCTGATGGCGCCGATGTCGCCCTTGTCGATGCCGCCACGACGGCAGATCATCGGCAGGAGCCAGCGCGCTTCAGCATTCTTCTTCCGTCCAATGTTGGCGCGGAACCAGACGCTGCCTTCACCCATGCCGTGCTTCGCCGACGACTTTCCGGACTTGGGCCGGGACCGCTCGGCCCGATCGTCGCCGCCGGAGGCGCGGAAACTGTCGCGGCCGCGCTCCTCGCGCGGCCGTGCCGTCCGCTCGCCGGGATCGATGATGTCCTCGGGCGACGGCAGCCGCGCGCGATAGAGCCGCGCCAGCGCGGCGGCGATGTCCTCGGCCGGACGTTCGGCGAGCAGCTGCTGCGCCAGCGCCAGATCGTCGGCGGTGGTCTCCTCGGTGAAAAGCACGTCCTTCATGCGGGCATGATCGAGCTTGCGGATCTCCTCGGCCTGCGGCGCCGTGCCCCAGACGGCGTCGGTGCCTGCGACATTGAGCAGCATCTCGGCGCGCCGGCGCCGCGCCGGCGGCACCAGCAGGACGCTGGTGCCCTTGCGGCCGGCCCGCCCGGTGCGGCCCGAGCGATGCTGCATGACCTCGGCATCGTTGGGCAGGTCGGCATGGATGACGAGATCGAGGCTCGGCAGGTCGATGCCGCGCGCGGCGACGTCGGTCGCGACGCAGACGCGGGCACGTCCATCGCGCAGCGACTGCAGCGCCGTTGTGCGCTCGTTCTGCGTCAGCTCGCCCGACAGCGCGACCACGGCGAAGCCGCGCTCCAGCAGCGCCGCCTGCAGATGCCGGACGGCATCGCGCGTGCTGCAGAACACCAGCGCGCTCGGCGCCTCGTAGAAGCGCAGCACGTTGACGACGGCGTGCTCGACGTCACCCGGCGCAATCCGGATCGCACGGTACTCGATGTCGGCATGACCGCCCTCGTCGCCCGCGACCTCGATGCGGAACGCATCGCGCTGATATTGCCGCGCCAGCGCCACGATGCCGCGCGGGAACGTCGCCGAGAACAGCAGCGTGCGGCGTTCCTCGGGCGTGGTCTGGAGGATGAACTCCATGTCCTCGCGAAAGCCGAGATTGAGCATCTCGTCGGCCTCGTCGAGCACGACGACCTTCAACTCCGAAATGTCGAGACGGCCCCGGCGCAGATGGTCGCAGAGCCGGCCGGGCGTGCCGACCACGATATGCGCCCCGGTGGCGAGCTCGCGCTGCTCGCGCCGCGGATCCATGCCGCCGACGCAGGAGACGACGCGTCCGCCGGCATGACCGTAGAGCCAGGCCAGTTCGCGCTGGACCTGCAAGGCGAGTTCGCGGGTCGGCGCCACGATCAGGGCGAGCGGCGCGGCGGCCGGCGCGAACTGCTCGGCGTCGTCAAGCAGATCCCTGGCCATGGCGAGACCATAGGCCAGCGTCTTGCCGGAGCCGGTCTGCGCCGAGACCAGAAGATCGCGCTTCGAGGCCTCATGCGCCAGCACGGCGAGCTGTACGGGGGTGGGCGTATCGTAATTGCGCTCAGCCAAAGCACGGGCGAGCGGCGGGGTCAGGGCCGGAAAAGACACGAGATGGGAAACCTTGGTTAATTCAGGCGCGGAATGGTGACTCGGCGGGCCTGAGCCGCGTGCGCGGCAATGGGCCCGGCCGCACGCTGATTTTGATCTGGGCGCTCTTTACGCCAACAGGCCGGAAATCACCAGTGCCGTGATGCATGGCTTGAGAGATAGACACGCCCGAAAGGAGCAGCGGATTTCGCCGACCTCGCTTAACCTTGGCAGGCAACGACGGGCCAACACGCTTGGCTCGCACCAAGAGACCGGGGAACGCACAGATGAAATTGGCCGTCATTTCAGATATTCACGGCAATCTGGTCGCGCTGGAGGCGGTGCTGGCCGACATCAAGGCGCGGGGCGTCGATACCACCGTCAATCTCGGAGATTGCGTCACCAGCCCGTTGTGGCCACGGGAGACCTTCGAAGCGCTCCAGTCACTGCGGCTGCCGACAGTGCGCGGCAACCATGACCGCTGGATCGAGGAGTTTCCGGACGACAAGCTCTCGCCGGCCGGCCTGTTCGCCCGCAACGCGCTGACGGCGGAGCAGCGCCGCACGCTTCACAGCCTGCCTGCCCGGCTGCAACTGGACGACGGCATCCTGGCCTGTCACGGCACCCCCACGGACGACATGACCTTACTGCTGGAAGAAGCGCTCGACGACGGCCGCTACGTGCCGGCGCGACGCGAGGTGCTGGCGAGCCGTCTTGCGAGCGAGCCTGGCGCACGCGTGGTGCTGTGCGGCCACAGCCATCGCCAGGCGGTGGTTCAGGGACCGGGCGAATGCCTGGTGCTCAATCCCGGCAGCGTCGGCTGCCCGGTCTTCGCGGACATTCCCTTTGCCGCGAACCTCGAACACCGCTCGCCGCACGCGCGCTATGCGATCCTCACCAAGCGGCCGCGCGGCTGGCAAGTCGAGCTGCTGGCGCTCGACTACGACTGGGAGGCCGCCTCCGCCCGCGCGCTCGCCAATGGCCGGCCGGAATGGGCGCAGGCAATGCGGACGGGCTATGTGAAATAGGAAGGCTCAAATCTCCGCGTAGATCTCCAGCAGATTGCCGTCGGGGTCGCGGAAGAACAGCGTGCGATGGCCGAAGGACTGGTTGGTGGGCGGCGCGACCAGCGCCACGCCTTGCCTGACGAGTTCGTCGGCGCAGGCATCGACCTCTGCGGCTGCGATCTTGAAGGCGAGTTGCAGTGCGGCGCTCCCCTGCGTCGTCGGTGAGTCGGCCGCCGTCCGGCTCGGCCTTGCCAGCGCCAGCGTGTTGGGGCCGAGGCCATATTCGATCCAGTTCGGCGACAGCTCGCGCAGGAGCGGAAAGGCCAGCACATCCTCATAGAAGCGGCGCATCGCGGCCATGTCGCGCACGAAGATGACGGTGTAGTCGATCGCACGGATGGCGCTGAAGGGAGAGCGGCGGGCCGGGTCAGATGTCTTCGCGTCCATCGTCGTGTCCTTCATTCCAGACGCCCGCGTAGCCCGTATGGAGCGCAGCGAAATACGGGGCGCCACGGGCGCGGATCCAGGATTGCGCGACGCTCCAACCCGGCTACAATTCTCACTCCACCAGCTCCGGCCACGGCACGATGGTCGACTTCACCGTCTTCATCGCCATCGCGTCCCTCACGGCCTGCGCGACGCCCTGTTCCGTGAACGGGTAGATCGTCTGCATCTTCAGCCAGGGATACTTGTCGCGCGTGCGATAGAGCATGTCGACGCCGAGCGGCAGATCGTTGCCGGTGAAGCCCCAGGAGCCGAGCACGGTGAGGTCTTTCGTGCAGATGCGGTGCCAGGAGGTCTCGATCGAGCCGGCGTCGGTGAACTGGCCCATCTCGACATAGGTGCCGCCGTCGCGCAGCATCTCGATGCCTTCGGGGCCGGCGGTCGGATGCCCCGAGCAGTCCATCACCAGATCGGCGCCGAAGCCGCCGACGATCTCGCGCACGCGGGCGATGCGCTGCTGCGGCGATGTCAGCTCCTCGATGTTCACCGTCGCCTCCGCGCCGAACTCGCGCGCCAGCTTGAGCCGCGGCTCCTCGGGCGCGCCGACGCAGATCACGCGCCCTGCTCCCATCTCCTTGGCCGCAGCGACCGCCAGGATGCCGATCGGGCCGGAGCCCTGGATCACCACCGTATCGCCCCAGGAAAAGCCGCCGGCGCGGGTCGCACGGTTGAAGGCGCGGATGCAGGAGGTCAGCGGCTCCGACAGCGCACCGAGCCGCAGCGACATGTCGTCGGGCAGCTTGTAGATCTTGGTGCCCGGCAGCATGTCGAGATCGACATAGACATATTCGGCCCAGCCGCCCCAGAGATGCGGCGCCTTGTCGAAGCCGAGATAGCGGCCGTAATAGACCGGCGTCAGGCACTTGTTCGCGGTCTGCGGATAATGGATGCAGTAGTAGCACTGGCCGCACGGCATCAGCGGCGGGATCATCACCTTCGAGCCGACCTTCAGAGGCTTGCTCATGAAGTCCTCGGTGAAGTCCTCGCCGCATTCGACGATGACACCGCCGATCTCGTGGCCGAGCGTGAACGGCCAGGGGAGCGGCTTCGGCCAGTGGCCTTTCAGGATGTGCAGATCGGTGCCGCAGACGCCGCAGGCGCCGATCTTGAGCAGCGCGCCCCTGCGGCCGACCTTCGGCCACGGTACGGTCTTGATGACGGGCTCCGAGCCCGGTCCTGCGTGGGTGCAGACGCGGATCTGGTCCATTGGAAATTTCCTTGGGCTGTTTCCTCGGTGCCCGTCTGTTATGATTGATGGCGCGGGCCGAAACGAAGCGTATGTGAGATGCGCGGTGCTGCCAAGGTGCGCTCCCGTAGCCCGCATGAAGCGAAGCGGAATGCGGGGGGCAGCGGCCCCGGATTGCGCTGCGCTCCATCCGGGCTACACGGTGCTGCCACAAGCTCGTCTATCCACGGCGCCTGCCACAACCACCGCCGTCATCCCCGCGCAACCGCGAAGCGGTTGTCGCTGGAGGTGCGCGCTCTTGCGCGCCTCGAAGGATGGGCCACGGGTGCGTGCAGCCCATCCTTCGAGGCTCGCTTCGCTCGCACCTCAGGATGACGCTTGAGCTCGCGGCAAGAGTGCATGGCAGGTCTCCGCGCGTCCAAGCGTCTTGAGCACTCACTGGCGACCGTGTACGGACGGCACAAGTCCCACCCAGGTGCCACGTTGAATCCCCTTCCCCAGAATCCGCCCACCGCATCCGGCTCGTTCGCGGCGATGAAGTCCGTGCCGTATCGCCTCCAGTTCATTGCCTATGTGCTGGCGATGATGGCCGACAATATCGAGCATGTGATCAGCTATTGGGTGGTGTTCCAGAAATTCCATTCGCCGACGCTGGGCGGCTTTGCCGTGCTCTCGCACTGGCTGCCGTTCCTGCTGTTCTCGGTGGCGGTCGGCGGGCTCGCCGACCGGTTCGACCCGCGCCGCATCATCCAGTGCGGCATGGGGCTGTTCATCATCGCGTCCGCCGGCTGGGGTTACTTCTTCCTCACCGACACGATCGAGAAGTGGCACGCGATGCTGCTGCTGGTGATCCACGGCTGCGCCGGCGTGCTGTGGCAGACGCCGAACCAGCTGCTGCTGTACGACCTCGTTGCCCCGGCGGACCTTCCGAGCGGCGTGCGGCTCAACGCGATGGCCCGCTATCTCGGCATCCTGGTCGGTCCCGCGGTCGGCGGGCTCATCATGCTGACGCTCGGCCCCTCCCACGGCATCATCTTCAACACGCTGTTCTACCTGCCGATGCTGATCTGGCTGTTCTGGGCGCCGGCGCGCGACAAGAGTATCGCCATCCGGCGCTTTGCCGTCCGCGGCTTCGCCGATATCAAGCTGACGCTGGCCGCCATCGGCACCCAGCCGGTGCTGGCGACGATGACGTGGCTCGCCGGCCTCACCTCCTTCATGATCGGCAACGCCTATCACGCCCAGATGCCGGGCTATGCCGGCGATCTCGGCCATGGCGATCCCGGCGTTTCCTACAGCGTGCTGCTGGCAGCCGATGCCGCCGGCGCGCTGCTCGCCGGCATCGCGCTGGAATCCTGGGGCCGGCTGAAGGCCACGCCGCGCACGGCGATCCTGCTGGCGATGCTCTGGAGCGCGGCGCTGCTCGGCTTCGCCGCAATGCGGATCTATCCGGTGGCGATCGTGCTGCTGTTCTTTGCCGGCTTCTTCGAACTGTCCTTCAACACCATGGCGCAGGCCCTCGTGCAGCTGAACGCGCCGCACGACATCCGCGGCCGGGTGGTCGGGCTCTATAACATGGCGGGGCTCGGCATGCGGGCCTTCAGCGGCATCACGGTCGGGGTGTTCGGCGCCGCGATCGGCATCCACTGGTCGCTTGGATTGTCGGCTGCGGTCCTGCTGGCGCTGCTCGGCCTCCTCTATCGACGCGCGACGAGGGCCTGACGCTGCCGGGCGCCGGGCGTGGCTGTCGCGACGGATTGTGTCAGTTCGTAACCGGACCCGGGCGATCCTAACGCGGCGTTAACCCTATGCGCCTTAGGGTCGACCGGACTCCGCCCGGGCGGGGGTCGGGTGTTGAAAATGGCGTTGGCGAACAAAAAATTGCTACCGGCCGCCGAGGAACGTCGGCGTTTCCAGCGGGTGAAGGTTCACCTGCTCGGCCGCTACATGCTGCCGGATCGCCGCGAATTCCCCTGCCAGGTGATCAACATGTCGCCGGGCGGGCTGGCTCTGCTCGCCCCCGGCATCGGCAATGTCGGAGACCGCGTCGTCGCCTATCTCGACCATATCGGCCGCGTCGAGGGCAAGATCACCCGCATCATCGACAACGGCTTCGCCATGACGATCGGGGCGACGCCGCGCAAGCGCGACAAGCTGGCGGCGCAGCTGACCTGGCTTGCCAACCGTGACATCCTCAACCTGCCGGAGGACCGCCGCCACGACCGTATCGTGCCGCGCAATCCGATCGCGGTGCTGACCCTCGAGGACGGCACCAAGATGACCTGCCGCATCATCGACCTGTCGCTGTCGGGCGCGGCCATCGCCGCCGAGAACCGCCCGCCGCTGAGATCGACGGTTCTGCTCGGCCGGGTCCAGGGCCGCGTGGTCCGAAACCTCGAGGACGGCTTCGCGCTGGAGTTCATCCACGAGCAGCGGATCGAAACTCTCGAAGAGAGCGTTACCGCGCGGTAAAGCGCGCGAGCCTCGAAGATCCCCTTTTCCGGACGAGACGGGCGGCCTCCGCGATGCGGACGCCGCCTTTTTCATGCGCTCCGTCGTCCCCGCCCGGGTTAACGATCGGACCGTCGGTGCGTTCAAACACCATGCCGGGCAGGCCCTGCGCGTTAATGCGTAAAAATTGAATCAATTGCAGTCATCTCGCATTTTACGCAAGTTTGATTCAAGTATAGAGCAGATTTGATCTGCCTTTTACTTGCATTCGTCTCGACTTGACTTGGCTGACTTAGCGGCCGGGCAAAAGCTCTGTGCGCAATGTGGTCCCAACAAGAAACGGGGGCCACAATGTTCAAATTCACGGGACAGGGGAAAGGGCTGGCGCTGGCCGTCATGCTCTTCGGAGCGACCGCGGCGGCGCAGGCCGGCGACAGTCGCCTGCTCTACGCAAGCCTCGGCGACACCACACGGGCGCCGATCGGCTGGATCGAGTTCTGTGCCGAGAATGCCGCTCAGTGCCAGGGCGGAGCCACGCAGCCGCGCGACATCGTGATGTCGCAGTCCGCATGGCGCGACCTGGTCAAGGTCAATCGCTGGGTCAACGAGACCGTGAAGCCTTTGACCGACCAGGAGCACTGGGGCGTGATCGAGAAATGGTCGTTGCCGACCGACGGCTACGGCGATTGTGAAGACTACGTGCTGTTGAAGCGCAAGATGCTGATGGATGCCGGATGGCCGCGCGAGGCCCTCTTGATCACCGTCGTGCGCGACAAGAAGGGCGAAGGACACGCGGTGCTGACGGTGAAGACCGACAAGGGCGAGTTCGTTCTCGACAATCAGAACGAGAACGTCGTTGCCTGGACGGAGACCGGCTACCGCTTCGTCAAGCGCCAGTCGCAAAGCGATCCCAATGTCTGGGTCTCGCTCGGCGATACCAAGCCGGCGGTCTCCACCGCCAGCGCGAGAGATCAGTAGTTACTGACAGAGAACAGGTTACGCGACCCGGTCACATCCCCACCCCTCCCCGTCCCAGACCGGTTCGCGCGCGGCCAGGCTTCCCCCAAAGCCTGGCCGCAACTTTTTTGACGGCTCAGGCAGGCGCCGTCTCGGCCGGCGCCGTCGCCTGCGCCGCTTCGTGCCGCGTGATCAGGGCGTAGGCGACGGGCACGACGAACAGCGTGAACAGCGTGCCGATCGACAGACCGGTCGCGATCACGAGGCCCATGTTGTAGCGCGACACCGCGCCGGCGCCGCTCGCCGTGATCAGCGGGACCACGCCGAGCACCATCGCCGCCGTCGTCATCAGGATGGGCCGCAGCCGGATCGTCGCGGCCTCGATGATCGCCTCCGTCGGCGCCTTGCCTTCGAGACGCAACTCGTTGGCCACCTCGACCATCAGGATGCCGTGCTTGCTGACGAGGCCCATCAGGGTGAGCAGCCCGACCTGCGTGTAGATGTTGAGGCTGGCGCCGCCGATGCCGAGGCTGATGAAGATCAGCGCACCGGCCAGCGACATCGGCACCGAGATCAGGATGACGACGGGATCGAGGAAGCTGTTGAACAGCGCGGCGAGCGCCAGGAAGATGATGATCACGGCGAAGCCGAACGTGGTGACGAAACCGCCGGATTCCTGTTCGAGCTGGCGTGAGGCGCCGCCGAAGTCGACGGTGTAGCCGACCGGCAGCGATTTCGCGAGGTCCTTGAGGGTGGCGAGCGCGCTGCCCATCGACACCGTCGGCATCGCGACGCCCGAGATCGTCGCCGCATTGATCTGCTGGAAGTGGTTGCGCGCCTGCGGAACGGTCCTGTTCTCCAGATGCGCGACGGTCGACAGCGGCACCATCGAATTGTCACTCGCCTTGATGTAGTAGCTGAGCAACTGGTCGGCGTTGAGCCGCTCGTTCTGCCGCGCCTGCGGGATCACCTTGTAGGATCGGCCGTCCAGGCTGAAATAGTCGAGATAGTTGCCGCCCAGCATGGTGGCGAGCGAGCCGCCGAGATCGCTCATCTTGAGCCCGAGATCGCCGGCCTTGTCGCGGTCGAAGGTGACGACGGTTTGCGGCTTGTCGACCTTCAGGTCCGTATCGAGGAAGATGAACTGGCCGCTCTTCAGCGCCTGGACCATGAAGTTGCGCGAGACCGCGTCGAGCTCGTTGTAGGAGCCGGTGGTGCCGATCACGAACTGGATCGGAAGGCCGTTGCTGCCCGGCAGCGGCGACGGCTGGAAGGCGACCGAGCGCGTGCCGGCAATGGTGTTGAGCAGCGTCTGGAATTCCGGCTGAAGCGTCTTGGTGGTGAGCGCCCGCTGCTCCCAGGGCTTGAGCACCCAGCCGCCGATCACCTGGGTCGAGGTGTCGATCTGGAAGACGGTCGCGGTCTCCGGCCGCTTGGCGATGAGATCGTAGAGCTGCCGCCCGTAGAACTGCCGCTGCTGGAGCGTGGCCGACGGCGCCGCCGTCGTCAGCGTGAGAATGACGCCCTGGTCCTCGTCCGGCGCCAGCTCGCTCGTCGAGGTCGCATAGAGCCAGGGGATGCCGGCAAGCAGCAACAACGCGAACACGGCCACCACCGGCTTCATGGTGAACACGGCCTCGAGCCTACGGCGATAGGCGCTGGAGAGCCACTCCAGCACATGATCGATCCGGCGCACCAGGCGCGCTTCCCAATTGGTCGCGTCGCGCTCGGTCCGGCGCAGCAGCCAGGCGCAGTTCATCGGCGACAGCGTCAGCGCAATCACCGCCGACACCGTCACGGCGCCGGCCAGCGTGAAGGCGAATTCGGTGAACAGCGCGCCGGTGAGGCCGCCCTGGAAGCCGACGGGCACGTAGACCGCGATCAGCACCACCGTCATGGCGATGATCGGGCTCGCCAGCGCGCGGGCGGACTGGATCGCCGCCTCGACGGGCGCAACGCCCTCATCGATCAGCCGGTGCACGCTCTCCACGACGATGATGGCGTCGTCGACGACGAGACCGATCGCCAGCACCAGCGCCAGCAGGGTCAAAAGGTTGATCGAGAAGCCCATCAGCAGCATCAGGCCGAAGGTGCCGATCAGCGACAGCGGGATGGCGATGACCGGGATCAGAACCGAGCGCCAGGAACCCAGGAACAGGAACACGACGACGATGACGATCACCACGGCTTCCAGCAGCGAATGGATGACCTCGCTGATCGAGGAATTGACGAAGTCGGTGGAGTCGTAGAGCACCTCGCCGACCAGCCCGTTCGGCAGCTGCGCCTTGATGTCGGGCAGCACCGCCTTCACGCCGTTGATGACGTCGAGCAGATTGGCGGTCGGGGCCGCCTGGATGCCGATATAGACCGCCGTCTTGCCGTTGAAGCGCGTCTCGCTGTCGTAGTCGTCATTGCCCAGCGTGACGTTGGCGACGTCGCGCAGCCGGATAATCGCGCCGTTGACGGTCTTGACCACGAGGTTGCGGTACTGCTCCAGCGAATGCAGGTTGGTCGAGGCGGCGAGATCCACCTGCACCAGCCGGCCCTTGGTGGCACCAAGGCCGGAGATGTAATCGTTGCCGGACAGCGCGGTCGAGACGTCGCTGGCGGTGAGCCCGTAAGCGGCGAGCTTGTCCGGATCGAGCCAGGCGCGGAGCGCGAACTTCTTGGCGCCGAGCAGTTCGGCGGTCTGCACGCCGGCGACGGCCTGCAGCCGCGGCTGCACCACGCGCGTCAGATAGTCGGTGATCTGGTTCGGCGCCAGCACGTCGCTGGCGAAGCCGATATACATCGCATCGATGGTCTGGCCGACCTTGAGCGTCAGCGTGGGCTGCTGCGTGCCGGTCGGGAACTGGTTGAGCACCGAATTGACCTTGGCGTTGATCTCCGTCATCGCCTTGCCGGAATCGTAGTTCAGCCGCAGATTGACCGTGATGGTGCTGGAGCCGGTGACGCTGCTCGAGGTCATGTAGTCGATGCCGTTGGCCTGGGCGATCGCGTTCTCCAGCGGCGTCGTGATGAACCCGGCGATGATGTCGGAATCCGCGCCGGCATAGGCGGTGGTTACCGTGACGATGGCGTTCTGCGTGCGCGGATATTGCAGGATGGACAGCGTCGTCATCGAGCGCAGGCCGAGCACCAGGATGAGGGCGCTGACCACGAGCGCCAGCACCGGCCGGCGGATGAAGATATCAGTGAAACGCATCTTGTTTTGGCACTCGTTGTCCGGGGGAACGGCTGACCCGCAAAGCCTATTGATCGACGATGTTGGGCGCGGCTTCCGCCTGCGGCACGTGGGAATTGTCGATCTTCACGGGGCTGCCGTTGCGCAGCTTGAGCTGGCCGGCAATGACCACCGTCTCGCCCGGCTTGATCCCGTCATTGACCGCGACGCGGTCGCCTTTCGGCGGCCTCGTCTTCACGAACATCTGCCGCGCTGTGCCCTGCCCGTCGCGGATATCGTCGACGAGATAGACCAGATCGCCGTAGGAATTGTTCACGATCGCGGTGAGCGGAAGGGTGACGACCTGCTCGGGCTTGCCGACGGCGATATCGACCTTGGCGAACATGCCGGGCAGCAGCCGCGCCTCGCCGTTGCGCAGGGTGGCGCGGATCTGGACGTTGCGGCTGGTCGAATCCACCTTGGCGTTGATCGCGGTGATCTGCCCGGTGAACCGTTCGGCCGGAAAGGCATCGACCACGACCGAGACGTCCTGTCCGATGCGGATCGAGGCGAGCGCCTGCTGCGGCAGATAGAAGTCGACATAGATCGGATCGAGGCTCTGCAGCGTGACGATGCTGGTGCCGGCGGAGAGATACTGGCCGAGATCGACGGCCCGGATGCCGAGCCGTCCTGCGAACGGCGCCTTCAGCGTCTTCTGCTCGAGCAGGGCCTTCTGCTGCTCGACCAGGGCCTGCGCGTTCTTCAGATTGGCCTTGTCGCCGTCGACCGTCGCCTGGCTGACCGCGCTGAACTTGATCTGCTCCTCGTCGCGCTTGAGCACGATGGCGTAGTTCTCCGCCGTCGCCTGCAGCGAGCGCAGCTTGGCGACGTCGTCGGTCGCCACCAGCGACAGCAGCGTCTGCCCCGCCGACACGCTGTCGCCGGAGGAGAAATCGATGCTCTGCACGATGCCCGCGACCTGCAGCGCGAGATCGGCGCCGTTCACCGCCCGGAGCGAGCCGACCGCGCTCAGGCTGGACTGCCAGGGCGCGTTCGCCGCCACCACGGTGGAGACGGTCTGCGGCGGATTGGCCATCGCGCCGATCGCCTTGCGGATCATGATCTCCTTGAAGGTCTGGAATCCGTACAGGCCGCCGAACAGGATCGCCATCCCGCACAGCATGATTGTCATCCGCTTGATCATCGCAACGCGTCCTCGGTCTTCTTGTCGGTGCCGGCGAAGTACCCGGCATTGGCGCGCGGCAGCGCGTCCGGCGTCTCATCCATGCGATTCCACCAGCCGCCGCCCAGCGACTGGAACAGCGCGGCGGTGTCGGTGAAGCGCGTCGCCTGCGCCTTGATGCGGGACACTCGCGCATTGAGGTAGGACTGCTGGGCGTTGATGATGTTGGCGTAGGGCACCGCGCCGGTCTTGAACTGCTCGATCGCCATCGCCAGGCTGTCGGCGGTCGCCTTCTCCGCCGCGGCCTGCGCCTTCAGCGTCGCGGCGTCGTACTGGATCGCCCGCAGGGAATCCGCGACGTTCTGGAACGCGGTCACGACCGTGCTCTTGTAGAGCGAAAGATCCTGCTCGAAGGCCGCCACGTCGGCCTCCTTGGTGTGATACAGCGTGCCGCCGTCGAAAATCTTCTGGCTGACGCTGGAGGCCGCGCTCCAGACGATCGTCTCGGGCGAGAACAGCCGCTCGGGGCCGGTGGCGCCGTAGCTGCCTGAGAGCGTCAGTTGCGGCAGCAGATTGGCGATGCCGACGCCGACGGTCGCCGTCGCCTGATGCAGGGTCGCTTCGGCCTGGCGGATGTCGGGCCGCTGGCGCACCAGCGTCGAGGGCAGCGACAGCGGCAACCGTCCCGGCAGGCGCAGATCGGCGAGCCGCACATGCTCGCCGCGGTCCTGGCTCGGCAGCCGGCCGAGATAGGCCATCAGCTGGTTGCGCTGCTGCGCCAGCTGCTTCTGCAGCGGCGCCAGCGTCGCCCGGGCCTGCGCCAGTGTCGCCTCCTGCGAGAGCACGTCGGATTTCGAGATGGCGCCGACATCGAACTGGCGCTGGATGCGCGCCAGCTGGTCCGCCTCCGCCTTGATGATCTCCTCGGTCGCGAGGATCTGATCGCGCAGCGAGGCATCCGTGATCGCGGCCGTCACCACGTTGGCGGTGAGCGCGAGATAGGTCGCCTCGAGCTTGAAGCCCTGATAGTCGGCCTGGGCCTGCAACGCCTCGACCGAGCGCCGCGTGCCGCCCCAGATGTCGAGCGCGTAGGAAACGCTGACCGAGGCGTTGTAGAGCGTGTAGGTCGAGCCCTGCGCCGGCCATTGGCCGGACTGCGACGTCGAGACCCGGTCGCGCTCCGCCGAGGCGCTGCCGGTGAGTTGCGGAAACAGGCTGCCCTGCTGCGCCAGTGCATTCTCCCGCGCGTAGCGCAGCGCGAACTGGGCCGCCTGCACGTCGGGATGATTGCGAATGGCCTCCTCGACGAAGGCGTTGATCTGCCGCGAGCGGAACAGCGCCCACCAGGCGCCGGGAATGTCGCGGCCGGTGTCGAAGCCCTGGGAATTGCCGCCGTCGGTCGGCACGCTGGCAGTGGCGGCCGGGCGCTGCTCGCGCGTGTAGCCGTCGACAGCCGGCGCCGACGGCGACACGAAGTCCGGCCCGAGCGCGCAAGATGCGAGCATCAGGCCGGCGAGCGAGACGCCGGCCCATGCCGCGGCTCGCGCCGCCCGCCCTCTTGCGACGACGGGGACTTGCATGGGGGCGCACCAGAAACGAATTATCACAGAACTAAACCGTTCAGTTTTTTCCTGACAGGCTGTATGTTGCAGGAAGGAACCGAAAGTCAAGACGTGGAGTTACCGGGTCAATGACCGTTACAGTGCACAAGACGCAGATGCGGGATCACAATAAGTTGGCCGACGAGAACCAGAAGCCGCGCGCCAGGGCGAAATACTGCCAGATTCTCGACAGCGCCCGCGTGCTTTTTCTCGACCAGGGCTTCGATGCCACCAGCATGGATGCGATCGCGCGCGAGGCGGGCGTGTCGAAGGCGACGCTCTACGTCCATTTCGACGACAAGGACGACCTGCTGCTCGCGCTGGTGAACGACGAGTGCAAGCGGTTCGGCCCGAAGACGCTGTGGCGCAATCACGGTGGCAGGATCGACCTCCGGAAGGAACTGCACGCCATCGGCACGACCTTTCTCGCAGCCTTTCTCGACCCGCGCGGGCTCGCCGTGCACCGGCTCATCATGTCCTGCGCCTCGCGCTATCCGCGCGTGGCCGAGGTCTTCATGAAGTCCGGACCCGAGCGCTGCGAAGCCGAAGTGGCCGCCTTCCTTCGCGCCGCCCAGGCGCAGGGCCTGGTCGACATCCCCGATATCGGCATGGCCGCAATGCAATTTCTGAGCCTCGTCCAGGGCAAGGAAATCCTGAAATGGTCGCTGTCCATGAAGACCCCTAGCCCCGCCCGCCATCGCGCGCTGATCGAAAACGGCATCAAGGTGTTCGTCGCGGCCTATGAACGCCGTCCTGCCGCCGCGAAGCCGATTCGGCGGCGGCCTGCGAAGGCCTGACGCGCCGCAAGACGAGGGACGTCTCAGGCGCCGAGCACGTCGGCGAGCCGCGCGTCTTCGGTGGCGGGCTCCTTCAGGAACAGCTCGGCCTCGATCTCCTTCAGATGCGACAGCATCAGCGCGCGCGCGGCATCCCTGTCTTTCCGGGCGATCGCCTCGACTATCCCGGCGTGATGCGCGGTGCCGCAGGCCGGCGTGTCGTGGCGGCGGTAGAGCAGGATGATGAGCGATGAACGCGCGATCAGCTCCTTGAGGAAGCCGAGATAGATGCTGTGACCGCTCATCTCGGCGATGAGCCGGTGAAACTCGCCGGACAGCCGGACCGAGGCGCGTGCATCGCCGCACAGTTCGGCCGCCCGCTCCTCGGCGAGATGATGCTGCAGGCGGTCGATCCAGGCCGGCGCGACCGCATCGATGGCGTGATCGACGATCACGGGCTCGATCATGCGGCGGGCCTCGAACACTTCGCGCGCATCGGTCGGCGTCGGCCGCGCGACGAAGGCGCCGCGGTTCTTCTCGATGCTGACGATACCCTCATGGGCGAGCTGCTGAAGCGCGGTGCGCACCAGCGTGCGGCTCGCACCATAGATCTCCCCGATTTCGTCTTCGCCGAGCTTGATGCCCGGCAGCAGACGATGCTCCAGGATCGCCGCGGTCACGCCCTCCCTGATCCGGCTGACGCGATCGCTCGCGTCTGGCGCATCGGATTTCGGGCGGGGCTTGGCGGCCATGGGCGTGAGGCTCGATCGGCAACGTTCGTCTGACGCATGCTAGTCGAGCGGCTGTATCCAATCACAGGCGAAACTTTATACAATCTTCGCCCGTTTTGTGTGCAGCCGACAAGGGCCGCTCCAGACTGCCTCGCCCGCGCAAAACCGACCTAACGATCTGACTCCGTTGCACAGTTCTGCAACTGGCCCCGGGTCGAGCGGTTGGCACGGAGCTTGCGGAGAGGAGCGCAGCATTGCTCTTCTTCGCGGACCCGCCATGGCCACTCCCGCCGCTCTCGAACTGGTCGCCGTCACCAAGCGCTACGATTCGACGCTCGCGGTCGACACCATCAATCTGAAGATCCCGGCGGGCACCTATTGCTGCCTGCTCGGGCCATCCGGCTGCGGCAAGACATCGACCTTGCGGATGATCGCGGGCCACGAGGCGGTCAGCGAGGGCGACATCATCCTCGGCAACCAGAACGTCACCGATCTCGAACCGGCCAAGCGCGGCACGGCGATGATGTTCCAGTCCTACGCCCTGTTCCCGCATCTGACCGTGCTCGACAACGTCGCCTTTGCCCTGAAGATGCGCGGCGTCGATCGCGCGACGCGGCACAAGCGCGCCGGCGAATTGCTGGAGCTGGTGGCGATGAGCCCCTATGCGGGCCGGTTGCCGGCGCAACTCTCCGGCGGCCAGCAGCAGCGCGTGGCGCTGGCCCGCGCCCTGATCACCGAGCCGCAGATCCTGCTGCTGGACGAGCCGCTCTCAGCGCTCGATCCGTTCCTGCGGGTGAAGATGCGCGGCGAACTGAAGCGTCTGCAGCGCGAACTCGGCATCAGCTTCATCCAGGTCACGCACGGCCAGGAAGAGGCGATGGCGCTCGCCGACCACATCGTGGTGATGAACCAGGGCCGGATCGAGCAGCAGGGCTCGGCCCGCGACATCTTCCACCATCCCCGCACCGAATTCGTGGCCCGCTTCATCGGCGGCCACAACGTCCTCAGCGACGCCGGCAACCTCATCGCCGTGCGCGCCGATCAGCTCGGCATCGTGCCGTTTGCCGACGGCGCGTTCGGCGCGCCGGCGCTGCTGACCCAGACCGAGTACCAGGGCTCCTATGTCGCCGTCTCGCTGACGCTCGACGACGGCACCGCCCTGTTCTCGCATGTCCCCGAGGCGACCTTCGACACCCATCCCTTCCGTCCGGGCGACCGGGTGCTCGCCACCTGGGACCCTGCCAAGGCGCAACGCCTGCAATAGCGCCGCTCAACCACCGGAATGCGCAACAGAGGAGTGACTGACATGACCGAGACGACCAGAAAGAACGGCCTCAGCCGCCGCACACTGCTCAAGGGCACCGCCAGTCTCGCCGGCCTCGCCGCGGGCTCCGGGGCCATCACCGGCTTTCCCTACGTCAAGTCCGCCGATGCCAAGGTGCTGCGCTATCTCGGCACCGCCGTGAACGAGGGCGACGACATCTCCAAGCAGTGCCTGAAGGACACCGGCATCAAGATCGAATACATCACCGCGACCACGGACGACGTCACCAAGCGCGTGATGACCCAGCCGAACTCCTTCGACGTGCTGGACACCGAATATTTCTCGCTGAAGAAGATCGTCCCGTCGGGCAACATCCTTCCGCTCGACGCCAGGAAGATCAAGGAATTCGACAACATCACGCCCGTCTTCACCAAGGGCGAGACGCCCGGCGGCAAGAAGATCGGTGGCCAGGGCACCGCCCCCTGGAAGGTGCTGTATCTCGAAGGCAAAGACTCCAAGAAGTTCGCGACCTCGGCGACCGAGTTCGTGACCTTGATCCCGACCGTCTACAACGCCGACACGCTGGGCATCCGCCCCGACCTGATCAAGCGCCCGATCTCGTCCTGGGCCGAGTTGCTCAACCCTGAATTCAAGGGCAAGGCCTCGATCCTCAACATCCCCTCGATCGGCATCATGGATGCCGCGATGGTCGTGGAAGCCACCGGCAAGTACAAATATGCCGACAAGGGCAACATGACCAAGGAAGAGATCGATCTCACCATGAAGGTCCTGACCGAGGCCAAGAAGGCCGGCCAGTTCCGCGCCTTCTGGAAGGACTTCAACGAGAGCGTCAACCTGATGGCGGCGGGCGAGACGGTGATCCAGTCGATGTGGTCGCCGGCGGTGACCAAGGTGCGCTCGATGGGCATCCCCTGCACCTTCCAGCCGCTCAAGGAAGGCTACCGCTCCTGGGCGTCCGGCTTCTGCGTGTCCAAGGGCGTCTCGGGCCAGAAGCTCGAATGGGCCTACGAGTTCGTCAACTGGTTCCTGTCCGGCTACGCCGGCGCCTATCTCAACCGCCAGGGCTACTATTCCGCCGTGCTCTCCACCGCGAAGGCGAAAATGGAGCCGTACGAATGGGCCTATTGGATGGAAGGCAAGCCGGCCGAGAAGGACATCAAGGCACCCGACGGCTCCCTGCTGGAGAAGGCCGGCGCCGTGCGCGACGGCGGCTCCTACGAGGACCGCATGGGCGGCGTCGCGTGCTGGAACGCCGTGATGGACGAGAACGACTACATGGTCCGCAAGTGGAACGAGTTCATCGCGGCCTGACGTGATGGACAGTTCGGAGACCATCCTGCAACAGGCATCCCCGGACCTCGTTCGGGGATCGGAGACGGCGCGCCGCGGCAAGGCGGCGCGCCTGTCCCCGTCGTTCATCTCCTGGCTCCAGGCCGGGCCGATGATGCTGGTGTTTCTCGCCTTCTTCCTGATCCCGCTCGTCTTCGTCGTCATCGTCTCCTTCTGGGACTACAACGAATACCAGCTGCTGCCGGCGTTCTCGGGACGCGGCTACACCGACACCTTCGAAGGCTGCCTCGCGCAGCTGCCCGATCTCTGCACGATCGGGCGCACCTATGTGATGACGCTCAAGCTGTGCTTCATGGTCTGGGCCATCACGCTGTTCATCGGTTTCTGGGTCGCCTATTTCCTCGCCTTCCACGTCAGGTCCAAGACCTGGCAGATGGGCTTGTCGCTGCTCTGCACGATCCCGTTCTGGACCTCCAACGTGATCCGCATGATCGCGTGGATTCCCCTCCTCGGCCGCAATGGCCTCGTCAACTCCGGCCTGGTGAAGACCGGCCTGATCAACCAGCCGATCGAATGGCTGCTGTTCTCCGAATTCTCCGTGGTGCTGGCGCTGGTGCACCTCTTCACCTTCTTCATGGTGGTGCCGATCTTCAATTCGATGATCCGCATCGACAGGTCGCTGATCGAGGCCGCCTATGACGCCGGCGCCACCGGCTTCCAGACGCTCGTCAACGTCATCATCCCGCTCGCCAAGCCCGGCATCGTGATCGGCTCGATCTTCGTCATCACCATCGTGATGGGCGACTTCATCACCATCGGCGTGATGGGCGGCCAGCAGATCGCAGCCGCCGGCAAGATCATCGAGACGCGCGTCAACGCGCTGCAGTTCCCGGCCGCAGCCGCCAATGCGGTGATCCTCCTGATCATCACATTCCTGATCATCACCATGATGTCGCGCATCGTCGACATCAAGAAGGAGCTGTAGGCGATGAAGGAAGGACGCCCGCGCTCGTTCTACGTGCTCGCGATCTTCTTCGCGGCCTATGTGCTGTTCCTGTACGGGCCGATGATCGCGATCTACGTGCTGTCGTTCCAGGGACCGCAGGGCGGCCTCACCTTCCCGATGAACGGCGTCTCGACCTTCTGGATCGCCAAACTGTTCCAGGGCACCGGCATCGTCGATCTCGGCGCCGCCTTCCGCCGCTCCCTGCTGCTCGGCATCATCGTGATGATCGTCACCGTGGTGCTGTCCGTATCGGCCGGCATGGCCTTCCGGCGCAAGTTCAGGGCGCAGAGCATCCTGTTCTATTCGGCGATCGCCAGCCTGATCGTGCCATCGATCATCACCTCGCTCGGCATCTCCCTCGAGTTCCGCATCATCGACGACCTGATCAAGGCGCATTGGAACGAGAATTTCGAGACCTCGATGGGCCTTCTGACCTCGGGGCTCGGCGCGCACCTGACCTGGACGCTGCCGTTCGGCCTTCTGATCATGTTCGCCATCTTCAACCGGTTCGATCCCAGGCTGGAGGAAGCCGCGCGCGATCTCGGCGCGACGCCGTGGCAGACCTTCCGTCACGTCGTGCTGCCGATCATCCTGCCCTCGGTGATCGGCATCGGCCTGTTCGGCTTCACGCTGTCATGGGACGAACTGGCGCGCTCGAGCCAGGCGATCGGCGCGGTGAACACGCTCCCACTCGACCTGCAGGGCCTCACCACCACCGTGACCAATCCCGACATCTACGCGCTCGGCACCGTGATCTCGGCGGTCTCGTTCACGGTGATCGCGCTTGCGCTCGGCACCATCGCCATGCTCAACAAGCGGCAGGCGGCCAAGGGCTCTGACGCCGGCCAGGGACTCGTCTAATTGGGTGCCGTTTAACAAAGTGCTCGTCTGACAAGGGGCTCGTCTGATCGCGATGCGGCTGCACGTCGTCAATCCCAACACCACCGTTGCGATGACGGCCAAGATCGCCGCCGCCGCCCGCGCCGTTGCCCTGGCCGGCACCGTGGTCGACGCGCGCCAGCCCGAGATGGGCCCGGTCTCGATCGAGGGGTTCTACGACGAGGCCTTCGCCGTGCCCGGCATGCTCGGCTGCATCCGCGAGGCTGATCGCGACGGCGCCGATGCGCATATCATTGCCTGCTTCGACGACACCGGCCTCGATGCCGCACGCGCGATCGCCAAAGCGCCGGTGGTCGGCATCGGCGAGGCCGGCTTCCACATCGCGAGCCTGGTCGCGGCGCGCTTTGCGGTGGTGACCACGCTCGGCGTCTCCATCGTGCCGATCGAGCACAATTTACGGAAATACGGTCTCGCCGAGCGCTGCGCCCGCGTCCGCGCCGCCGAGGTCCCGGTGCTCGCGCTCGAGGAACGCAATGCGGACGCGCTTGCAAAGATCTCCGCGGAGATCACGGCCGCGATCCGCGACGACCGCGCCGAGGCTATCGTGCTCGGCTGCGCCGGCATGGCCGACCTCGCCGCCGAGCTGGCCGCCACGCACGGACTGCCCGTGGTCGACGGAGTCGCGGCGGCGGTCACGCTGGCTGAATCGCTGTTACGGCTGGGGCTGAAGACCTCCCGGCTGGGGCCCTACGCGGCGCCGCGGCCGAAGACTTATGACGGGTTGTTGTCGGGCTTTCGTCCGTAGAGCCCAGCATCACATCCCGGCGGACCGCAAATGCACAGGCTCAGTGTGTCTCGCCGACAACAACCCATGCTTTTCGCAGGATCGCTTTCCAAAATTATTGTCGCACGCGCCGCAACCTGCGAGCGTCCCGGAGATTCGACACGGGGCGCGCGTGAGGGCTGGGCATGAGATACTTCATTGCAACGTTGGCTGGCGCAATGGCGTGTGCGGCGATCTCCGGGTCGGCGCTGGCGGCCGACATGCCGACGAAGGCGCCCTCCGTGGTGCCGTCATGGTCGGGATTCTACGCCGGCATATCGGTCGGCGCCCGCTGGGCGGCCAACGACTGGCAGACGCGTGACGTCGCCCCGACTTTTGTCGGCGTGTTCGTCCCGACGGCCGGCACCGGCGGCACAATCGACAGCGTCGCAGCGAGGTTCGGCGGCTATCTCGGCTACAATGCCAAGATCTCGACCTCGTGGATCGCCGGCGTGGAAGCGGATTTCGGCTGGGCCGACAACAAGAAGACGGCAAATCCCATACCCGGCACAGCGGGGCTGTTCTTCGGCGCCCCCTTGCTCGGCCTTCCATCCGGCAGCGTGAGGGAAACCTGGGATGGCAGCCTCCGTGGCCGCCTCGGCTATCTCGTGGCGCCTACCATCCTGGTCTACGGCACTG
>VYLF01000175.1_pt1 | contig 25873 bp, 25 predicted proteins | sample 5114371 | NCBI WGS metagenome assembly VYLF01 (sample SAMN12291773, study PRJNA351875) | freshwater metagenome | isolation source: freshwater lake | place: USA: Michigan, Kent Lake | collected 2013-08-15 | reverse complement strand
GACTGTGGGACACACCATGACCGAGATATTAACGCCAGTAAAAATATTTTGGCCGCAGGGCTTGCGGTGTCAGTCTGTAGAGCGACCATAAGACCAGAACAGAGTAAATCTGTTCAGGCAGGTGCGGAACCCCGCAAGGGAAAGAAGCAGAAACCTAAATCGTGAGGTTTGGGAATCACCGTCCGTTTACGGCGGTGAGGATGTCAACGATAACTGAAATTTAAGCACAGATGCGATCCTCGATCGCCACCGATTGCAGAAGTCTTTCCACGATCGCTTTAGCTTGACGACCGTGACTAGGAATCAGACGATGGCAGAAGACGTAGGGAGTAATCAACTTAACATCATCGGGAATAGCATAATCGCGACCTTCGAGGAAAGCGTAAGCTTGAACTGCTTTTTGCAAAACCACACAACCCCGGGGACTGACTCCTAAACTAATATCTTCATGATCACGGGTAGCGCGGACTAAATCGACGATATATTGCTGTAAAGCAGGAGCTACCTTGACCAGACTGACTAATCTTTGCAATTCTCCCACCTGTTCTAAGGAAATACAAGCTTCTAGGGATTTAACCGCCTCTTGAGAATGCTGTCTTTGTAACATTTTTAATTCTTCTGTGGCGCTGGGATAACCCAAACTCAGGCAAACGGCAAAACGGTCCATTTGCGCTTCTGGAAGCGGAAAAGTGCCTTGATATTCGATCGGATTTTGGGTGGCGATAACAAAGAAGGGTTGGGGGACCGGCCGCGCTTCTCCATCGATGGTAACTTGTTTTTCTTCCATGACTTCTAGAAGTGCCGATTGGGTGCGCGGAGTGGCCCGGTTGATTTCATCGGCCAACAGGACGTTAGCAAAAGCGGGGCCGGGGATAAATTCAAATTCGCGACTGTTGGGGTTCCAAATCGTGGTTCCCGTGATATCACTGGGGAGGAGGTCAGGGGTGCATTGTACCCGTTGGAAACGACCGTTAATTGAACGCGCTAAGGATTTGGCTAACAGGGTTTTGCCGACTCCGGGGACATCTTCGAGGAGAGCGTGACCACCACTGAGCAAAGCCACCAGCACAATGCGAATCGATTCGGTTTGGCCAACGATGCTCTGGCTCAAATTTTCCATCAAAATATCAATAGCGTCTCTCATAGCACAAATGGGGTATTCTGTCAAGAAGATTAATGTTAAGTTTTTTTGATCTTAACGATTCTTTTCCTAATTTGCCCACACTAGCGAGGAAAGTTGACAGAGAATGGCGGGAAATTTTCTGCTAGGGAGCTAATCGGGGTTAGGGTGGCGAGCATGGAGAAAATTAGTTAAGAATTGTTGCCAGTGGGCGAAATCAAGATTTTAAGTCGGTTCAGTACGGTAAAATCGAGAAGAATTTCTCTTAATCAGTGAAGATGAAAGCCAGTTCGCTCGTTTTTAGTCTTGTTTTAGGAATCGCTGCCAGTACATTAATCAACCTGAAAACCATCAAAAGTCAGGCGTTAGCGGGTCAATTACCACCGTCTCAAGGCATTGTTACCCTGGGATTAGCACGAGAAGTAGCTGATTGGATCGATTCCCTCGATTCTCCTTTATTGAAAGCGGTGGGTAAAGTGGAAAGAGAATACCAAAAATATTAGGATTTGTCAGTTACAGAACATAGAATTAACCGAGAGCGATCGCAGTCTATCTCGATCTGATTTTTTAATCGATCGAGAGAATTAAATTTCTGTTCTGGTCGCAGGAATTGCACTAAATCCATCGTTAAAATGCGATCATATACATAGCCCGACCAATCCAATAAATGGATTTCCACACTGATAGTTTTTCCCTCGATCGTGGGACGATAACCGATATTCATAACTGCCGGTAAGCGAGAACCATCGAGATGCACCCAACCGCAATAAACCCCCAATCGCGGCAATAATTTATCGGGGGGAACCTGTAGATTAGCGGTATGAAAACCTAATGTTCTGCCCAGCTGTTGCCCGACGACCACGCGACCGGTTAAACTGTAGGGACGACCTAACATTTGCCCAGCTTGCTCAACGTTTCCTGCTGCCAAAGCTTGACGAATTAGGGAACTACTAATCCGACCCGACTCACAGTTTTTTAAACCAACAATCTCGACTTTAATATTAAATTGAGAGGCGATCTGTAATAAATCTTCGGCTGTACCTTGACGACGATAACCGAAGTGAAAATCTTGACCAACACTGATCGATTTAGCCTGTAGTTTTTCTACTAAAATCTGTTCGACAAAAGCCAAGGGAGTCAGGGAAGCTAATTGAGCCGAAAAAGGCAGTAAAACTAATTGTTTAACGCCTAAATTCTCTAAAACCTCCACCTTTTCCCCTAGAGGAGTTAATAATTGCCATTTTTCTCCCGTAAAAAATTCTCGCGGGTGGGGAGTAAAACTAACAACGGTGGGATAAGCGGGGTCATCCTGAAAAATTGGCTGTAGGACGGTTTGATGACCTAGGTGCAAACCATCAAAGTTACCAAGAGCGATCGCACAAGGGGCTAAAATACGGGTATTAGGGGAATCTACAATCCACACGCTGGCTTTAAGAACAGATACAAGAGAATAATTCAAGCGATTAATCTTGAGTGTAGCCTTTTGATTCTATATCAATCGGGCGATCAAGCCAAAAAAACACCCCCAATTACTTGGGGGCTTTTTCAGACAAAATAACTGTCATTAACCTTCTGCTAATTTCAGATCCCGCAGGGCGCTAATATCCACTTGAATCGATGGCCCCATGGAGGAAGAAACGTAAACTGTGCGCCAGTAACGCCCCTTGGCCCCGGAAGGCCGGTTTCTGTCCACCGTTTCCTGTAAAGCTTTCAAATTGACTAACAGATCCTCGGCACTAAAAGAAGCTTTACCAAATTGAACGTGAACGATACCGGTGCGATCGGCCCGGAATTCCAATTTACCCGCTTTAAACTCAGCGATTGCCCCCGTTAAATCCGTGGTTACGGTTCCCCCTTTCGGTGAAGGCATTAAACCCCGCGGACCGAGTTGACGACCTAATTTAGCCACTTTCGGCATCATATCGGGGGTGGCGATCAAAACCTCGAAATCCATCATCCCCTTGGCGATTTCTTCGATTAATTCTTCCGAACCAACGATATCGGCTCCGGCGTTGTTCGCTTCCTGTACCTTTTCCCCGCGAGTAATGACCGCTACTCGCACCGTGCGTCCGGTTCCTTTGGGTAAACTTACCGTTGTCCGCAGTTGTTGGTCGGTATATTTAGGATCGATACCTAAACGAATATGAGCTTCGGCGGTTTCGTCGAATTTCGCCGTCGCTAATTCCTTTAATAATGTCAGTGCCTCTAATGGCTCGTAGGCTTTATTTTCTACCTTAGCCTGGGCATCTCGCAAACGTCGTGAAACTTTTTTTACCATCTGATTTGTTGCTCCTTGGGTAATAACGAAGCTTAACTTCTCCCCGAAATAAGATTTAGTCTGAGATCTTGACACCCATATTTCTGGCCGTTCCCGCCACAATATTCATGGCCGCTTCGATGTCGTTAGCGTTAAGATCGGGCATTTTAGTTTGGGCGATTTCGCGTAATTGGTCGCGGGTAATGGTGGCGACAAATTTCTTGTTGGGTTCGTTGGAACCTCTTTCCACACCGGCCGCTTTGCGGATGAGAACGGAAGCGGGGGGAGTTTTGAGGACAAAGGTAAAACTACGATCCTCAAAAACGGAGATTTCCACAGGGATGATCATCCCAGCCTGATCGGCGGTTTTAGCGTTGTAATCTTTACAAAACGCCATAATATTCACCCCGTGTTGACCTAAAGCAGGACCCACGGGAGGAGCAGGGTTAGCCTTACCAGCAGGTAAAGCTAGTTTAATAATTGCGACGACTTTTTTAGCCATGATTTAGTTTTGTTTTTCGACTTGATTAAATTCCAATTCGACCGGGGTATCCCGACCAAAAATGGAGAGCAGGGCCTTGAGTTTGCCGCGCTCGGGACTAACTTCGATCACTTCCCCTTCAAAGTCCTTAAATGGACCAGATAGAACCAAGATTTGATCGCCAACTTCCATATCGATTTTGACGACGGGTTCTTGAATCTGAGCTTGTTTGAAGATGCGATCGACTTCTGACATACTCAAGGGTAGCGGGGTGACGTGACCGCGGCCGCGTCCGTAGTGGCGTTTTTGTTCGGCCCCGACAAAGTTGATCACATGGGGGGTGTTTTTGACCACCTGCCAAGCGTCATCATCCATGATCATTCTGATCAGGACATAACCGGGGAAGACTTTTTCCTCACCGTGTTGCCGTGAACCATCCTTGCGGACTTTGACGGTGGCCGCTTGGGGAATCTGAACTTGCAGAATGCGATCGGCCACATCGAGGGTGTGGATGCGCTGTTCCAAATTAGCTTTGACCCGTTTCTCACAACCGGAAGCCACCTGCACGGCATACCAACGGGGTTTTTTCGGTAGGTCGCCGAGATTGACTTCTTCGGGAAATTGCTCTTCTTCTAGATTCATGGGAACACCTTCCCCGCACCCCAGGCAAAGAATTTATCAATCAGATAGATGAGAGTGGCTACCAAAGTCACCATTAACATCACGGCCGCTGATTCACTCAAAAGTTGCTGACGGGAAGGCCAGACGACTTTGGCGAGTTCTTCTTTGGTTTCATTGACGAATTCCTTGACCTGAAAGGAGCTTCCCTCTTTCTTGTCGCTCGTGTCTTTTTCTAGGGTTTCTTTTTTGGCCACGATCGCTACTCCTTAAAATGATACTCAAGCTATCCTTAACTTATCATTTTCACCGGACAACCCACACTAACCCCCAGACATTTAGATCATGTCCTTTGCAGTTATCGGCTTGGTGATTACCAAACGCGCCCTGGAGGACTTGAACCCCCGACATCAGGTTTTGGAGACCTGCGTTCTACCAACTGAACTAAGAGCGCCCATTCGCTAAACTATTTGGCTTTTTTAAGGCCTTTATTTATTATAGCGTAGTTGTTGGCGATTGAGCAACTTTCTTGGTTAGGCTGTCGCCGGAAAATTTTTAGAGAGGGCGATCGAAACGTTCTTGTACCCTGGTGGCTTTGCCAACCCGATCGCGCAGATAGTAGAGTTTCGCCCGACGTACTTTACCACGACGGATGATCTTGATACTGGCAACCCGCGGCGAGTGGAGCAGGAAGACTCTTTCTACTCCCACACCCTGGAAGACTTTGCGTACTGTAATCGTTTCGTTGATACCGCCATGGCGTTTGGCGATGACAATACCCTCGTAGGGCTGAATCCGCTCTTTATCTCCTTCAACGATTCGCACCCCTACCCGGATCGTGTCACCGACATGGATAATGGGCAGATCGCTCTTGAGATACTCGGCTTCGATTGATTTGATAATCTCTTCCGTTTTCATCGGCTTTCGTAAAACTGACAGTTTTCCATCATACCATATTTTTTGAGTAAAAAGCAATAGCTATTAGCTTTCCTAACACTGAGCGTTGCTGACTTGCCGATGCTGTCACCAGATGTTAGGCTGATTGTCCCGGATTACGGTCATTATCAACTGGGAAGGCTCTTGCCATTAACTGCCACTCTAGAGACGGTAATAAGCACATCTCTAGAGAATTTCTCTAATCCCTAATTAACTTCTCGAACCGCGATAAATGCGATCGGCTTGGGAGGGGTCTAAATAATTATAGCCCGGTTTTTGGGTTGAGGAGCCATTGTTTTTCGCCACAGTATTAACCGCAGGAGTCGCTTTTTTTACGTCCGCATTAGTCCTGATATAATCCTCAGAAATCTTGAAGGGATGACTATTGGGAAGGTGACGACTAGGGGGTAAATTGTCTTCTGGTTCGGGATGGGTAATTTTACTATGGGGAGCGACAAAATCGTGTAGGATGGGATCATAGGCTAAAATTTCGCCGGTTTCAATCCGAAAAATCCAACCGTGTAGGGACAATTTACCCTGATGTAATCGGGAACGAATAATTGGATAGGTTTGCAAATTACTTAACTGGTTGAGAACATTTTCTGCTACTGTCACCTCGATCAGTTCTTCTCCTTCTAGTTCTTTGTAATTATCCTTAACTAAACGTCGAGTAGCTTCTGCTTGCTTTAACCAATTGTAAACTAAAGGCATTTCATCGGCCAGACTTTGCAATTTTAACAAACCTTTCATCGCTCCACAATGGGAGTGACCGCAGATAATCACTTGCTCGATGCCGAGAGCGTTGATAGCATATTCTATAGATGCACCCTCACCGCCATTGGTTGCCCCGTAGGGAGGAATTATATTTCCCGCATTACGAATTACGAATAATTCCCCCACCTCCGCTTGGGTAATTAGGTTAGGATCGATCCTGGAATCGGAACAGGTAATAAACAGGATTCTCGGTTTTTGTCCGTGGGAGAGTTGCTCAAATAATTGTCGATGTTCATCAAAATAACCACTCTGAAACCTTTCTAGTCCCTGTAGGAGTTTCTTCATAATAATTCTTCTAGTTTAGTTTGATCGCTATTTAGGGTTTGCGGCAAAAAGTTTGTTGGTGGGGTTAGGAGTCAGGAGTCTCCGAGTCAGTAGCCGGTCGTTTCAGGCTTTGTTGCCCTCTTTTTTGTACCAGTTTATGTACTAAAAGAAGGATAATGCCAGGTTTTTGAATGTCCCAATCCTATTTTCGCAGCACTAACATCGGATTTTAACAGGTCAAAAGCCTTATTTTAAAAGGGTTTTACCATTATTCAGCAAGCCCTATTTAGTTGATCCTTTCACCATTATCGGGCATGAGATAACAGCAATGCAACTGGCCCGATTAGCGATCGCTATCGGCGGCGAGGATGTCAAATCTTGTTAAGATAAGATACAGACTGTATCTAAGCAAATTTTATTCTATGGAAACTGCAACAATTTTGGGTATTTCGATCGCTGCCGCTTTGGTGGGGATTACCGTTTTAGCTCTTTATACCGCTTTTGGACCGCCAGCAGCAGAATTAAGCGATCCTTTTGAAGATCACGAAGATTAATTCTTTAATAACCATGTGGCTATCTGCCAAGGAGAAAGTTGCTCAACAGGATCGATCGCTCTTTCTAAACCGTCGATCGATTCTTTTATTGTTAATTTTAATTGATTTTGCCAATCAATAACAGCGTTTTCTCCCTGACATTCATAAACGCGCATTACCCAACTCCGAGCGGATGTTTCACTTTGTTTGAAACTCATTAAAATTAAGTTATCGGCCGATAATTTTAACCATTGTGCCACGGGTGGCAACTGGGTTGATCGATAAGAATTAGTAATAAAAATAACGTTGACAGGTGAGTTTAACTGCCAAGCGTGATGGACAGTTTTCGCCGTTTTCCAGTTACCTTGGTGGGGATATATTGCATAGGTAAATTCTTGTTTCCCCAGATCCGCCTCGGGATCTGGCCATCGGGGACTTCTCAACAGAGTTAATCGTAGTTGCTGGTTAGTAGCATCATAGCCATATTTATTATTATTTAAAAGACTAACCCCATAGTTTGCCTCTGTATCGGTTAAATCCGCCCATTTATGACCGTAAACTTCCCATTTTGGTGATTCTGGTCCGTGGTAACGCTCGATCGCACCACAGGCAATTTCATAGGTGGTAAAATCACTGTTGAGGCTGAGAGGAAAAGCGGTTTTTACTAAAGTATGTTCCTGCTGCCAATTAACAATAGTTTTAATCTGGAGAATAGGAGCATCTTTTTCTAAGATATAATCTTGACAAAATTCCGAATCAGCTAAACTTCTGATCACGCGAATCTGCCAGCGCAAGGGACCACATTCTAAGCATTCGATCGATTTTAATACTGTTTTAGGTAAGGGATATTGTTGATAATTCGGCTCGATATTCCAAGCGTCCCAATATTGTCCTTGATCTTTAAATGCCTGTAATTGATTACCAGCAGCTTGCAGGATTTCTTTTTGATTAATTATATCAAATATACTATCTATATCCCCCGTTTCCGAGTTAATAGTAACTTTAAGCAAGCCATTATCTAAAATAAATTGGCAGTTAGTTAAATTTTTCTCGGCTGCTTGCTGATTGGGAACTAACCAAAATAACTTATAACCCACAGCAGGAATATTTTCAGCGAGAAATAATAGCTGATTGTCGTGGGATAATTGCCAGGGACAGAGACAATTATTTAAGTCATAAACCGAGCAATTGACAGATTCTATAGCTAAAGAGATAACCTGGGATCTTTCCCAGTTGAGAGAATTAAAAACTAGAAAAGGTTTTGCTTGGGGATGGGGAGGATTAGGTAAATTAATTTGAGTGGCAATTGCTTGTAAAGCTTGATCTAAAATTGCTTCACCTGTGCTGATAACTTGCCGCCATAACTGATTGGCATCCCTAAACACTTCGGGGATAGAAGTTCCAGGAAGTATATCGTGAAACTGATTTAATAAAACCTTTTTCCATGCGGATTCTATCTCGACTTTCGGATAGGGAATCTCTAGTAAGATATTAGCCAGAGAAGACCATAATTCTCCTTGATACAAGAGGATTTCACAGTAACGATTATAGGCCTTTTGGTCAGCGTGGGTAGTATAACAACCGCGATGGAATTCTAGATATAATTCATCATCCCAGATAGGAAGATTACTTGTCTCCAGACTGTTCAGATAAGTTGTTGCTTGGCTAAATTTTAACTGGGGGAAAAAAGGAGATTTTTGCCAACGTTGGGCCACCTCTAACATATCACGAGTCGGACCGCCGCCATGGTCGCCAACACCGGGCAGCCAAAAAATATCTTTTAAGCCGGTTTGCCGTTCCCAATTGAGAGCATGATCGGTCATAATAATTGGATTAGTATCCATAACTCCGGCAACATTGGGAGGAGACATTAGGGAAAGAATTTTACTGCCATCGGGAGATTGCCACCAGAAAAAACCGTGGGGAAATTTAGTCGTATCATTCCAATGTAGTTTCCCGGTTACAAAATATTTTATGCCAAAGGATTTAAGAATTTGTGGCAATTGGTAGGGAAACCCAAAGGTATCTGGCAGCCAAGCAGTTTCAGTGATTTGTCCAAATTTTTCTTGAAAATATTTTTGTCCATAAAGCAGCTGTCGAAATAGGGATTCCCCGGAGATCAAATTGACTTCTGGTTCTACCCACATCCCGCCCAAAAGTTCCCAAGATTGCCCTTTATATGCCTCTAGCATTGCTTGAAATAGGTCAGGATGATGTTTTTCTATCCAGTCGTAAATTAGGGGGCTAGAATGACCAAATATGAGGGCAGGAAAATCTTTTTGCAGGTTTAAAACCGAGATAAAAGTGTTTTTTGCCACTTGCCAAGTTTCTGCCAACGGCCACAACCAAGCCAGATCTAAATGTGCGTGGCCGAGAAGATGAAAACTGCGTTCTTTGAGAGGTTGAGCCAGGGGTTGCAGGGATTGACGAATTAATTCTAGGGAGCGATTAAATTTATCTTTGTTGGTGACATTATCCCAGTCAATATTATCGAGAGTGGCGGTAAAAGCCGCTAAGTTTTCAGGATAAAAAGTTTGTAGATAATTATGGAGAATGGTTAATTCATCAGCAACAAAACTAGGATCGATAGCTTGGCTATATTCATAGATTAACTGCGATTTCATCAAACCACCAATATCATGATTGGGACTGACTAAACGGAGAGTAACAAGGATTTCTTGACCGGTAGAGACAGAGTTGGAAAGTAAAATGCGGCCGGAAGAATCAAAGAGGTCTCCTGCTTGGATAAATTGATTATTAACATAAATTTTGACATCTTCCGCCCACCAAGTTAAGATTAATCTCAGTTCCATTCCCTCTAAAGGATAACCGGCTAAATGTTCGGGGACAATAATTTTTTGAGTTAGATATTGGATTTGTCTGCCGGCCGGCCAAATAATGTATTGTTTTTCATTGAGGGTGACGGGTTGAATTGGCTTTCCCGCTGCTGTAGCGATAAACCAATTTTTCTGAACATCTCTGCGGGTGAGGTGAGACAGTTTAGCGATGTTGTCGAGGGGAGACATGAGCCAACAAATAAGTTAATTTTGACTATTTTAGGCGATCGATGCCTAATCGGGCTAGGGGATAACTTCTGTTAACGCCATAGTGCTGAAGACTTGCTTAATCTCATCCTTCAATGGTTGATTGAGAATGAGCAGGAAAGAAAAAGCCCGTGATGAGGATTGAACTCATGACCTCACCCTTACCAAGGGTGTGCTCTACCACTGAGCTACACGGGCATTGATCGTGGTGGGCCGGGCCGGATTCGAACCAGCGTAGGCGTAGCCAACGGATTTACAGTCCGCCCCCATTAACCACTCGGGCACCGACCCATTAATTCCACGATTAACAATCATAGCACCCTTAGCTAAAACACACAAGGGTTTAGGGAAAAAAATTTTTGAGCCATAAAATAACTCCCGTTAAGCACCATAGATAGCACTTAACGGGAGTTTTCTGACAATCTTGAAGATTACTGCAAAGCTGCTTCTTCTTGGTGGGTGAGGATCACACAGTCAGAGGTAGGATAGGCGACGCAGGTGAGGACATAACCCGCTTCAATTTGATCGTCATCTAAGAAGGATTGATCGGATTGATCGACAGTACCAGATTGAAGTTTTCCAGCACAGTTGGAGCAAGCTCCCGCACGGCAGGAATAAGGTAAGTCCAGTCCTTCTTCTTCAGCTACATCGAGAATGTACTCATCATCCTCAACATTAATTGTATGCTCGCCATCGGGTGTTATCAGGGTGACTTTATAAGTTGCCATTGGTTGTTCCTCTTAATTAAATGCTAGTGAAAGCGGCAGTCTCTACAATTGCCTCTCGCTCGTAGTCAGATTGAACGATGCGAGCGAGTTTCATTTTTGATACTACGGGAAAATCTCCCTGACTCAGCCTTGTATTAGTAATGACAGTCTTAAATAAACTTAAAATAAAATTTACTTATAGATATAACCCAGAATTCTTGACGATACTTGCTCGATCTCTAGATAATTTCATCGATCTACAATCTAGCTAAACTAACCACTACTAAGCATTTGGAGCCATAATGTTCATTGTTCTTTTAGTCTTAAGCCGATTTTTGTTAAATATTAATTTAACTTATAGTTAAGATAGATGTCGATGAATTGTCTTTAACCCAGCCAAGAAATTGCTTTTAATTTTCATCCCCATTATATAAGTTACGATTCAAACCTGCGGCTGTGGTAAGTCTTGGCGATTTTTTTTGGCCAAAACCCTTGACAAAATCGGAGACTTGCCCTATACTTCTTGTATAATGGGAATCCGTGCCTGCCTGCGAACCCTTGATTCGTACATTTAAAAACGGTATAGACCGATAGGGTCTTCTGGCAACAAGAGGATAAAGTCTTGGTGAGTCGCTGGTCGGAGAGAGGAATGTAAAAATTTATTAAAAACTATATCTATCTAAAATGTCAAAAGAGGACTCCCGTTAAACCTATCGGTTCTAACGGTGAGATGAATTTTGACCAGCAAGTAAACTAAGCGATAGCGAATCCTCTTTTGTTTGTTTTTCTGTTAACATCAAAAAAGATTGGTGCAGTAAAATGATAACGCTAACCTACCAGTTCAAGCTAAAGTTAACTCGTCAACAGATTGAAAAAGTAGAGCATACTTTGGAAATTTGTCGCCGAGTATATAACTTGGCCCTGTCCGAAAGGAAACACTGGTTAAATAGTCGTAAATCACCCGCTAATGCTTGCTCAATCATTTCCGAGTACATCATCCCTGTCGACGCTCCCTACCCTAACTACATTCATCAAGCAAAATCCCTAACCGCAGCTAAACAGTCCAATGAAGATTTAAGGTCTGTCAATGCTCAAGTATTGCAACAAACCCTTAAAACTTTGGACAAGGCTTTCAGTGACATGAAGGCAAAAGGAAATGGGTTTCCTCGATTCAAAAAAACAATGCGTAGTTTCGTTTTTCCTCAGTTACTCAATAATTGTTTAGCGGAAGGAAAAGTTAAACTGCCTCAATTAGGATGGGTAAAGATCAGGCAATCTAGGGAATATCCCACAGGCTTTGAAGCAAAACAAGCTCGTATTGTTAAAAAAGCCCGTGGTTATTACTTGATGCTCTACTTTCAATCGTCAGAGCAATGTCCAGAACCCATAGTCGGGAAAACCAGTCTGGGGATCGATGCGGGAATTGAAAGTTTTGTAGCTACCAGTCAAGGAGAATTAATTAAAGCTCCACGATTGTTGTTGAAAGCACAGAGTAAGCTTAAATTGCTACAAAGACGCTTAAAACATAAAGTCAAAGGCTCAAAAAGTTGGTTAAAACTCCAAAACAAGATAGCTAGGTTACACGAATCTGTAGCCAATACTCGCCGTGACTGGCATTTTAAATTGGCGCATTATCTTGGCGATTTAGCGGAAAACATTTTTGTCGAAGATATTAATTTTGTTTCTTGGAGTCGAGGAATCGTTCGTCAACGTTCCCTTGAATCAGGAATCGGGCAATTTATCAATGAGATTTTGCCCTATGTTGCTTGGAAAAGACATAAATTGTATCTAAAGGTTGATAAAAATGGGACTTCTCAAGAATGTCCTAGTTGTCACCAGGCAACAGGCAAAAAGAAATTAAGTGAACGGTCACATAATTGTCAATTCTGTGGACACAGAGAAAATCGTGATACCGCCAGCGCAAAGGTAATTGAATACAGAGGAAAAATTGCGGTCGGACAGCCCGTGATTCAAAATGCTTGTGAAGACGTTCTGACGGGGATTAAGCAACGAACGTTGTTTGATCTAGTTAAGTGTCTGTGAAGCAAGAATCCCCCGTTACATTGCGTCAGCAATTAACGGTGGGAGTGTCAATGTTAGGATATAGTTCGGAGGGGGGGCAAAATTTCAATATCTTCCCTGCATAAGCTGGCTGACCCTGCTGCGAGGGTAGCGTTCCCACTTGTAAAAATCCTTTAGTTTCTCATGAACATTAAGAACTTGTCTAATTCGTTGCTTGCAGGCGCGGCACTTGGACTGGCGACTGCTCTTAATGCCTTGTCACCGCAAGTGGCTCAGGCAGAGGTAGGGGCGGTGATCTTTAACAATGCCGATCCATCTCTGGCCTCCGTCGCTCTTGGCGTGAATGATGCCGGCCATCTGAATTTTTCAGATCCATTAGGCTTCAGTCCTGTCAATGCAGGGGCGACAGGCTTGTCCTATCGCTTCCCCGATGGAACCTGGCGGGATGCCACCTCCCCAGGTTGTCTCTGTGAAGGATGGGGCGTGGCTGTCACTGATCCGTTTGGCAGCCGCGTGGCTGGTTGGGTGAATCAATCTTCAGGCAGCGGAGGGCTGAAGGGCGGGACTTTTGGTTCCACGACCACAACAGCCTCCTCTTTCATTCAATTGGCCGACTATCCCGTTGACATTGGGCACTTCTACGGTGTTTCCTTAGTCCCCAATGTGTTTCAAGGCAACGTCACCATCACAAACAGCGGCACGGAAACAGTTACTGATGTGGTTTATCGCCGCGTGCTGGATTGGGATGTGCCAGCCACTGAGTTGTTTGAGTATGTGAGCCACTTTGGGGTGGAAAGCAATCTTGAATCCGCCGGTGGCAAGGTGCGCTTTGCCAGCAACAACGGCTTCGCAAGTTCAGATCCGCGCTGGTACCCAGGAGAAATTTTTCTCTCCGATTCTTCGATCAATGTTGATTTCTTCCAAAAAGGACCGGCAGACCACGGTTCCGTCTTTGATTTTGCCTTTGGTGATCTGGCCCCGGGTGAGTCCCGCACTTTCAATATCTTCTATGGAGCGGCTGCCAATCTCGCCGATGCCCAAGCCGCGATAGAGAAGCTTAAGCCGGATGTATGGTCGTTCGGTCAGTCCACGAATTCAAGCTATATCCCACCAGAGGAGCCTGTTGATCTATCAGAGGAGCCGGTTGCTCCAGAGGAGCCTGTTGATCTATCAGAGGAGCCTGTTGATCTATCAGAGGAGCCAGTTGATCTATCAGAGGAGCCGGTTGCTCCAGAGGAGCCAGTTGATCTATCAATAGGTTTGCCAGTAGTTGAGGAATTTGCACCCGACTTTTGGTGGAGGTGGAAGAACACCCCGGCCGATGACTTGCCCACCTTTCTCTTTGCCTTTGGTGGTGTAGGTGGGGTGGAGCCGGGGATCACTCCTGGAGAGCAGGTGCTGCCCTTCGTGCCAGCACCAGGCGAATTCATTTTCCCTGCTCCCACACCCCCCGATTGGTCTGACCCACCTTTTGTCCCAGAAGTTGACGACTATCTTGGATCGGGTGAGTTTTTCAGCGTCAAACCCATCTTGCTTGAGTTAAAACCCATGGAAGGTAGTCTAGTCAAAGCTGGGCCACTGACGATGAAAGCGGTTCCCGAACCCAATTCCCTTCTTGGGCTGGTTGCCCTCGGTACTCTCGGCGCAGCTTCAACCCTCAAGCGCAAACTCAAACCCTCCCAATCCACCACAAAAGAAACCACAAAAGTCGGCTAAATTGCCCAGGAAAACACAATAAATTTTCCTTTCATTCAGTCAATTGAGGGGGTATTTCCAGACTCCCCCATTGACAAATGGTCGTAACCTTTGCTGTGGGAGGGATTAAAAGAATTTCCGATGCCCCTTTACTGGGTACAAATTAAATAAACTCCCAATAAATCTAACGCATGATTGTTGCCGAGAAGTCGGTCTAGTTATCTTAGAAAAACGATAACTTCCCTCTCTCATCGTACATTCTACTGTATGCAAGCAAATCGTCCCCACGTCCTCCAATAAAGTCCGAAAACTATGCACAGGGATGTTCTCTTGATTCCGTTTTTTTCTCTCTTTAGACTGAGCGGATTCACTGCGACTCGCTTTAATCACATTCAGGGAACTATGATCAATTTCTTCATCCTCAGTCTAGTCCTTAGCTTGAAATCAGAAGAATTTTAATTTTCATCCCCATTAGTAAGTTACGCCTGCGGCTGTGGTAAGTCTTGGCGATTTTTTTTGGCCAAAACCCTTGACAAAATCGGAGACTTGCCTTATACTTCTTGTATAATAGGAATCCGTGCCTGCCTGCGAACCCTTCATTTTTAGGCTAGATACCCTCAATGCTAGGATAATCGGCCATGTCAGGACAAACGGGCAATAAACCACTTTTTTCTCAACACTATCTTGAGCATCGGCTGCCGGATTCTCCGGAATGGCAAGAGGATGTATCTGGGGCATTTTCCCGCTTAGAGAGTCTTTATCAACAAAAAAAGGCGATTTTGCCGACTCTTAACGAAGCGCAAACGGAAGCAGAATTAATACAACCGATTCTAGAAATTCTCGGTTTTAGTTATATACCGCAAGTAAGCAGTAGGGGAAAAGGAAGGTCAGAAAGGCCAGATTATGCCCTATTTGCCACAGAAAATGACCGTTATCAAGCCTATGCTCTCCAGAATAATGAAAGAGCCTTTTATCGTCAAGTTTTAGCGATCGCTGAGGCCAAATACTGGCAACGTTCTCTTAGTGACGTTTCTAAGAATGATCAGCGAGATATCTGGAAAAATAGTAATCCTTCCTTTCAGATCACCAATTATCTCACGGGGACGGGAGTAGATTGGGGTATTCTCACCAATGGTCGAGAATGGCGCTTATCGAAAATTTGGGTTAAAACCCCGTCGTTTTACGACGGCTTTTCCTGATCTTTGATATAAGACTTAAGAACTTCCAGTGGCGCACCTCCTACAGAAGAGACGAAATAACTGGGCGACCAAAGAGCGTCTTTCCCGTACGGTTTAGGATAACCAGCTTGTCCATGCCTGCGACTAGAGACTCCCTTTAAAGAATTGACCATCACGGAAATAGATAATTTCGGTGGATATTCAATCAATGCGTGTACATGATCGGACTCCCCGTTAAATTCCAATATCTGAAAATTCATCTTTTCCGCAACTTCCCTAAAAGATTTTTCAACCAAAGTCAGACTTTTACCAGTAAAAACCTTACTTCTGTATTTTGTCACACAGACCAAATGTATCTTTAAATCGGAAACAGAGTTTCTTTCTCTTCGCAACTGACTTGACATTATTAACAGACCTAGTTAGAATAGAGTACAGACACACACATCTTAACCCAATGAAAGCGAGGTATCAACACCGTATTTACCCAACAGACCAACAAAAGAGGCTTTTGTCTCAGTTGTTCGGGTGTGTGCGTGTTGTCTGGAACGATACCTTAGCTTACTGTCAAGAACTCTATCGACAAGGGGAGAAAAAGCCAAAATATACTGAGTTATCTAAAAGACTAACTCAAGTCAAAAAAACAGAAGAAAAACGGTGGCTAACCGAGGTTTCTTCTATTCCTTTACAACAGTCTTTGAGAGACTTAGAGACTGCTTACTCTAACTTCTTTGCATCTTGTAAGGGCGAGAGAAAAGGAAAGAAAGTCAAACCTCCTAAATTTAAGAAGCGTAAATCTAAACAATCAGCAAGATTTACCGATAATGGTTTTACCGTTAACCAACACTGCGTTACTTTAGCGAAAATCGGTGATCTAAGAATAGTTTGGAGTCGTCCATTACCTTCTAAACCTTCTAGCGTCACCGTGATTAAAGATGCGGCGGATCGCTATTTTCTCAGCTTTGTTGTCGAGATTCAGCCCGAAATACTTCCCAATAATGGGGAGTCAGTGGGAATTGATCTAGGGATTGCTACCTTTGCTACCCTCTCAACAGGGGAAAAGATAGACGCACCGAAACCGCTAAAGAAACGATTAAAACGACTAAGAAAAGCACAGAAAAACCTTTCTAGAAAACAGAAAGGAAGTAAACGACGGGAAAAAGCTAGGAAACGAGTAGCTAAAATCCACGCAAAGATTAAAGACACTCGTACTGATTTCTTGCATAAACTATCCACTAGAGTTGTTCGTGAAAATCAAACGATAATTTTAGAGTATTTAAACACATCGGGAATGGTTAAAAATCGCAAGTTATCCCGTGCTATATCAGACTTAGGATGGCGTTCTTTCCGAGATATGCTATCGGCAAAATCTGATAAATATGGGCGTAATTTTCGGATAATTTCCCGATGGGAGCCAACGTCTCAGAGGTGTTCCTGTTGTGGGAATATCGGCGGGAAAAAAGCGTTGAATATCCGTGAGTGGGAATGTCTTTTTTGTGGGACTTTCCATGATAGGGATGTAAACGCCGCAATTAATATCAAGGTCGCCGGTGGGCAATCGGAGACTTTAAACGGACGTGGAGGAAAGTGTAAGACTTCTGTTAAAGAAGCATCGTCCCGTGAAGCGTCAACCCATCCGAAGATCGTTCAATTAAGTTTGTTCGATCTGTAGGGAATCACCGTCCGGCCCCGGCGGTGAGGATGTCAATCTCGATTCTCCCACCCTTGAACCCACGCAATTATTACAGAGAGTGGTGATGAAGCGCTGTATTTATGGGGTGGATATCAATCCGATGGCTGTAGAATTGGCCAAGGTTAGTCTCTGGTTACATTCTTTCACAGTGGGCGCACCTTTGAGTTTTTTGGATCATCATTTACGTTGTGGTAATTCTCTGATCGGAACTACCGCTAAGGACGCAGAAGCCGCTATGATCGAGGAAGAAAGTGGTCAATTAACTCTTTTAACTGGCCCTTTTGTTGGGTTACTTCGGGCAGCAGAAATTATGCGGGGAATTAGTACCCTCAGCGATGCGACTTTTGCTGAAGTGGAAACAAGTGAACAGTTATTCCGTGATTTTGATAGTCAAGCTAAACCCTACAAGCGTTTATTAGATGTTTTCCTTTCTCGCTTTTTTGGGGTTAAAACTGCTATCGAGTTTCTGCAGCGCTACGGTGGTAATATATCGGCAATTAATTGGGATAAGTTACCTCGTTCAGATCAAGGAATTTTAGACCAAGCAGCTAGTTTATATAAAAGTAAGCGTTTTTTTCATTGGGATCTGGAATTTCCTGAAGTTTTTATCGATCTTGATTCCGCTTCTTGGAAGGATAACCCCGGTTTTGATGCAGTAATCGGTAATCCTCCCTACGTTCGACAAGAAGGATTAAAAGATATTAAACCCTTTCTAAAAGAAAATTATCAATCTTTTCATGAAGTTGCCGATTTATACGTTTATTTTGTCGAAATGGGGTTACTATCCTTACAGCAAGGAGGTCACTTGGGTTTGATTATATCAAATAAATTTATGCGTGCTAATTATGGAATGAAATTAAGACAATTTCTAACCAAGCAAACAACTATAAAAGAAATTATCGATTTTGGAGAATTGCCTGTTTTTTCGGAAGCGGCAACTTTTCCATCTATTCTACTGATTGAAAATAATATTGTAGGTCAACAAAATGTTTTAGTATCAAAGATTAAGTCTCTCAAATTCAATAGTTTAATTGATGTGATTAATGATCTGTCATATTATGTATGTGAAAATAGCTTGTCCGTGGAAGGTTGGTCGTTAGCTAAAAATCAGATTGCTACAATTGTCGAAAAATTACAAAAAAAAGCTGTTTTTCTGAGTGAATATGTAAACAATCAGATTTATCTGGGAATTAAAACAGGATGTAACGAAGCATTTGTGATTGACAAAAATATCAAAGAATATTTAGTAAAAACCGACCCAAACAATCAACAATTTATCAAGTCTTTAATAGTAGGAGATGATTTAAGGAAATATGAAATCAAGAATCGGGACTTATATTTATTATTGATTCCCTGGGGATGGACAAAACAAAAAATAGATACAGATCAGGAAAAATTAGCTTGGAATTATCTTTCTTCATTATACCCTTCTCTTACTAAACATCTTGAGGGTTTTGCAGAAAAAGCTAGAAAACGATGTGATCAAGGACAGTTTTGGTGGGAATTAAGACCTTGCACTTATTACGATATTTTTGAAAAACCTAAAATTATATATCCAGATATTGCTAAAGAATCGCGCTTTACTTTAGATAATAATGGCTTTTACTCAATCAATACTACCTATTTAATTCCTAGCCAAAGTTATTATTTACTAGCTCTTTTAAATTCCAGCTTAATTTTCTTTTATATGTCTCAAAACAGTGCTGTATTGGGGGATACAGAGAAGCAAGGTAGATTAAGATTTTTTGGTCAATACATGGAGAATATCCCCATCCGAAAAATATCTTTTAGCACCAAAAGCGATCGCCGTCAACAGAGTTTAGAGAAACTTATCAAAAGTTATCAAGAAAAGCAAGAAATATTAAAAGAAATCGAGGAACATATTAGGAGAGAAGAAACCGATATAGTCCATGATATTCTCGCCTACTTAGCAGAACAGATGATCGAGATAAATCGGGAAAAACAAAAAGAAATCAAAAGCTTTTTGAGATATTTAGAGAGAATAATCGGCAGTGCGATCGATAATTTAACCAACAAATCAAAAATCCAAAACTATCTCGGTGACTACCAAAAAAGCGAACCTCATCTTAGCTGCGATCAACTGTGGGAGATACTGAAAAAGAACAAAAAGAAAATTAGCGTTAACTTGCTAGATCGTCAAATACAGGAAACCTTAGAAAAAGAATATCAAACCAGTCTCGATAAACTTTTGCCCCTAAAACAACAATTAAGCGCCACCGACGAATTGATCGATCTAATTGTTTATAAACTCTATGGATTAAGCGAGGAAGAAATTAAAATTATTGAAGGGAGAGAGTGAAAAAAGAATCAGCTGCCTGCGTATTTAAATTACTTGTTGAGATACAGATACCCGTTGAGGCGGTATAACCGTTAAATTTACGGCCAATCCTGACTGGTATCGCAGAGGAAATGGTCGGCCATGATGTTCTCGAAGGTGAAGGGACAGTGAGAGGGAAAAGTCCGTATCGGTAAATCCGTCTCGCGTAAAGCCAAATCGACTCCGGCCTCGAAAGCATCGGATAAAGCCGTCGGTATCCGGGATTTTAAACTAGGATTGCCCTCTAGATGCCGTCTGATCCCTCGTCTCTGTTCTCTAATCGTCAAAAACCAGCTACGAGAACGTTTATCCGGCTGATATTCCCATTTGAGAAGATGTCCTACCAAAACGGTTAGACGGCTCACCAGTTCTCGATATTCTTGTTTACCCAAGGAAATGATTTCCTCCCGTAAGTTTTGCCAGTCCAGAGCTTCTACCTGTCGGTTGGCCAGAGCTTTCGCTTGTAGCTCTGTCCACCCATAGAAGTCGGATTCATACAGGGAATTCGCTTGATCTTTCATATTGGAACTTTACCTAAAATGTCGGCTGGAAGGAACCCTGGAGATGACAGGTTCCGCCAGTATAGAACAACGAAGGACGATATTACAAGTAAAGGGTTCAAACCAATCCTATTGATAGATTAAATAATACCGTAGAGAGTCTTCCTTTTTCTAAAAATACTGATATAATACGAAAAAAAGTTACTGAACCTTACTCAATGAACAAAAAGCAACAGCGAGTTCTGAATGCAATTCAGACAAGGATATACGCCTCTTTTTAGAAAATGCTAATATCATTTAATTGCCTCAATTATTGATTATTTATTGAGAGAAACAAAAACTATGTACACCACAACTTATAAAGGATATACAGGTAAATTTGAAATTGACTTTGACGATAATCTGATCTCTGGAATCGTCATTGACATTAAAGATGTGATTACTTTTCACGGCAAAACTATTGAAGAAGCTGTACAGTGTTTTCATGAATCTGTTGATGACTATCTAGAATTTTGCCAAGAATTAGGAGAAGAACCCGATCAACCTTTTTCAGGAAAGCTACCTTATCAAACAACCCCCGAAATTCATCGTAAAATCTATTTAGCATCAACTAAAAAAGGTAAAAGTATCAATGCTTGGATGGATGAGGTTCTTTCTCAGAAAGCCCAAGAACTTGTCGGCTAAAAATATTATAGATGACAATTTTTGAGAGTTAAAAGGAGAGATTTATATTACCTCGTTCCCCATCTCTTTTGCCAAAGATAATTTCCCCTACATATCTTTATTTTTGCTCTAGTTAATTTTCGGCGACTTCTATCAGATTACAACATCTGCTCGAAAACTTGACAGATGCGGGGTTGAAAGCGCTGACGGTGTTTTATTTTTAAAAAAGGGCGCATAAATTCGAGATAGCGAGGGGATAAACCGGAAGTATCGATGACTCGAATCGATCGCAATGTGCCTAATTCTAATTCCTTTTGAACCATCAATTCGGAAATCCCGGCAGCTGCCGAACTATTCTCGATGATTGCTTTCACCATTTCCCCCGTATTTAACAGCAAAGTCACCTTTAATGTCCGTAAATCGATGCCCCAATTCTGTAAAGCTTCCTCGAATCTTTGTTGAGTTCCCGATCCCGATTCTCGCATTACCCAAGGGGTTTCCACTAATTCGGGTAATTCGATCGCTTCTCTTTTATACCAAGGATGAGAACGTCCGACAATAATTAATAGGCGATCGCTGCCGACGATCTCCTGTTCTAAACAATGTGTTAAATCACTCTTGACTTCCCCCTCGATTAATGCTAGGTCAAAACGTCCGTTAGCCGTACCCAGACAGATTTCTTCCGTATTAGCTAGGGTGCAGTTGATCTTAATTGCCGGATAGCGCTCCTGAAAATCGCTAATTTTTGCCGGCAGCCAATAGTTACCAATAGTCAAACTCGACCCTAATTGTAGTTCTCCCCGTTGCAAGTCGTTGAATTCCGCTAATCCCCTTTCTGTCAAAGTCACTTGGGTAAGAATGCGTTGCGCTTCTAATTGCAACAAACGTCCTGTTTCCGTGATCTCGATGTGACGACCGACGCGATGGAATAATTTCACCCCGTATTCATTTTCTAGGGAGGCAATGGCGGCACTGACGGCCGGTTGGGTGATATACAAAGCTTCTGCTGCTTTGGTGAAGTGGAGATGTTCGGCAGTCGCGAGAAAGATTTCTAGTTGATCTAGGGTCATTCTGGCCATGGCAAGGAGTTTTTCCGTCTCTATTGGTCTTTCCATCATTTTAATTTATTAAATCAACAAGAAAGAATATTTGATTTTATTAATGGCTCTTTCTAGAGTAGAAGTAGGGCGATCGAGATCAGAAGACCCGATTAAGAAAAAAATCCTATGACTAAGCTAAACGGCTTTTACTTCGGATCACCGATATAGACTCCAAAAGGGTTATAGCTGTTGGATCATGCAGGTTAAGCGCCGTTTAGCTTACCATGATTACTGCCATATCTACAGCAATAGCGGCCTTTATTGCCACTAATCTCGATGACATCCTGATTTTGACGATTCTTTTCGCCCAGGTCAATAAACTTTTTCGCCGTCGTCATATCGTTATCGGTCAGTATTTAGGCTTTATCCTGCTGATTTTGGCGAGTTTAACTGGCTTTTTCGGGAGTTTCTTGATTCCGGCTCAGTGGATTCGTTTTCTCGGTCTTTTGCCGGTGATTGTCGGGATTCGGACTCTCTGGCAGCGAGAAGAAACCGAGACAGATAATCCTCTGGAGATGGCTGTAGAATCAGCACCGTCTTCTCCTTTGACGGCCTGGTTTTCCCCTCAAACCGGTGCTGTGGCGGCAATTACCATCGCCAATGGCAGTGATAATATCGGTATTTATCTGCCGCTGTTTGCTAGTAATACCTGGCAAAATTTAGTCACTATCGTCAGCGTTTTTCTGATCTTGGTGGGTGTTTGGTGTTTTACTGCTCATCAGTTGACTAAATTACCAGCGATCGCTAATTTAATTAGCAGTCACGGTAGCCACTTTGTCCCCTGTGTGCTGATCGGTTTGGGTGTGTTTATGATCAAGGAAAGTCTTCCCCTCGCTTTCTTGGCCCTATCCTTAAGCTATGGATGGGCGCTTTTCCAGCAACAAGCAAACCCTATTTAATTTCTGATTCAATACAAATACATTTAAAAATAGATTTTAGATTTTTTCCATACCATCTATAACTCAAGTGCCATAGAATAACATCATCTTCTCAAGCGGTCAACTTGAAACCGACCCCTAGTCATCTCGATCATGTTATTTTTTCTCAAATCACCAGTGACGGAAAGCAAGACCAGCATTAAACCGAAAAAAGTCAATCCCAATCGAGTCCGCGATCATCTGGCCAATGAACGCACCTATCTGTCTTGGATGCGAACGGCGATCGCATTAATGGGTTTTGGTATGGTTATCCTGCGCTTACGGGCCTTTCATCCTCCTCTGGTTCCCCGGCCCGGTTACGGCTGGAAATTGGGCTTAATGTTTGCTTTAGTGGGTTTATTGACCGTATTTTTGACCACAGCCCATTATTTTACAGTCAGACGAGATATAGATGAAGATACCTACGAACCAGCCGATCGATGGGTGCTACTATTTAGTTTAGCGATCGTTATTCTCGGTGCGGGAATTATCTATTTTGTCGCCACCAGTCCCGATCTGTTGATGGGTAGTATGATGACTTTCGAGTGAACTATGGGGGTTAGGTGGGTTGGAGTAGGCGCCAACTGACCGTGACTAGAACCGTATAAAGCAGTATTTTTAGGGCATTTTTGGGGAAATATTCCGATAATCTTGCTCCCACTACTACCCCCGGTATCCCACCTAACCAGATGGGAAGTACCAGATTCCAGTCTACTGTTCCTAATCCCAGATGACCGATGGAAGTACAGGTTAAGAGGATGGACGCTTGCGATAGATCTGTACCGACTAATTTGCGAGAATCAAGCTGAAAAAAGGTCATCAAGACCAATGCAAATAAGGAACCACTGGAAATACTGGTTAAACCGACCAAATAGCCTAAAACTGCCCCCAATATCGTTGTTTTTATCTGACCCGATCGAGTGGTTAAATCTAATTTTGGCCAGGACCAAGGGGACAAATCGGGAAAAAATAAGGAGATTAGTAGTTCCAGGGCCGCTAGGACAGTCACGATCATCAAGACAAGACCGATGATAGGAGGCAACCATTGATCGAGATTGAGAGAGCTATTCTGCTGAAAATAGCGAAAACCGACTAATCCTAACAGAGAACCGGGTACACTGCCAATTACTAGCCATTTTACCACTTCTAACTCGATCGTTTGCTGTTGCCAGTGACGAACAGTGCCGACCACTTTCATCAACCCGGCCGCTACCACATCGGAACCCACTGCGGTGGTAGCGGGAACCTGAAATACAAAGATCAATAGGGGTGTAATCAGGGATGAACCGCCAATTCCCGTTAATCCCACGACAATTCCGATAAAAAAGCTAAATATTGTCAATAAAGAATAGTCCATTTTTGCCTCAGTTGTCTCTTTTCTCCGGTGCGTTTCTGGTGGTTAAGGGACAAAATTAGTTAATTAAGCCTTTAGAACCGACTAAAAGAGCAAAAAAGAGTATTAGTAAGCTTTTATCGCTGTTTAATCTTTTAGTCTCTGTTTATAACCAGTGATCTCCCGAATCGAAACTTAATTTTCTTGCTATCTTGTAAAATGTAAGTGTATTTTAATACGATTGCGATTGAATCATGGTTAAAATACGGTCAAACCCTATACATTTTTTTGCCAGAGGATTAGCTACCGTGAGCATCATCATCGAGCGAGTATCGAAAAAATTCGGCACCTTTACTGCTTTAGACAACATCAACCTAGAGATCAAATCGAATCGTCTGGTGGCACTGCTGGGGCCGTCCGGTTCAGGAAAAACCACTCTCCTGAGAGCGATCGCAGGATTAGAACCTCCCGACACAGGCAAAATTATCATCAACGGCAAAGACACAACCCATTTAAATGTCAGAAAAAGGAATATTGGCTTTGTTTTTCAGCATTATGCGCTTTTTAAACACCTGACGGTGCGTCAGAATATCGCTTTCGGTTTAAAGATTCGCAAAGCTGCCCCGGACTACATTCAAAAACGAGTGGACAATCTCTTGAGTTTAATTCAATTGCAGGGATTAGGCGATCGCTATCCGGCCCAACTATCCGGGGGTCAACGTCAACGGGTTGCCCTAGCCCGGGCCTTAGCGGTAGAACCGGAAGTATTATTATTAGATGAGCCTTTTGGGGCCTTGGATGCCAAAGTTAGAAAAGAGCTACGAGTTTGGTTGCGACAGTTACACGAGGAGGTCCATGTCACCAGTGTTTTTGTCACCCACGACCAGGAGGAAGCCATGGAAGTGGCCGACGAGATCGTAATTTTCAATGAGGGTAAAATCGAACAGGTGGGAACTCCCGATCAGGTGTACGATCATCCTGCCTCTGCTTTTGTGATGAGTTTTATCGGCCGGGTGAATGTTTTACCACCGACCTCGGCTGCACTATTCGAGCAGCTCGGGGGGGGTACTAACGGAGTCAAGATTTTTATTCGTCCCCACGACCTAGAAATTCTCTCTTCTCCCAATGGGTCTAGTATTGCGGCAAAAGTCGAGCGCATTATCCATCTGGGTTGGGCCATCGATGTGGAATTAATTCTACCGGATCGCTCTCTCCTGATTGCCCATCTGAATCGAGAACAACTGGATCAATTGCATCTCCAAGTCGGGGAGCAAGTTTATGTTCGTCCTCGGGATGCTCGCGTTTTTGCTTAAAAGTCACCCTTATTGTTAGCACCTGACGGTCGCAGGATGAACGGCGATTATTTCCGGGTAACGGCTAAAATCGTCAACATTAAAGGTCAGAATATGTGTAAGGTCATGAATGCACACGGCTGCTACTAGCTTCGCATCATGTACCTGCACACCCTTGACTGAATAGGTGAAGACTAAGCGTTCCCATTCGGGATAAATAGCGGGCAGATCGTCAATAATGGGAAAAAGTGACTTTAGGCGATCAATTTCCGCCTTGGCTGCGGCCACTGTGCGTCCTAGCCTGCATTATTCATGAACCAAAAAACAAGGAACCCGAAAAATAGAAATTTACATCCAGTTTTTTCTGGGGGTTAAATAAGTAAGTAAAAATCCTTAATCAACCAGACAAAA
>VYLF01000187.1_pt1 | contig 25931 bp, 26 predicted proteins | sample 5114371 | NCBI WGS metagenome assembly VYLF01 (sample SAMN12291773, study PRJNA351875) | freshwater metagenome | isolation source: freshwater lake | place: USA: Michigan, Kent Lake | collected 2013-08-15 | reverse complement strand
GTGACTTCGGGGGTGACTTCGGGGGCCTGGAAAACAACGGTAACGCCGAGCTTGGGATCAGATTTCCACGCCGGCGCTGGTAGCCCAGCATCCTGGCATTGCTTTACCATTAGAACGCTGCCCCGCCCTGCCTTTTCCATGAGACCTTGTAGATAGAGAACATGTGCGATGTCTGGATTGCGAAGTACCGAGATATGCCCTTTGAGGAGATTGGCCTCGGTGACTCCCTCGGGTAATGGGCCTGAGTTCCAAATCTCCAATCGACGAGGGAACACGTGAATGCTTACCCCACCCGATGATGCACTGTAGTCGCGATGAGCTAACGCATTGATTAGTGCTTCCCGAACAGCTTCCTCAGGATAAAGTGGCGAGTCATGTCGTTTCGGATCCCCCCTTAGAAACCTAGAGATACTGGGAATGTTACGAACAATAAAGCTATACGCCTCCTCGAAGATACTGCTTAGCGGCCCTTCAAAGGACTTCATGTCGCTAAACTTGTCACCTGCTTTGTCAGAGTTGTAGCGAATCGCTCGAATTCGAATTTGAGGCAGACGCTCGGCAGGGTTACGAGCGAAAAGAACATCACCACCATTAGTAAGTCGCCCGTATTTGGCGGCGGACAGATCCTCCAAAGTGCGAACCACATCTGTCGGATCGGAGAAGAAGGCTCGTTGAACTCGCTGGGCATCACGAACAGTAGCCATGACCGCATCAGAAGCAACATCTGTCTCAATATTGGCTAACGAGAGGCGACGCTCCCATCGCTCTGGAGCGATCTCTGCATTTAAAACCAATTGCCGAATCGTAGCACCGTCGGCTGGCTTGGTTTGATTTCCGTCTCGAAGATAAATCACGTTCTTAAAGGAGTAGGGCACATCATGCCCCTTCGGCACTTCGATGACAACAAGCTGTTTCCCCTGCAAGGTCTGTGGCTGGACAGAGATCATTGTTTTCGGAGAGATGCTCGCATGAAGACGACTCTCGAACTCAGCCAATTGCTCCATTTTAACATTGACTCCCAAGATTTCGCTCTCGGAACCAATGCCACAGATCACAAACCCACCGGAAGTATTGAGAAGACCGCTAATCACGCGGCCAATACTATCAAAGGGAACTAGCTTGGATTTAAACTCAACCTGAAGAGCATCCCCCAAACTCAACTGTTCGCAAATGTCGCTTGCCTTCATGACGAACCTCCTAATTCCGAGAACGGAGGTACCGCATCGAATCCCTCGCGAATATAAGCTTCTATTTCCTGATACCGACGGAATTGAAAGATAATGTAGCGACCTGAGTCTTGATAGTCATGAAACTTTTGAACCCAATTACCCTTTCTTTCATCTAGCGGCAATCGGTCAAAAGTAGCCTCCTCATACATGTCGATAAGCCGTTTATCTTCCAGCACGTCGGAGGGTTTTAAAGTGAGGGACTTTCGTCCTTCGACTCCCACATACCCTAGTTTAGAGAAGAGGGTTCGTGCCGTCAGAATATTCTCATGCGCAAGAAGCCATCTAGCTTTCTTGAGTTCAATAGCAAGTCGCAACTCTTGGTGAACGATGGATAGCGAATCTGGATCCTGTTTTTTAATCCCAGTGCCATAACGAGTGCCCGGCGAACTCCTTCCAGACAATTCTCAAATGCGGACTGTTTAGAGAACACTGGCAGAGTTCCTTTGTGAGACATCCACACTTCATAGCCGAAAGATGTGAGCAAGTCGTAAACACGATCGAGAACATCTTCGCTACCGTATACGGTCGACGAGACCATAATTGTGATGGGCTTATTTTGTTTCTTACTCATACCGCACGAGCTCGAGTTTAAGCAGCGATTCAACGATGCTTGAAGCGAAATGGTGCCAATATGCCAGTTTAACCGGCAGGGATGAATACGACGCCTTCACTATAGCAGCCAGTTGGGCTTGTAAGTCTAGTCCAGGTTCTGCGGGAAAGCTGGCATTAGCGCCAAGACTCGCTGCGAGCAATCGATTGATGTCGGACTGGTACAAGGTACAGTAGTGAGCAGCAAGGACAAAGAGTTTCGCCTAGGCAAAACATTTACAGAACACCTAGTACCCCCGGCAAGGTTCGAACTTGCGACCTCAGCTTTAGGAACTGAGGTTACTCATCAAAAACTGGGGGTTTTTCACGTCTTTCGACATTCTACACTGTGCAAAACTAGTAGAAAACTGCCATTTTAGATACTTCGTGGTATCAATTTGGTATCAACCCGTAGCTACCCACCTCGTCTGGCTGTACCGATATCCCGGATCGAGAGAATCGCGGAAGACTGGACTCGAGTACTCGATCTGCACCCCTAGATTTTCTCTTACCCATCGCTGCCCCCTAAACCAATCTTGCTTGATCCAGTTCTGGACGTGGTTCTCGTGATAAATCAACGGCCGATGAACAATGTTCAACTCAACTCCTTGCGATTGCATCAATGCTGGCACAGCATAGTCCCACATGGGATGCCCGATCGCAAATGGAAAACTCTCTGGCAACAATGCGGCTTGACCAGGAGTGAAGCTAAACGCATCTAAACCCCATCGGAATTCACTCACGACCTCCGGAATCCCTGGTTCGTAATTCCATCGGATCCCGACAAATTGCCGCTTCTCGTCAAATTCGAGCCATTCTCCAGCGCCCCGAAGCGAACAGTCGCTGTTGATCACCAGAACTGGCTTGTCGAGCTCAATCGCTGTTCGAGCTAGATTCCGAATGCGCTGGGTGGGATACGCGTAACCTTCGCACCTCAGCTCATCCACTATCCATATGACATCGGGGAAGTGGGGTCGAAGTTGCTCAATTTCATTTCCTGTGTTCCGTGCGTAAACCTTCAACCCAAAGTGGATCCAAGATTTGACGCTGCTTTGCTGCTTTTCCAGTGAATGCAATTTGGGTGAGAATGATGTTACCGCAACGATATCATCGCGTTTCGAGTTCGCGAAATCGGATGGTGCCCCCAATACCGCTCGCGCTTCATCAAGCTCCAGATTGTCTTTCCCAAGTTTATGATTGACGGCTGTCTTCAATCGCCATTTCCACTCGAAGTCGACTATAACGGGAGGATTTACCTTTATCCAGCATTGATAGAATCGATTGCAGTCGCAACCGAAACTAGGTATTCCCCGCTCCCAATCTCGCAGCTGTGCCACAGTATGCACTTCGTTGAACAGTCGATTCCAGAGTTTTAGATACTTATCTCGAAGGATAACTCGACGCTTGCGAATGACCTGCCGTTTGGACTTATCTTGCTCGCTGGACAACTGCCCTGGACCGCGGCCCATCTCCCAGGCCTCGAAGTACTCTGGATTGGTTTCGCACAGATGTCGCAAATGGAGCGTCTTATCAACGCGATGCCGCTCACAGAAACCCGCCATTGCACATTCACAAGTAGTCATGCTGCCACCAAGGTAACTTTGTAGACAATTCGAGGACAAGTCGGTGAACAAATAGTCGGACAACAAAATGGGATCTGTCCAAATTGCCCTGGAACAGCACAGTTCCCAAAGAAGCAAGACAACTTAAGATACTTGTAAACTAGACTGACCGGTTCACAGGTTGACTCTTCGTAGTCTGGATATTTGATCCATGTCGTTTCGCCTGCTTCGATGTCTGGATTCTCCCACTGAAAAGCGATTGCAGCGGTCTGATTGTCGACTCCATTAAGCATTTGCAAAGTTAGAGCTCGAAACACTCGATCGTCTTCATCAAATACTTCACAGTTGACTTTTATGGCGAATGTGGTCGAACAGATCGTTGCATTACCACTTAACCATTGGTCGCGATTGTTTCCGAATAAATTAAGCTCCAATTCGAAGTCATTCATTGGGCAATCTGGATCAACAATATCAGACTCAACAAGCTGGAAGATCGCCTTGAGCTTATCTGGAAAACACCTCGCTTCAGGATCAAACTTATCAGCCGATTTTTCTCCCTTTAGGCAGAAGCAGCCGCATGGAATACACGACAAATCATCGATCGCGGTTGCCCAGTACTGCCAATTGTCGAAGGCGCCACGAATGAACGAGAAATTCCCGACCTTCACATCTTCAACGGTGTAGCATGGTTCTCCCATTCCTCCGATGCAGATTGCAGCAACTGGCACCAATCCTCCGAAGGATCCGATAGAAGCTCGAAGCATTACGCCTGGTTGATAACAAGCAAAAGCGTCGACCGCATCTGCGCTCCCGCCAAGTGGGCTAACCGGCCAAGGATGTTCAACGCTTTTCTCTCCGACCTCATTAAATACTGTGATCTTGATTCTTGCGTTTGGCAGATCCATGTCCAAAGGTTCGTACCAAATCTCATAAACATCAGACAGGGGATTACCCGCACGAACAACAAACTTCTCTCTAGAGCGTACCTGCATCAGTCGAAAGTTCGCGATCCAGCTCCCTTTCTCATATTGGGGAGGATGACAAATGGTAGTTGCGAGAATCCCCTCGGTTCCGTTGTCGGTCACGAACTGATCTGTAAGACTCCATTCGCCGTCAATTTCATACCATCTTCCAGAAGGTGGCGTTGCATCAACTCGGGTAAAGGTGTCATCCCCCAGTTTGCAATCAGCGCAGCAACATCGGCGAGTAGACATGCGATTTAGCCTCCATACCCATAGCCGTAACCATATCCGGTTTTCTCGCAGCATCGATCATCGGCACACCAATGGAACGGTGCAAACTCTTCACCGTCCGCAACCGTTCCCCAAGATGCCCAACCGTGGTATCCAATGAGTTCCGCTGGATCCAAATCAAATACACATCCACTATGGTCTACGACGTCGACGGTTTCACCGATCAAATCAGTGGAAGAGGCTCTAGTTATCTCAACGGTTGCAACCATCCGCCCTGTGTAGGGACCGCTTGCAGCTTCAGCTGCGCTCAGAATGTCAAATTCAATCTTGCCTCCCATGTAGATCGAAACCGGAGGAGTTGGCCAAGGGATTTCCTTTTGAAGCTTGTTCTGGAATCGCGAAGAGGATTCCCCTTTTTCATACCAGAAACGTGCATGGGTTAGTGCAGGATTAAGCTCTTGTTCGACTACTCCCTGTAGAATCTGGTCGAGTGGCGACTCAATTACTTTGTACCAGGCCTCAGCAAGTAAATTCAAATCGTCAACCTTCGGATGGAAGTGTTGAATAACAACTTTCTTAGGCTCTCCAGCTGATGTCGAATGAGATTGCCATGCCAATTGCGTAATCGGTGTTGTTGGATCCTTGGCACTCCAGGGGAGAATTTCTGCTTCCAATGGCTGAACAATGTCTGGATGGAAATCCCATTTCAACCTTTTCTCTCCGATGGCAGCTGCGATAGCTTCACGACTTCCCGCAGACTGTAAATCAACCGTCTTAGCGATCCCGGTACTGAGTTCGTACACGTACGCCAGGGCTTTCGATGCGAGTAGCTTTTCGATCGCACTCGCGAGACTCTCGTTTTGAAAGACGATATTCGTAGGAATCGAACTATCAGCACTAGCTACTGATGGAGCCAAAGGTGACAAAGCAAATAGTTCCTGCAGGATCTCTCCGAATTCCCAGGGTTCGTCGCCATTGATTGTCGATTTTTCGTAAAGGAATTCTTCAGCATCCTCATCAATCACTTCGATGATCACATTAAATCGACGCTGGACCATCACATCGGCCAGGAGCTTTCGTGCATCCTTGAGAGTCACCTCGACAACGGTATGATCCATCCCGTCGGGGACCCGAGAATGAACGGGATAATAACCATGAAATTCATAAGACTCTTCTTCGGTCCATTCGTCATCCTCGAAAATCCACTTTCGAATTGTAATTGAGAGTGGACCGGCGTTGCCCATAATTTCGCTGGCATCTGCTTCGCGAAACAAGAGTACTGCTTTTCCGGGATAGGGCCCTCTTTCGGTCTCTATGAAGGTTCGTGCATCTTCAAAATCATCGGGATTTAATGAACGATGCCCTAGAACTTCCCATGTGTACGAAATCATGTCTGCCATTACGCCACCATCGCCCCGTAACGCCCACTGAAACCGAAACCTGGTTCCGGTTCAAATGGAATGTAGTTGAGCCGATGTTCCGGTCTCTCAGGTGTTCTGCCTGATTCGAGCCACAGGATTGCCTCTCTTACACCAGCTGCAGCTGCTTGCTCCACGGTCATGAGTTGAACACCACAGCGACAATTGAAACCGTTTGGAGGGGTCCAATAATCCCAAAATGGATCGTCTCGACGGTAGATATTCGTTCCGCTCAATCCCAGAGATTCAAGTGCCAAATGATTACTTCGAACTCGCGCGTCGTGAATAGCGAGGTAAGCCTGATACGGGAAGGCCTCCATCACGAGCGGATCGCGAGCGATAGTTTCCCTACCGTCGCGAAATGCTGACTGAACGTTGGTTCGGTAAATCGTTTCAATTCTCGCGTCGCCTAGACCTGATCTTACGAGAATCTCTCCAACTCGATTCTTGAACCCACCGAGGGAGGTACCAGTCGAAAGATCTTGAATCAACTCGTCACGAACGCGCTCGATCGTATCGAGAGTAATTTCGCCAGTGATCATGAACGCGTTCTGTTGGGCGACATCGCTTGCAAGATCCCACTGTTCGCGCGAAATGATGTTTCGCTCCGATAGCCGCTCCATGGCATTAAGAATGATCGAGAATCGCGGCTCGGGATCGGAAGCTTCTTGAGTTTCCTCTTGAAACCAGCTCGGAGGATTGCGATCTGATCGAACACCTGTCGAAAATTCGCGGAGAAGCCACTCGGGAAATTGCTTGGCTACTTGATCCGCCCCTAGGATCCAGCTCGACAGCTTTGATGCCGTGAGATGAGAAATCAACACAGGACGATAGGCATCAACAGCCCGTTGAATTAACGTCGGAATCGCGTTTGGCATGATGACACTTGAATTTAGCAGGGTTGAGGCGATGTCCTTCTGAACCAATGCGTAAAGCGATTGGGCCTCAAACAATGACTGCTGAATAAGCGATTCCGAGATTGCAACCATTAATCATCCTTCGTCAAATCAATCGGAGGTTTGTTTGGCATCTCCATCATATCTCTATGCCCCTTCGCGACTCTTGCCGCTTGTTCATCCGTTAAACGGAATCGTGGATCCCCGCGATAGACCTCTTCTTGTGCTTGAGGTTGTTCCGTATTAGCTTCCGGATTTTCTTCCGGTTCCTTCGTTTTCTCGGGAACAGGTTCTCCTGTGAATCGAATTCCAGCTTTTTTCGCTGCCTCGACTCGTAAAGAATGCTTTTCTTCAAGTTCCAGCAATCTCGCTTTTTGCCGATCGTTCATCGGTTCTTCTAGCTCGATCATTTCTCGTAATTGGTCGAGATTGATTGAATCAATCAGAGCTTGATCTTCCTCGGAAAGCCCTGCTTGAGTCGTTAGCGGAAATCGGTTGTTGTCAGCAAGTTTAAGTTCCATCGCTTGTGCCCTTTGTTTTATCGAACCACTGTTGCCCCATAAGCCCAATAGCTACATCATCCGGAATCTCTCCAGATCTAAGCTTATTGGCCAAATCGAGTTCCATTGTGGCCTTAAATTCGCCTAATTTGCGGTCTTCTTCTTCAATGCGAGCTTCAAGATACTTGATCGCTTCATTTCTATCTTTGATCAGTCGTGTCTCGCCTCTATCACTTGTATTATCGATTACCGATGTGTCAATATCCTTTCTTCTTTTCAACAATTCCAAAGTTGCTTTTCTTGAATCGATGTTTGCTTCCATAGCGATCGACAATGGAACTGTGCGTGGCATTTCTCCTCGTTTCAGTGCATTCATGGCTCTACCAATCACACCACCCGTTGCACCGGAGACGCCTCGATCGATAAAAACGTGTTGAGGAGTGAATCCAGCCGAGATCGCCTCATCGAGTTTCTTTTCAAGTTTTGGATAGTTAGCTGAAGCCTGATCGAGAACCAGCGGGTATTCATTGACATCGAAATGGTTTTTCGTCGCTGTGCCTTTTCCAGATCCGCCTCCGCCAGCCAAGATCAACATCCGACCATTGCCCTTTCCCTTGGTCTCCTTTAAGGCCTCTTTGTAAAGCCGATTGTTCAGTTCCGCGCTTGCCTCATGTACCTCATGTGCGTTGGTTCCTTTGTATTGCGGGAACTGCGAACGCCAATCGTCCGTATTTAATACGACTCCTGCGAGTTTTCCATCATCTCCGAGCCTTCCATAGTTTTTGACATAGGCATTTCGGTGCTCTGGCCAATTGCGTTGGGCGTTGCGCATGGTTGCTTTTTCAACCAAACCGCCGGTTCGCTCATCTCGACTCCATTTATCACCCTGCCAGACTAAACCTGATTCCAGATTTCGATCGCCAGACTTTTGGACACCAAGAGCAGCACGAACCGCTCCCAGGGTTTGCTCTTTGATCGCATCCCGATCTTTCTTAGTTTTTGCAGATGCGAGCGCCGCAGCTTGCGATTGAATCGCCTCACTGACGGATCCTTTAATTCTCGACTGACGGTCAAAATCAGACACTGCACTTTCCGCAGCGTCCGCCCGTTTTGCATTCTCATCAACTGCTAAAACGTTCCCGGCATCCGTTACCCTTTCGGCGCGTCGCTTGTTAGCAACCGCTCGATAGTCGTTGGCCTCCTGTTGCAACAATCGAGAGACGTGAGCCTCAAGCTCAACCTCTTGATCAAACGTCGATTGTTCCTCTTCGAAAGCTCCGAAAAGATCGAAACCTGTTTGGGTAACCGATCCAGCAGAAGCCATCTTACGAGCTGCCGTTTCGATTTCCCGATTCGTCCACTCGCGCTGATCGTTCGATTCTCGATCCTCGAGCTTTTTGAATAGCTTTTGCTGAAGATCTGGATCCTTCAAATGACGTGCAACCGCGATCGCTTTGTCTTCGTCCAGCCGCCCCTCGGTGACCAACTGGAACGGCTTTTCCGCCAAATCCTTCAAGATTGATGCATCCGCAGCAACCTTGCCAGTCATCGAGATACCCGCTTCCTTCAGGTGATCGATGTTCTTCCCAGAGTCTCGCAGATACTTTGCAGCATCGATCGCGGATCCTCGCCCCTCGGCGATGTTTGCCAACGCCCCCCGAGCGCGTGCCTCCTGTGCAGATTCGGCTTGGATGTAACGAACGTTGATTTGGCCAGCGTTCAACCGCGTCGCTAGTTCGTGCCTGTGGTGACCATTAACAACGAAATCCTGTCCGGTTTCTGGATCTCGCCAAACGAGAAGTGCTCCCGCCAATTCGGGATTCCATTTACCAACGCCCTTCAGTTCCGCAGTAACGCCCGTATCGTCGACCCCTTTTACTTTGTACTGGAATCGCTTTGGATCGACCTTCAGGCTATCTACTGGAACAGTGTAGACGTCTTGGTTGTCAGGATTCTTAGGTGTTGAATCGTCTCGTTTTTTGGATTCAACCGGTTTGCCATGCAACCGTTCTGCAATCTTCGCTACAAGGGAAGGTTTCGCTCCACCCGCTTTAATGTTGTTCTCGCGCTGGAGCTCTCGCAGTTGCTTGGTAGTAAGAATCGAAAGGTGTGAAGAGATCTCGCGCAAAGCCGTTTCGGTTCGCTCTCCCTGAAGGACGTTTTGGATCTTGTCCTTAGCCGCAGAAACCGCTTGAGGGCTGTTCTTTTCGATGAATCGCCCGTCTGGCCCTCGCGGGTGATCGATTGCTTTCCAGGTACCCATCCGCTTTACGGGTTCGGAGTAGGCCTTTTCGAACATCTTCTCCGCATCATCGCCAAAGATACTTTGCAGTATCTCTGCGATCGCTTCTGCCGAAAGATTCGGATCGATGTCCTTTTCATCTACGCGTACTGTGCTCATCAATCGCGAAGGGATTTGAAGAGCTGGGTTTCCAGGTGCAGCTGGCTGCTGTGCTTGTTGTTGACCTGGCTGGAAACCGCCCGCTCCCGATTGTTGCTCCATGGCCACTTGCTCAAGCGGTTTGAAGCAAATATCAAAATCCAGAGCCTTGCCCCAGTTCAGCATTACGAGCGGCTCCAAAGTGAGTCTCAAATCCCTGAAGATTTGAGTCACCCAAGAATCCAAACCTGAATAAAACGCTGCTAGCGTTACGCGTTTACCGGCCCAGCCACCAACTCCATCGGAGCTGATTACATCATCGGGAATTTCCATTCCGATTCGAATCTCATCATCGAGATCCTTAGGAAACTGCAAGATGTGGGCGGGGTTACTCGATACCGTCGCGTCTTGGATTTCCCATTTGGCGTTACCCATTCCATCTCTGGTTGTGGGATAGGTGACGGTTCCACCGGCTGCCCGCTGTTCTGCGATTTGTAGCGCGAGATCCCTAGCCGAGACCGGCTTCTCTTGCCCATCGACGTATACAGACTCTTCGGGATAGCCGATCTTCATCCCGCCATAGGCGTCTTTATGCATGTAAAGCCTACGAGTATCGAGCGCCGCTCCATCGAGCCACTTATCAGCCCATGGCGAATACGCTCCCAAGAGTACTGGATTTCCGTAGTCTTCGCCTGCATCGGGATTGAAGGTGTGAAACCAGCAATACGGAAATGGAAGATCGACCTCGCCACAATTCGTTATCCGCTTTACTCGAATTCCGTATCGATCTCCATGGTCTTTCAGGAGCAAAACGTCAGCAGCGTGCCTCGGAAGCAATCGATCGATTTCAAGTAGATTGTGTTCGGATAGTCGAACCGTGACTTCGCCGCCACTCCAGCCCCAAACCTGTGCCTTTAAGATTTCGGGTAGGTAGTTCGTCCAGATAGTTTGAACTTGCCTTTGTACCCATGCGGCGACAGCAGGATTTCTGGCTTTAACTCCATTGATCCAGATTGGTTTGCCGCTGGAATCGAATCCTTTTTGGTAGGCGAGCTGCACGTTATGAATTGGTGCCTGTCGCATGGCAAGACAGAGACGCACTTGCGGGTCCAAGAGCATCGAATAGATCGTATCGAAACTAAATGGCGGTAGATCTCGTGGCTGTTGAAACCACGTGCGCACCATAGGCTTATAGCCCTTCGTGACCGGCGTTGTAGGTTGGTCCGAAGTTGGCCGTCTTGTGAATAAAGATTTGATTTTTTGCAACATCGGTTCTTCCTCAAGTGAATCACCAAACGTCGCAGTTTCGCAACCGACAATATATCAGCTATTTTGGATTCTTAGATGCCTTTTGCAGATACAGCTTAAAGGATTCCGTTTGTCGCTTCCTCGCGAGATTTTCATCATCAAAAGCCTGCAGGAACAATTGATAGACTCGTTCGTAGTCTGTCGGATCATAATTGCCATCCTCGATTGTCTTTTGTGCCCTGACACGAGGTAGGTTTTCCCGCAAACTTAGTATTTGTACGTCTGTTAACTCAAACGCGTTGATTCCGAACCAATAGGCAATATCGGCTCGAATGCGATTTCGTTGGCTTATGTGATCCATCCATGCGTCGAGAACGGTCCAGATTTGCCATGCTTCGGAAACAGTTTCTGCTCCGATAGATTCGGCAAAGGCTGTCAACGTTTTTGGGTCGAAGAGAAGCCAATTTCCCTTCAGCATGTTCGTTCGCAGTTTGTCTCGCGTTTCTTCCGCTTTCAATAGATCGAGCTCGATTTGCTTATCACCAATCTGGAGAATCATGCTTCCTCCTCCTCATCCTCGTTGGTGACTTTCTGCGCGTCTGCTCCAACAACTTTCGTTGGACGTCGCTTTAGTCTGTAAGGCACGATCCAAAAAGCACGATAGAGAGGCTGACCGAAAAGATAGCCAACAAGATTCGTCTGGAATTTTTTCTTTCCTGTAGGAACAAGCGTCAGATCACCGACCGTTATTTTTCCTGGAGGTGGAATTTCGTAGCAAACACGTTCCGCTCCTCCAATCCAGTAAATGATCATTCCTCCTGCATAGTTCTCAATCCATCGTTCGATTCCCGCTTCGTCAGAAGGTTCGAAAGTCGCATCCGCTTTAGCTGGATCAAAAGTTGCGTAGCTAAGTCCATTCGGCCCAAGCGTTACGGAAGCGCTCGCTTTCGCTTCTTCGTGGTACTTGAAATGTGCTTCGAAATGAACCCAACTTCGTTCAGGGGTAGGACATGGATTTACAAAAGGTGATAGGGCGGTTGGCGTGTTGTAAAGGGAGTTTGACTGTCCTGTGTGGTTTCTAGAGTTGCCATCGTCGCAAAGATCGACAATTCTGTCATCTTCATGATTGTGCTTTAAGGCTGCGATCCCGTAATCTTGATTCAGGTTTTGAAATGGCCCAAGGATCTTCACTGAGTTATCCCAATTAGGCCACGTGAAACCAAGTGGTTGGAACAAGCCCGATAATCCCATCAAGGATACGACGTTCGAATTGCCAGGACCGATAGTTGTATATCTCAAGTTGAAGGAGAATTGATTACTAAAAATGTCCTCTTCTACTTCAAGACTTTCCAACATGGTGTACGCCCCGGTGACGAATGCATACGTGATTCTGGACTGCACAATAGCTCGAAAAATGAGCCAAGCGTTAACGCGAGGAACCAATGGACTGAGCGTGATTTGGGCTGAAATCGTATTCGCAGATGATGCGATGTTTCTGCGAGACAAACCAACTCGGTGTTTTGCCTGAATATCGATCACGTTGGGTGGAAACGGATTCGAGGTTCTCTTTTCGGTATCAACGATTACAAAGTCCGCCCTGCGTTTATTGGCGGAAACACTCCAACTCATCTCTCTCGAAAAGTTATTCGGCTTCTGGAATCGTACATAACCCCGATAATCATCAACGCTATCCGGAATTTCCCGATTCTTTCTGGTCATCGTAATTTCGATGTATCCAGTGATTCGTCTTGTTGTGTATCCGCTTGCGTCAATGTCGTATTGCATCGCATAGTTAAAGGCCTTAACGCCGGTAACCCGTGGAGATGTCTCTCCATCGCAAACTGCAATGGTTGTTTCGCACTCCCAAACCATTTCCGCAGACGCCGTATTCCCAACAGGTATCCACTGCAAAACTCTTGGCTTTGGTCCTCCGGAAATGTCCTTGAGGGTTGAACCTGCAGATGGATTGTTGATGTCAATGTATGAAGGACTAGGCCCAAATCCATCATGCTTGAAAATCAGTTGCTTCCCAGGTTTAGATAGTTTTTGCCTGATTGGATGCATTACAGGACCAGCGTAGAAACTGCTGTCTGTGTGAACGTTTCCAGGCGACTCTGGTTCAGCCGCTATAAATGTTTTTGCTCGAATCTGAAAGGAAGTGCCAACGACCGTTGTTTCAGCCTCATCATACTCGAATCGCTCAGTTACTTCGTACGAACTTAATTCGTTGAATTCATAGTCGTTGTAGATAATCGATGCGTTAGGCATTAAAACATCCCTCCGCCCATTGGAGGTGGGTTTTGCCAATTGTTGTTAGGTAAATTTTGCTGCAGGAAAGCCTTTAGCTGATCGTCGAACAAGTTGTTATTTGTAGGTGGTAAGCCACCTAGGAAAACGGCCATGGATTCATTTAATCGCTTGGTCGCTTCCGCTAGACTTTGTGCTGCCGCTTTGTCATCGCTTTTATCCAGTACTGTTATCGCCGCTTTTACTACTTCCAATTGAGCAATGATCTTAGCGCCATAGTCGACCCCTACGGTTAAGCCATCGACTACTTTTGTAATCGCTGGCTCGAATTTCAAAAGTACTTGCAAAATGGCTGTCCAGAGTTTTTCAGTACTATCTTGGAACCGAGTATTGGCATTCTCAAGCCGTCCAAGCTGAGGACCCACGGCTCGCGCTCGCTCTGCCATGTTGATTGTCGTGTTCGCCTGTGCTCTCGCTCTAGCTGCGGATATCTGACCAGAAAACCCTTCTAGATCATCTGCTGTTGATTTGAAGGTTCGATGCAAGGCATAAGTCGCACCAACTAACGCAACAAAAGCTGCAACAGTAGCCGCCACTGGAATAGCAACTGCGGCGACTCCCGCAACGGCCGCTGTTCCTCCTGCGGCGGCTGCTCCACCCGCTCCAGTACCCGCAGCCGCTCCAGCTGCAGTTCCGCCACTAGCCGCAACAGCTCCCGTTCCGCCGACAGCAGTTGCTCCTCGGGCCCCGGTAGCCAATCGAGAGAATAAAGCAGAACCCCGAGCCTTGAGTGATCGACCGATTCTACTTGCCATCAATCGTCGAGCGATTCGACTTTTCCCTACCCGTCTGGCAATCGATTTGGTCGCATTCTTTGCCCGATTGATCGCGTTCCTTACAGTCGGATTTTGCCAAACCTTAGCCCTGCGCATTCGTTTGAACGCTGACTGGGTTCTACCCGATAAACGCTGTTCGATTGCGTCTAGAACTTGCTGCGTTGTCGATCTGGCCTGAGTGGTGCTTTGTTCGTTTGGTCGTTTCTCACTCGGTTGAGATCGCTTTCCTAATTCTTGGATCGCTTGTTCCAATCGTCGAGTAAACTCCTCCATGGAGTCAACGATGATTGCATCCGAGGTGCGAACCTCTGAAGTCCCGTTCGTTGAAGCTGTCGACTGTGGCTGCGATTTTCGCGGATCTGTTTCCGCAGTTGCTAGGGTTTGCGACGATCGCTCAGCGCGTGAGCTTGCAACGGTGGGAACATCCGGATTGTGGGCTGTTGGAAGTTGGTTAGCTGGCGATAGGCTCGCAGATGTATCAGAGGATCCATCTACCAACCGGATGACCATTTCAGCGGCCATGGATCCACCTCTATGTGGCTAAGATGGAATTGATTTGGGAACTGACCGCAGAAGACAACTGGATGAACTGCGTATTTACGATTTCATAAACCGCAAAGGCTGCATCGACTGTGCAGTCTGTTAGCCCGAATTCATGCAAACGGAATGCGAAGGCCTGCAGGAACGCGGGTGTCGGCGAAACGACCTTATCCTCACCGAGCTTGCGCAGTCCAAATTTTGCTTCCAGCTCTTCTGCTGTCAGTTTGATGGTAAGGACGTCATACTCCCAGCGGAAAACGCCCTCCGAGGTTTGCACCTGAAAGGCCCGCTTTCCATTGTCGAGTTTTAGAATTGGTGGTTGATCCATTGTTTAGGTTTCCGTTCCGAATTCGCCACCAAGTGTCATAGATCCTCCTTGAACCCATTGGGAAGGATAATGGCGGAACATGACAGGGATGTCGCGCAGATTACTGTTGAAGGCCTGCCTGATCTGTTGGCCATCGGCCGCTACCGTTCTCGGCAGCGTTCGAGTCAGAGGAGTGATCGAAACTCCGCCGGTTACTCCGTTTTGATTGATTACGGAAGCCGTTAGGAGTGACGTTGCAACGAGGGAACGCGCAATTCCGTGCTTTACATCCATTAAACCAGCGAAGCCACCATGAAGCGACGTTACAGCGTTCCCACCTTGATATGGGTTCATGATGTCATGCATCGCAGCTGCATCGGCCTCAAGAAATGTTGCCATCGAGGTAAGCCCCATACCTCGATAGATTCCTTCCTGGGGAGCATCTCCGAACCAATCGCCACTGATCAAACGTTTGAAGATTTCGCGTCGAAACTCGATACCGTTTTCGGTTTGGCCACATACTTTGCCGTTGTAAACAAGCAAATAGGAACCAGCGATGAAAGACATGATTAGTAACTCCCTGAGGATTAGGTGTGCAGTTGAATGCCCGAACGAGCGGGCGCGTTGATTTTGTTGGCTTCGATCAGGCAATCGATACAGTTACAAACCGATCGATCGTCCGTGCCGACCTCATGATTCGTGAGCGTCGATATTCCATGCCGTTTCGATTGGGTATCGCAAGCGATTCGATACCTGAGACCGCCCACTCCCTCGAATGGCCCCATTCGATCTCGGATCATCAAATGAACCTTCGCCTTAATGCCAACCATCGGAGGTTTGCACGCGCCGCATTTGGGACATGGCGAAAGCGTATGTTCGATTTCCCATTCGAACTCCTCACCGTTTTCCGCACATTCTGGGTTCGCGCAGAATGCAAATTGCCTTTGCTTGATGGATCGTTCATCTGGGATAACAACTCCGCTAGCGTTCGGATTAAAGGGAACTGGTTTGATCATACGGACCTGTGGATCGGTGGAGTTTGTACAACGTTCTGCATCCGACGGCATCGACCAAAGTAGGCCGATCGAGCCATAGCGGTATAGGGTGTTGTCCCGTTTAGCGACACTTTGCTGGAATCATAAGTTTCCGTGGAAACCATTCGGGGCTTGGAGTCAACGCGAGTCAGCCTCAACAACTCAGTGAATGGATCGGAACCAGGTACCTGTTGTTCCATGTAGTGATTAGTCAGTGAAAACAAGTCCAGTTGCCAATCCAATACTTTGATAATCTGTGTGAGCAGTTGATTGATTCCAGTCAATTGGTTCAAGAAAATCGAACGTCTTCGATCTCGGGGAACCGCTGTGGAACGTATAAGCACCATTACCTGAACGGCATGAAGCGAATCGTGGACTCCCGCAGCTTGCTGATGTTTTGGACCTGGATCACATCCAGCCGGAATCACAGCGACATAGCGATCCTTCGCGATCGCGGGAATTTGTTCGTCATACTCGCAATCACATTCGACCTCGGACAATTGGAGTTTTCCTCGAATCGTATCGCGGACCGCTTCGAGAAGTGCAACTTCGCCGTCAATCATGCTGCAGCTCCCCCACTTCGATCAAAATAGATCCGAAGGGCTGTTGGGATAATCCTCGCCACCATAGATTCCCAGCGTGCCTGCCATGCGCTAGGAATCTCTTTTGGCAAGAATGGTCGCGTGCGGTTCTGATAGTCTGCGTAGGCCACATTGGAACCAACAACGATTCCATCAGACAAGGCACGAAAGATCTGTTGATCACCCCCTTCCCCAGTTGGCTGTTGATAATCCGATCCATCAGGCGAAACAGTTCCAGGACTCAGCGAATTGAACAAGATTCCGGTATCTCGCAACATTTCGACTTGGCGATTCCCAAAGACTTCTAGCTTTGTTTTTGCTCCTTCGGATTTGATCACATTCCAAGCGTGACCTGCCGCGATTTGCTTAGCCTGTGAGATGTCATAACGAGCAGCCATGGCCGCTAACGTTTGCGAATACACTTTCCTCCAGCGTTGCTGTTGCTGCGCGTTGAGGAGCCCTCCCTTTCCGCCGACTCCCCTGGAATGACTGCGATCAAGCCCCGCTGCTTTCTTGAGAGCAGCTTTCTCGCCTTTCCCGAAGCGTCGACCATATGCAAGATACTCAGGTGACAAAGGAGGCCACTTGACGCCATCCTCTCCCACTCCACCTCGAGATTTTCGGATGAAGTCGGATTGGATGTCAGTTAAGGCTTGGAACCCTAAAACGTAAAAAACGCTGCGAGCGATTTGGAAGTTATCGGGATGCCGACCAGTTAGCATTGCCACGAACGCACGTAAAGCGTGTCTGGCCTGTTCGCTCTTTCCCTTGAACACGATATCAGTAGACATGGCCATCCCTCGCATATCCCGCAATATTGCGATTTAGTGGAGTGACAGCCTGAGAGCTTGATCCCTGTTTGACTCGGATCTTTCGGGATAGGTGACGTCGATCAACCACCAAATTGGACATCGTTGGTGCAAAACTTTTTCCTACTAAAAGCTCCCCGTCTTCGTCAAGCAATGACATTCCACCTTTGGCGATCTGATCGAGGAAACCATCCTTGTCGACGATCTCGCGGTATCGCATTTCGATCGATTCGGGAATAGGGTTTCCCCTACGTGTGCATAACGTTCGCACAGCAACTATGGTTGCAAACTCGCGAATGACTGGAGCTGTCGCGAGAGCGACAAGCGTGAACAGTTTCGCGAGCTTTCCGCCAATGAAACCAGTAGCAAATACAATGCAAGAATCGACAAGATTCGTATCCTCGAATCCATCGTTGTTATGATCAGAAAACGCAACGACCCCTGCTTGACTCAGAGCGTCCTGCATTTCTTGCGCTGAAGTGAGTGGGGTCATAATGATTTCCTGATTGGATAAAAAGCAAGCCGTTGAGGAGCACTACAACGGCTTGCGTGCCAATGTCGGTTGCGAAACTGCGACTTTTGGCCATGGATCTAAAGTGCGAAAGCTGACTAGAAAATCAGGTTTGCAAAAGCGACAGCGCGAGGAACGTGAATCACAGGCATCGCGTTATCCAAGAAGAACACCTCGGTTGCCGTCGGGTTGCTCCTCTTCACGTACCAGGACGAAAAACCAGTTCGCAGCGTTTCCGGACCGCCATCGTATTCAGCAACTGGTTCGGATCCCTCATAGACTGCGACAGTTCCGTCGTCTGGTTCAAAACCGAAAAACATTCCGGTTCCGGTCGGAACGATTGACTGTTCGCCATCATCGAGGATGACGTTTTCGTCGGTTACGTAGAACGTGCATTGGGGCTGGCTAACAATCTTTGCAATCTTGACGTTCTTCATCGTCACAGCAACTTTGCTGTTGACGTCGACCTTCAAAGTTTCGAAAGGAGGATTTGCGATACCCGCCAAATTTCGAATCTGATCGTTTCCAATGATTGCCGACCAAACGCTACCAGGAATGATCGATGCTTTAAGAGCTCCACCGCAGAGACGTTGAAACCCGGTGTTGATACCATCGAGATGATCATTAATACGCGTAGCTGCATTGGCCCACGAGGCTGTAATAATGTTACCCGCTCCCAACATGTTCAACTGACCGAGATTTCCAGCCGGGATCTGCTGAGAAACACTATTACCAGTCGTGAATGACCAGTGAACATCTTCACCGCTCCGACGTGCTCGCAGTGTGGATCGTAACGAACCGATCAATGCTGCTTTCCGCCAGTTCGCAGCCTCCTGTGCCTTGACTCGGGTTTGCATCTCGATCATTCGTCGACCCATTAAGTCCCGTTGGGCAGGATCGTTGATCAGACCGAGATTGTGAAAGGTTTCAGCGAGTAACCTAATCGAATCGTACATCCGAGGGTAAGTGAACGGGACCGTTCCAACGTCTTGAAGTCCCGATTGCGCGGCAGCCGTTCCAGGTGCACGCCCCTTGGCAACCCTTCGGCTGTTGTCGAACACGCTGAACGCTCCATTGCGTCCATGCCCAAAGTTGAGGACGTTGGCGCCTTTGGCAACATCGGTTTCTGAATCAAATAACGGATCCGAGACATCGGCACCGTGGTTGACGCCAAATAGATTCAGAATCCACTCAGAAACAGCAGCTTGTTGGCTGATGACGTTCGTAAGGACCTGTGGAGCTAACAGTGGAAAGTACATAATTGGTTCTCTTTCTTTTCTTCAATTCCTTGAATTCAAATCTGAAAACTACGGAACGAGTTCGTAGCTCAACAGGACATCGATGTGGGTTGCCGTCGCGAGATTGGAGCCCGTTCTCGCTAGCGTGATTGGAGTATTGGCATCGTTGGGCACAAACGACGAACCGTTGTTCAAGATGGCAGCATTTGCCGCGCCCGCTCTCAAAAGAGTGTTTTGCGTCAATCCTGCGACAGCTGCGGAAAGCAAATTGACCGAGGCTGCAGCCTGAGTGGCTCGAATGTCAACACTGGTTGCCGTCGCGGCCGCTCCACCGATCGCAATAAGCGACATATCGTTGACACGATACCGAAGACCAGGGACGGCGGGCAAAAGCTCGAATCCCGAATTGACTTGAGCTGTCGTAACACGAGTTCGAATGGACTGGGTTAACGATAACTGTGGAAACTGCAGTTCATCATCAAGCAAGAATCGACCTCGCAGTTGTCGACGAATCGCAACTTCGTCGGGATGACCAATGATCGAGACCCCTCGATATAGAACGTTTCGTGCCTTCAATGGAGCCTTGATCACGACTGGAGCAAAGCCTTTCACAAGTCGCCCAATTCCATCGATGAGAGGAGTTTCCTCTTTCAGTGGACCGATGAGATTCTGTGAGCCATCAACAGCATTGATATCAAACTCTCGCAGTTCACCGTTGGCGATCACTCGGCCCATAAGGAGGCCTGGCCGCAGAACCTTGTTCAAGTTCGAGCCAGCATCGACAGCCGCTTCGTTAATATAAAACTCCATGTCGATAACTTCTGCTCGCGAACCACCCCAAATGTATTGGTTGTTTTGCGAGAATGCGGCTGCGCCTACTCCAGGAGCTGCGAACCCGTGATTTGCTAACATGCTTTTTTACCTCAAAAAATCGCTTGGTTGCTTGGATTGTGGAACACTACGCACGGCGCAGCATTTGTTTTTTCTGTTGCTTCATCGCTTCGACATCATCGGGCGCACCTTTAGTCCAAGTGCTCTTGGGAGTCGCAGTACTCAACCGCTTGATCTTTTCCTTTGGATCCCAAAAGGCACCCTCTGGAATCGCCTCTCGGGACTCAATAAAATCACCAATTCGGCCTTGCTTAACTGTTCCGTCAGTTCCCAGGCTCATTCGTTGAACTCCAAGAGCCGTCGATTTCTCGGCGTGTTCTGCGGGGCTCATGCGGCCGGTCGTTAGCAGGTTGTCCAAGCGATTCTTGACCTTGGCTCTTTCTTCAGTGAGGATCCGATCCTCAAGTTGCTTGACGCGAGTACTCATGGTTGCCACTGCAGGGGAAACAGGTTCAGGATTTCCTGGATCCACAACTTGGTTTGGATTCTCTTCTTCCGCTGTCTGAGCGGCTGCAGTCATCAAAGCGGTGTTCAATCGATCGAGAAAGTTCTCGGTATTCGTGTCCGCTGGCAATGCAATCTTCAACTGTGCCAGTCCTGAGATCACCGATGAAAGCATGCTCGACGATTCGGGAATCGCTGGATCCTCGCTGGGATTGGATTCGGCATTCGTTTCTTCGTCGATTGTTTGCGATTCTGGATCCATGTTTGCCTCAGTGGAAAGCCGGTACACGTTGTTTGGTTTGGTTGCCATCCGAATAATCGATGGAGCCCTGCGACTCGTTGACATCGCCATTACGGTTGGCTGAAATGGTTTTTGCGAATAATCAACAGGAAGATCAACCAGATCGACGGAACCAATAATGTCGGAGTAAGTTTGGCCATGGCCGTCCTCCCACTCATCGAAAAGCACCGGTGAAATGAAAACCGCATTCGATTCAACAGCCTCTGTTGCAGTTTTGGTTAACGTTTCAACGATGATCTCTGCAGATCTACCATCTTCGGACACACGAAAATCAACTAAATGACCTGCGGTTCTCTCGGATGACTCCTGCGTCGACAATCGCTTGATCGGTTGTAGGTTCTTTATGTCAGTTAGATCAGCGTGGTTCCAACGCATTGGGATTTGGTACCCAGCATCCTGAACCCTCTTTACTGCTTGCTGCCAATGCATAAGTCGATCAGGAGTAACCACGATTGTTCCTTCGGGGCTCTCGTATGTTCCGAGCGACAGCATTGATTTCTTGAACGCACCCATGAATCAAAAGCTACCAACGCAACAGTTCATCGCAAGCGATTTGGAAGTTTTGGAAAAAATGGAAAAAGATTCTCCGTTTTCGTTGTTGCGCTATTGCTTTAGTTGCGCAACGACGAATAATAATTATGTGGGTTGAGGGTTGCTGGAAAGCGAACCTTGCCCCGGTCTCTTTGCGAGGTGCGATTCGGGGGACTTAAAACTGCGAACTGAGCACCTGCCCACTGGCCTGGGCACGATCGGAATCATGAATCCGAAGGCCTTTTTCTTTGAAATACACAGCAACCGAAAGGAAAAATCGTGGCTCACATGAACCAAGAAAAGAAGAGCAAACTAGCTCCAGCAATCAAAGCGGTACTTCAGAAGTACAAAGCGAAGGGCAGTATTTCAGTACACAATTATTCAACTTTGATTGTTACTATTTCTGAGTCGCCGTTTGAAATCGAAGACGACTACCACCAGGTGAATCATTACTACATCGATCGAGACTACAGCAGCGAATTGGCAAGCTTTCTGAAGGAGTTGCGAGACGCAATGATGGAAGGCAATCACGACAACAGTGATGTGATGACTGATTATTTTGACATAGGCTGGTATGTTTCCATCAATTTTGGGAAATGGAACAAGCCATATCGACACGCAATATATGAAAAGGTGGCAGCATGATCCAAGCATCTATCGTTAACTCTGAAATGATTCCATTCTCATCGGTCAGTCAAATGGCCGATGCGTTCGAGCGATCTATGGAAGCGATCGCGGAATCTCAAAACCTCTTGCGAAATGCGCTGGAGCACTTAAACGAAGCGTTTCAGCCCGAGGACAAGTTTCGTTCCAATGCATTCGAAGCGAAGATTCAAACTTCGAACTACCGATCGAATGGAACCGAGGATATCGCTCGAGCGTTCAAACAGAATGCTTGGCGGATCCTCATCGCAAGGCTTGGAGTTCAAAAGGTAATGTCTTCTGCGAGACAAAAGGAACTCGATTCAGTGCTCTACAGCAACAATCTTTGCGACGTCGATAAACTTCCCGATATCACCGCCGAAGGTATCAACGAAGTCATTGCCGGTTACTGCTCCAGTGCAGAAGAGTTTCTCGAAGAAGCAATTCGTGAAGAATACGACTTTTTCAAGTCGCATTCCCAGTGGGAGAAGCTGAAAACCAACAAGAAAAGCCAATATCGACTTGATAAGAAAGTGATCAAGGGATACATGATTTCCCGAAGTTGGAACAGATGGGAAACCAACTGGGATCGACGAAGACACTTGACCTCGATCGATAACATCTTTCACCTGCTTGATGGGCAAGGTTGCATAGCCAGCGGAGTTCACGGTCCGCTGGTTGATGCGATTCACAATTCCGATGGAGCTGGCGAAACCGAGTATTTCAAGTTCAAGTGCTTCAAGAACGGAAACTTGCACCTGGAATTCAAGCGAATCGATTTACTTGACCGATTCAATCTGATCTGTGGTCGAAACCGATTGGGGGAAAAACAATGATTTACATCGATATGGACGGGCTCGTGGCGGATTTCGAGAACGGAATCCTAGAGCTTTACGGAAAAGATTTCGAGTCACTTACCAAAGCTGGGCAAAAGGAGTTTTGGAATTCAGACTGCGCAGCTCATCGGTTTTTCGCGAACCTAAAGCCGATTCCTGAGGGGATTGCTCTGGTTAACGGGCTGATTAAAGCAGGTCTGAAGTTTAGCTTCATGACCTCGACTGGCGGCGGGAAAATGCACCTCAACATTGCCAAGCAAAAGCTTGATTTCCTTAGCTCGGTTGGATTTGAGGAATATCCTGTGGCGTTCTGCTTGAATACCGCTTCTAAAGCCTGGTTTGCATCGAAAGATGGGATCCTGATCGATGATCGCCAAAAGGTGGTCGATGCCTGGGAGCTCGCTGGAGGAATGGCCTATCTGTTCACCCGTGAAAAGTGGGAGAGTTTGCTCGATATGTTGCTTCAATGCTGCAACGATGATAGCATGCGTTGACTATGACAGATCCAAATCGAGCAGAACGCGTAGGCAAAGATGCCCCTTGGCCGAAAGGTAAACCACGTCGGGAACCAGATCCTCGCTGGAACAAGCTGCGCAAGAAGGCCAACGAAGCGCTTGAAGTCGTTGATCGAAATTATGCGGCTGGAACAAACTACCGCTCAGGAGCCTACATTGCCGAGCTGTGTGGCGTTAACCGAGGAACGGTTTCGCGATGGCTCGCTGGAACGTCATACCCACCGAAAGAATCGATCGATGTGATCGAAAAGTGGTTGGGTGAGTTGCAAGATTAAACACAGGGATTTCATGTGGTCGAATTATCTAACACCTTTGATTGTCACTCAGGGTCAGATTGCGCTGGGTTACCGACAACTTTGACCTCATTTGCATTTTTTGACGAGTCATTAGTTGAACTAAGGTTTAACAGAATGCTCTTGACTGTTCCAAGCTTAAAAGCTTTTCTGAGTTGACTTCGGAATTCGCCGGGAGTCTCCGCGACCCACTCATTTTCAACGGTGCTTCCCGGAACGTTACCCATGGTCGTCTTTGCAAATTCTGCCATCATATTGTAGCCAGGCTCGTAATACGACTTTTTTAAGAAATTAGGCAGATCGTTTTCAGTTGGAACAATTGTTACAGGATAGAAGTTGTTTGGACGATGCACCACAGAGAATAACGCACCTGTTCGGCTGCTCGGAATATGGTGAGCGTGAACAACAATCATGTCATTGCCAGTTTTCGATGTTGCTTGCTGCAATACCAGTGTCATCAAACCTCCACTGCCGCTCTCCCAATCAGTTTGCGCCTGACGAAGAATTTCCAGGGGCGAACTTGTATCGGTTAAATCAATATCGGGCCAGTAATTACTCATGTTTGGTTCCCTTAAGTGAGACGAGGATTGGAAGGTGATCTGAAGCATTCTTTTTATCTGGACGCCCGCGGTCGTCCGTCAGCCGATAAATTCCTGCTTCATCTAAGATTTGAACCTTTTCGAACAAATCAACTATCGAGTGATTGAAGAGCACCTGGTCAAACATGCTCCAACCGTACGGGCCTTGGTTGCTTACGTCATATACAGTTCCAGGAGGACCATCTGTATTGTCCCCGAAAAGACTCCACATCGGATTGTAGTAAAGTTCGTATTCTTTTTTCAAGTGTTTCCTTGTTCCGGCTCTCACGCAATCCCTGGTCATCATTGCATTCAATCCTGCAGCAAGGTTCATGCTCCGTTCATAAGGGTTCATGTTGAAATCACCTAGCAAAACGAGTCGATTAGTTGCATGCTGTATATTCACGAAACTAATCTCGGTTGCTAATTCATGTGCGAAAGACAGTCTTGCATCGGAGTCGTAATTTCGAACATCTACCCCATGGATTAACGCCAATATCAATCTATCCTCACCCAGTCGCATTCTTCGAAAGCTTGTTCGGAATCCGGCGTGAATTTCGGTCAGATCCAATCCTGGATGTCGACAGAATAAGTGAAATCTGTTCTCGGTAGCTGATACTGGCACATGGAAATCATTCGAAACCTCGTGCTTGAGAAGGTCTAAGGTTGTCCCGATTGTGGTCGGTGGCTCGTTAAGAACGATTACGTCTGCTTTTGTGCTTTTTACAAGTGCGCAGACGATCGGTGAAAGGTCCCGTTTTTTCACATTCCAGAAAAGTACGCGCGTCAATTTTTCGGAACGCAAGTTTGAAGGGTTTGGATCCACAATGCGAGGTAGCTTGCAGCATTTCTAATTTATCTACCGAACTCTCGCCTATTGTGGAGAGTCATCGCAGTATGTCAATAACAATAACAAATTCGCTGGCTAATCAAGACGATTACTAGAGATTTACATCCTAAGAGTTAGCTCTCGACCAACTCCAACGCCTTCTCCAAAGCTCCAGCGTCTTCCCCGAACCTCGTCACCTCCAGCCATTGCACAAGCTGGGATTTTCGAATCTTGCGCATCCCGTTTGGCATAAGGACCGACGGCAAACACCCATCAACAACCCAGCGTCCTATCGTTTGAGGAGATCGGCCTAGAGCATCGGCCACGGTCGAAAGATGGAGAAAAGGATCGTCCTTGTCGGTGTTCAGATCCGTCAATTCGTCACGCTGTGATTTACTCATCATCTCACCTTCTTTGCTGGAATTGGTCCACCCCACGTTCCCGTGGAGATTTTGCTTACGTAAGTCGCATAACTCGTGGTATCAATCTGATCGGCCTCATCCTCTGGATCTCCGGTCCATCCTCGGAACTCAGACAATAAAGGCCTCAACCAGTACTCATTCTCTGCATCGAGGTAGGGAATGAATATCTTGCCCTGCTCGAAACGCGAAAGCATTCCTGAAGCAATGGCTCGCTCTAGCTTGGCTCCCTCGCCATGGTCACCCATCCCTGGTAACACTGGACCAATCAACTCCGATTGACACGAACGAATTTCAGAGACTAACGCGGCGCCAAAGTGAGCATTTTCGACGTACGCTTTCTGAACGTTCCAGGTTCCTAATGTCTCGTTGATTTCGACTTTCAACAAGCCCCAATCGACCTGCTTACGCCAAACGTATTGAAGGAACATGAACTCACTCAAGATCACTTGCCGATTGTCATGTGCGATCGCCCAGCGCTGGCAAATGTCCCAGATCTGACAGACCGACCAAGACGGCTTTTTTCCTCGTTTCT
>VYLF01000174.1_pt1 | contig 26102 bp, 24 predicted proteins | sample 5114371 | NCBI WGS metagenome assembly VYLF01 (sample SAMN12291773, study PRJNA351875) | freshwater metagenome | isolation source: freshwater lake | place: USA: Michigan, Kent Lake | collected 2013-08-15 | reverse complement strand
GTCGTAACTGGGTGAATCGACTCCATCATAGTCCCCACCACCGTCATAGTAGCTGCTGACGTAGATGTTGGTGTTACTGCCACTATAACCCGTATCATAACCATAGTCATAGACAGAATCGATGGAATAGTAGCCGTAGTCACTGGTTTCGTTGGGGTAGTAATACAGGTACTGTCCACTATTATAGTAGCCTAGAGAACTGTCTCCATAACCGTAACCTTGATAGAAGTCTCCGTTGCCATAGTCGTAGGTGTAACTGAAGTAGATGTCGTTGCCAGCCATATATTAAATCCTCACCAGATAATGAGAAAAGAAAGTTATCAAACAAGAGAGTCCGAGCGTTTTTTTCTACTAGCCAGACGCTCCGAATCTCAGAGGGGACAGAGGACTATTTAGGGTTTGAATTAGGTTAGGGACAATTTTCCTCCCCCTTCGTCCTATCCTACACCAAATATTAAATGGTAATCTTTAACATTTATGTAGAAGATTATGCTGAAAAACTGAAATGCCTATAGGAAAAAGGTTTCGACTCAATAAAGTCTATAAGAAAGGCACAAAAAAGAGTAACTGCCGAGGCCGAAGGAGTGACAAGCAGATTGAAAGTGAGACACTAGACTTCAACCTCGTTGTCACCCCTTCGGATAGTTTAGTTATTCGGGTGACGGCTCTTCTGGTTTCTGTGTGGAAACGAGGTCTATACTGATAGTTTCTTCGGCAAAATAGCCCTAAAAGTCTTGCCCGATAAGCATTTCACGATTCCATAAGCAAAAATTATCACACAAAGTCGAGAAGAGCAGGGTGACGAAACCCCATCTGGTTTATCAAAAATTCGAGCTAAAAAATCCTCTCCTGGTCGGCAAAAAAGCAGAAAGTGAATATATTTTACTGATCAGGGATAAAGAACAGCAAATAGAAGTTAAAATTAATCTCAGTCCCGAAAATTATCGGCAATTTCTAGAAACCATGACTGAGGAGCAATAATGTGGCAGGGAAACCTAGAACTAATTTACACGCAAAAAAATCTCGCAACCCAGATTAATCACGTCTATGCTACCGCACCTTTAAAAGTACAAAGACCTTTTTATCCCGAGGGAAAAAACCTTTGTCACACGGTGATTTTACACACTGCGGGGGGAATAGTTGGGGGTGATGTTCTTCAACAAAAAATTCATCTCCAAGCCGCTACTAATGCCCTGATTACCACTGCTTCTGCTGGAAAAGTTTACCAGAGTAATGGTCAGATGGCACAGCAATTAATCGAGATTAAAATCGATGACAATGCCGGTTTAGAATGGCTACCCCAAGAAACAATTATCTTTAATGGTGCAGCATTTCGCCAACATTTGCGAGTGGATTTAGGGGAAAATAGCAGTTGGTTGGGATGGGAAATTACCCGTTTTGGTCGCAGTGCGCGAGGCGAGAAATTTTTAGCGGGAGAATGGCATTCTAATTGGGAAATTTGGCGATCTGGACAACCTTTATGGCTCGATCGCTCCTGCCTGTTAGGTGGTAAAATGATCGAGGGATTTTCTGGTTTAAATGATAGCGCCCTGATCGGTACTTTAGTTTATATCGGTCAACCGGTGGGCAGAAATTTAATCGAGAAAGTGAGAGATTTTTCCCTAGAAGGGGAGATGGGAGTTACTAACACTTTAGGAGATGGTCTTTTGTGTCGTTATCGGGGTAATTCTAGCGGTGAAGTGCGACAATGGTTTCAGCAGGTTTGGCAAATTTTAAGGCGAGAAATGAGCGATCGAGAGGCAATTATTCCGCGAGTTTGGTTATCTTGGTAAGTAGGGTTTGCTGAATAAATGTGAAATGTAGGCAAGGTAGGGGTTTTGTGGCTTTTCTCGCGAAACAGGTGCAAGATTTTGAGAGAATCGTGCTTCAAAACCTTGCGTCTTCATCGGCCCGCATCCTGTAGGGGCGAAGCATTCGGGCAATAACCTATCGGTGAAACCGGAGATTTTATATCCGAATGCTTCGCCCCTACTTTTTGCCGCAAACCCTACTTAAAGGCGGTTAATGAAACCTCTTGCATAATTAATTTTTGAGGGTTCAAAAACGTCAAAAATAAGGATTAAATCGCATAAAATCTGTAAATAGACCATTTAACTGATTATCATTCATTCTTAATTCTCCTGACTACTGACTACTGGCTACTGACTCCTAACCCTAACAACAATTTTTGATTTTTACAAGAGGTTAATTATCATTTTTTCAAGTCACTTGAATGCCTGTATCGGTGATTGGGGCTATCCAAAATTGTAGATCGGGAGCGACGAGAATTTCCCGGGCCTCTTTAACGATAGTTTCCGCCACTTCCTGAGATGAACAGAGAGTAAAAACCGTCGGGCCAGAGCCTGACATCATCGTTCCCAAGCCGCCTAAATCGCCCAGAACCTGTCGTAACTCGGCTACGAGGGGAAATTCGGGTAAAACCACCTTTTCGAGGTCATTGTGGATAAATTTGCCGATAGCGGCTGGTTTTTTCTGGGCGATCGCTTGTACCAAAGCCCCGGAACTCACCTGCTGACGACGGTGATGAAAGTCCTCTGGAGAAGACAGATAGGTATCCTGAAATTTTTGCCGATAGCTTTGGTAGGCCCAGGGTGTAGAAACGGATAAATGATCGTATTTGGCTAAAATCACCCATAATCCGGTCAGAGGAGCGATAGGATCGAGAATTTCTCCCCTTCCCGTACAGATAACCGTTCCTCCGGTCACACAAAAGGAAGTATCAGACCCCAATCTTGCCGCTAAAGTTTCTAATTCCGGACGGGTTAACCCCAATTCCCAGATTAAATCGATGCCGACTAACACCGCCGCCGCGTTGGTGGACCCCCCCGCTAAACCGGCAGCCACGGGAATATATTTGTCGATGGTGATATCGATGCCGCCGTAATTGGCAAAGAGGCGGGGGAATTCCCTCGCCATCAAAGTGGCAGCCCGATGGGCGAGATTACTGCTATCTTGGGGGACGAGGGGATGATGGCAAAAGAGACGGAATTCCTGCAATCCGTTGGGCCGGAGAGTGATGCGATCGCATAATGCCACCGTCTGCATCACCATCACTAACTCGTGGAAACCATCAGGGCGATCGCCAACGATTTCTAGATATAAATTAATTTTAGCGGGGGCTAGAAGGGTATAACTGTGCATTTGTCAAGGAAAAAAATCTAAAATTTTGGCAATTGACCTAATTTTTCCGCCAAGTCAATCCATTGCGATAAACTGAGATCTTCGGCGCGAGCGAGGGGATTAATTTCTAATTGTGTCAGGATTTGGCTTAATCGATCGCTATCTAGACAATTTTTGAGATTATTGCGTAACATTTTGCGCCGGTTGGCAAAACCCCAGCTAATTAAAGTGGACAAAAAGGCAGCATTACTGACATTATTCGGCAAAACACGGGGTAAAAGCTGAATTACCGCCGAATCTACCTGGGGAGGTGGGGAAAAGGCCCGCCGGGGTACATCACAAATCCATTGACAATCGGCAAGGTATTGAATGCGGACGCTCAAAGCACTGTAAGCTTTGGTGGAGGGGACAGCGACTAATCTTTCGGCGACTTCTTTCTGGACTAAGAGGGTAATACTCTGGTAAGGGGGGGTGAAGGGATGGGCGATCGAACCGAGCAGCTTTTCGAGAATCGGACTGGTGATATTATAGGGAATATTAGCCACTACCTTATTAACCGGCGGCAGTTGCTCAGGTTTAAGGGTAAGAAAGTCGCCTGGGATGAGATAAAAGTTATCTTGTTGACCAAATTTTTTCTTTAAAATTGTCCATAGATCTCGATCGATTTCTACAGCGACAACCAATTGAGCGCCATCGAGAAGACGACGGGTTAAAATGCCTGTACCAGGACCGATTTCTAATACCCGATCCTCTGATTGTAAATCAGCAGCGCCGATGATGCGATCGAGTATCGATTCATCTTTTAACCAATGTTGTCCAAAACGTTTACGCGGTTGAATTTTCATACCTCTATTTTAAAATCAGAGGGTTGTCCTCGACAATAACACCCCTGAAAATATGGGCCATGCGATCGATAACCGCATCAATTATGATAGAGCCTAGGCAAAGATAGCAAAAAAATTAGAGACAATGTCAGATTTGAACGATGTTTTCGCAATTGTAGCCGGAGCGGTTCCGGGGGCGTTATCTCGTTATCATATTACCGAATGGACAAAAGCGAAATTCGGCTTGCGCTTTCCCTATGGAACTTTTATTATTAATTTAACTGGCTGTCTAGCTATCGGTTTCTTTTGGGCTATTTTACCCAGTGTTCCCTTTTATTCCCACGAACTAGATTTAATGATGAGAACGGGATTTTTAGGAGCTTATACCACCTTTTCCACCTATAGTTTAGATATATTGATCCTCTGGCGCAATCAGCAAAATTTTCTCAGTCTTTTTTTTGCCGTTGCTAGTATCATTTTCGGATTGATTGCCGTGAGAATCGGGGCAGCTATTACCCAAGTTTTTCTAGGTTAAGTAGGTAGGCGTTAAAAACTATCAGATGCCCCCCTTATCAAGGGGGGATTAAGGGGGGATCGAACCTAAAATCCATTTTTAATTTAATTATAACCAGCTACTTAATTCTCCACTTTATTGACTATTGAAGGGCAGGACAGACAGCATGGATTTTTTCAGGGGACGTTATGGTTTATTCGTGGCGATTGGGGCTATTTTTGGGGCTTTGAGTCGTTTTTATATCGGAGAATTAATTACAAGTATTTTCGGTCAAGAATGGGGATTTTTAGGAACATTTTTTGTTAATCTTTCTGGCTGTTTAGTTATTGCTTATGTTTTTACTATAGTTAGGGAAAATATTCGCATAATTGCCCCAGAATTAGTATTGATGATTGCCACGGGTTTTTGTGGTTCCTATACAACTTTTTCCACCTATAGTTTGGAGGTCAACAAGTTTTTAGAGCAGGGAAACGTGACTTTCGGTTTAATTTACTGGTTGGGCAGTGTTCTTGGGGGGATGATTACGCTTAAAATTGGAGTTACTTTAGCAAGAACAGGTTTTCCTAGATGAGTTATTAAATAGATTTTGCGTCAGATCCCCCCTGCCCCTAGGGTTGATTCATAGTAGGGTTGATTCATGAATCAACCCTACTACCTTGATAAGGGGGGTGTCTGACAACTTTTAACACCTAACTACTTAAGCATTTCAGCACAATTGAGACCATCTTTTTCCTTTCCTCCCCAGTCTTAATAAGTAATGTCTCCATTGGTTTGAAACCAATTGATGGCATCAGCTAAAGCTTGTCTAATCGGCGATTGGGGTAAGCCTAGTTCTTGCACTGCCTTCGAGGAATCGTAGTACATGGACTGTTTTGACATTTTCACGCTATCAAGGGGTATAGAGGGGGATTTTCCGAGGACAGGAAGAACTTTTTCATCTAACCAAGCTATTAGTAAAGGAATCCAAAAAGGTAAAACAATTTTCGGGGCATTTATGCTGGTAATTTCGGCTAATTCTGTCAACAAAGTTTTTAAAGAAGTGTTTTGATGACCTAAAATATATCTTTCGCCAGTTCTGCCCTTTTCTAAAGCTAATAAATGTCCCCAGACCACATCGCGCACATCAATTAGATTTAATCCCGTATTCACATAAGCGGGCATTTTTCGCCGCAAAAAACGGAGAATAATGTCGCTGGTGGGTGTAGGCTTGATATCAAATGCTCCTATGGGCGTACTAGGATTAACTATAACGATATCCTGTCCTCTTTGTACTGCTTTGAATGCCTCCTGTTCTGCCCAATACTTCGATTTTTTATAATAACCCACTAATTGATGGGCGGGACTTTGATAAGTTTCATCGACACTTTCACCCTTTTTACCCACTCCAATGGCGGCCACGGAACTGGTATAAACTATTCTGGCAATTCCCGCTAAATGCGCCGATTCTAGAACATTTCTTGTGCCTAAAACATTGTTTTGGTAGAGTTGATGTCTATCCTTTTGCCAGAGAGAATAGTGCGCCGCTACATGAAAGAGAACTTCGCATCCGACCATTAATTTAAATAAGTTCTCATCATTTAAATCACCCCAGACAATTTCCACGTCTAAACCCCACAAATTTCTGAGATTACTGTGGGGACGGACGAGGACGCGCACTTGGTAGCCTTCAACTAAAAGCAATCGCACTAAATTCGCCCCGATAAAACCCGTCCCACCCGTCACAAAAGCACGCATTGCTCAAACTTTCTCCTATTTTCGCTTCCTATCGGTAACTGAAATTTAATCACCTTAACTTTATTATTACTATACCTTAATCTTAGTCAATATTTAAGCTTTTCTTGATAAAATTTGTGGACAGATTATTTTAGACTAAGAGCAGTAAATCTTCAGTAAAAATGCTCCTATGAATCCATCTCCAGAGTCAACTTTTGTTTGTCCGATTATCATCGAAGACGACAGAACAGGATTAGACACAGAAACTATCCGACGGGCTTTAAGGGATAATTTACTCTATATTCAAGGTAAATTACCGGAATTAGCCAGCAAAAACGATCTTTATATGGCCCTAGCCTATACAATCCGCGATCGTTTATTGCAGCGTTGGTTAACCACCCAACAAACCTATCTAAAAAAAGATGTCAGAACCGTTTGTTATCTCTCGGCCGAATTTTTAGTCGGTCCCCATTTGGCTAATAATTTAATTAATCTCGGTATCTACGAACAGGTCCAGAAAGCTGTCAGCGAATCGGGATTAAAACTAGAAGAATTAATTGCCCAGGAAGAAGAACCTGGGTTAGGAAATGGTGGTTTAGGTCGTTTAGCAGCCTGTTATTTAGATTCCCTTTCTACCCTAGAAATTCCGGCTATTGGTTACGGTATTCGCTACGAATTTGGTATCTTTGATCAAGAAATCCACGACGGTTGGCAGGTAGAAATAACCGATAAGTGGTTACAGTATGGAAATCCCTGGGAAATTGCCCGACCGGAATCATCGGTAGAGGTAAAATTTGGCGGTTATACCGAATCCTATACCGACGAAAATGGTAATTATCGCAGTCATTGGATTCCCGATTATGTAGTCAAAGGAATTCCCTACGATACCCCAATTCTCGGCTATCGAGTTAACACCGCTAATACCATGCGTCTATGGAAATCAGAAGCTTGTGAATCTTTTGATTTTGGACGCTTTAATCGCGGCGATTATTATGGTGCGGTGGATAATAAAGTTCACTCGGAAAATATCAGTAAAGTTCTCTATCCTAACGATGAACCAATTCAAGGCAAAGAACTGCGTTTAGAACAGCAATATTTCTTTGTTTCCTGTTCCCTACAGGATCTGATTCGTATTCACTTACATGAAAACCCCAGTCTCGATAATTTTCATCAAAAATGGTCAGTACAATTGAATGATACTCACCCTTCCGTCGGGGTGGCTGAGTTAATGCGCTTGTTAATTGACGTGCATCATTTCGATTGGGATAAAGCTTGGTTTATTACTCAAAATACCTTCGCCTATACCAATCATACTCTTTTGCCAGAAGCTTTAGAAAAATGGCCTTTGAGTATTTTTGGTCGTCTTTTCCCCCGATTAATGGAAATTATCTATGAAATTAACCATCGTTTCTTGGATAAAATTCGCATTATTTATCCCCATGATGACGGCAAAATGTCCCGTTTATCTATAATCGATGAAAGCGGCGAAAAATACGTCCGTATGGCTCACCTTGCCTGTGTGGGTTCCCAGGCAATTAATGGAGTGGCAGCCCTCCATACAGAATTACTGAAAAAAGATGTTCTGCGCGATTTCTATGAACTCTTTCCCGAAAAGTTTAGCAACAAAACCAATGGAGTTACTCCCCGGCGCTGGATAGTTTCTAGTAATCCCCGCTTGACTTTTGCGATTACCGAAAAAATCGGCGAAAATTGGATTAAGCATCTGGAGGATTTACGCGGTTTAGAAAACTATGTGGATGATGGGGGATTTCGGGACTCTTGGCGACAAATTAAATACGATATTAAGGCAGATTTAGCCAATTATATCGATAAAAAAGTCGGCATTAAAGTTGATCCTAGTACCCTCTTTGATGTGCAGGTAAAACGCATTCATGAATATAAACGACAACACCTCAACGTTTTACATATCGTTACTCTCTATCATCGTCTCAAAAATAACCCCAATCTCGATATTACCCCACGCACCTTTATTTTTGGTGGTAAGGCAGCCCCGGGTTATTTTATGGCAAAATTAATCATTAAATTGATTAATTCTGTGGCGGAAGTGATCGATAATGATCCGACAATTGGAGGACGGTTAAAAGTGGTTTTCCTACCCGATTATAATGTCACCTTCGGTCAACGGGTTTATCCGGCTGCCGACTTGTCCGAACAGATTTCCACGGCCGGGAAAGAAGCTTCGGGAACTGGTAATATGAAATTCTCCATGAATGGGGCCTTAACTATCGGCACTCTCGATGGGGCAAATATCGAAATTCGTGAACAGGTGGGGGCGGAAAATTTCTTTCTTTTTGGCTTGACAACCGAGGAGGTTTATGCTAAGAAAGCCGCCGGTTATAATCCCCAAGAATACTATTACCATAACGAAGAATTGCGGGCAGTATTAGACCTCATTGGTTCGGGATTTTTTAGCCGGGGTGATAGTAGTTTATTCCGCCCGCTTGTGGATAATCTTATCTACAATGATCCCTATATGTTACTGGCCGATTATCAGTCCTATATCGACTGTCAGGAAGGAGTCGGTCACGCTTATAAAGAGCAAGAACATTGGAGTCGTTTAGCGATTCTTAATGTGGCCCGCATGGGTAAATTCTCTAGCGATCGATCGATTCAGGAATATTGCGAGAAAATCTGGCGGGTACAACCGGTAAAGATTGAATTACCCGATTATACTCAAGCTAATGCCGGTTTATCGGTAAATTAGAACCAATCTCGGCAGTAGGATCCTCTTTATTTATTCTACTGCCCACAGCATAACCAGCCTTAAGCGACTCTAATCCAGATTTTTACGGGATTGACGGGGCTCGAACCCGCAACTTCCGCCGTGACAGGGCGGTGCTCTAACCAATTGAACTACAATCCCATTTTTGCGACAATTCTGATTATAACTTCATCATCCTGGTTATGTCAAGCACCTCTGGGAAAATTTTTTTTGAGGGAGTGGGGAAGTGGGAAGTGGGAAGTGGGGAGAGGGGAGTGGGGAGAGAGGAGAAGGAAGTGGCAAGTGGGGGCGTTATCCAGAAGCGCTCAAGGCTGGCAATAAGGCGATTAAAATTAAACCAGACCATGCTGAGAGTTACTTTCGTCGTGGTCAAACTCGTTGGTCCATGGGAGACTATCGAGGGGCAATCGCCGATGTCAATGAAGCGTTGCGCCTCCAACCAGATTTGGCGATCGCTTACCAATTCCGAGGCACACTGAAGTCACAACAGGGAGACAATCAGGGAGCGATCGCCGATATTAATGAAGCGTTGCGCCTTCAGCCCGATAATGCCGGGGCTTATGCTACTCGGGGAATTGTCCACGCTAGAATGGGAGACCAACAGAGACTTGCTGAGGACTTCAATAAAGCTTTAAGTCTCCAGCCTGACGATGCCCAGATCCATCAAAATCGTGGTTACGCCCGTTTTATCCTAGAAGACTATCAGAAAACAGTTGAGGACTACACTGAAGCCATCCGCCTTGCTCCTGAATCAGCCTATCAATTCTACACGGAGCGGGGGTTTGTCCGCTATCAGCAGGAAGACTATAAAAAAGCTATTGAAGATTACACTGAGGCTTTGCGCTTCCGTCCTAACTATGTTATTGCTTATGTTGGCAGGGGAAAAGCTTACGCTAAGTTAGGGAATCAGCAGGGATTTACTGAAGATTTCAAGAAAGCTCTCAGCCTCCAGCCTGACAATGCCTGGATTTATAGTGAGAGAGGAGATACCTACTTTTTTCTAAAGGACAAACAGAAAGGGATAGGAGATTACGACGAAGCTATACGTCTTGCTCCTGAATTAGCCTATTGGTACTATAATGCGCGGGGCTATCAGTTTTATGGACAGGAAGACTATAAGGCTGCGATTGTAGATTACACCAAAGCCATTGGACTCAAACCCGACGAGGCTTGGTCTTATTACAACCGAGGGGATGCTTACAGGCTTCAGGAAGACTATAAAGAAGCCATTGCCGATTACACTGAAGCGATTCGCCTTAAACCTGACTTAGCTGATGCCTTCAATCGACGGGCTATTACTTATGCGCGTCAGAAGAACTATCAAGGAGCTATCAAAGACTATACAGAAGCAATCCGTCTCGCTCCTAATAATGTCGTGTACTACAGTAACCGAGGCAATTCTTACTCTAGCTTAAAAGATTATCAAGCAGCGATCGCTGATTACACAAAGATTATTGACCTCCAGCCTGATAATGCCAAGTCCTATTTTCAAAGAGGAAATTTGCGCTACTCAATTAAAGATTATCAAGGAGCGATCGCTGATTGCACGGAAGCCATTCGTATTAAACCTGACTATGGTGATGCTTATGGCTATCGGGGTTTAGCGAAGGCCGAGATAGGAGATGAACAAGGAGCAATTGAAGATTTGCAAAAAGCCGCACAACTTTTCCGTGAACAAGGGAATGACGATGCCTATCAAGTAGCACAGACAAAAATTCGAGAAATTCAAGGCATAAGCACAGAGGATGAGCAGGTAAGTCGAAGCAATCCTCAAAATGTAGAAGCTTATCTCGGCCGAGGTATTGGCAGCTATAAAAGAGAAGATTATCAGACGGCGATCGCTGAATATAATGAGGCTATTCGTCTCGCTCCTCAGAATGCTTTTGCTTACAATTTGCGAGGTAATGCTTATTTTGCTCAGGAAAATTATCAGCAAGCTATCAAAGACTATACCCAGGCTATTCGTCTAAATCCTAAGTTTGCTGTAGCCTACTCGAATCGGGGAAATATTTACTACGAATTAGAGGACTATAAGTCTGCTGTTTCTGATTACACGGAAGCGATTCGTATTAAACCTGATGATGCTGATTTCTACTTCAAACGGGGAGATGCTCGTGATCAATTAGAAGACTACTCAGGGGCAATTGCCGACTATACCGAAGCTATCCGTCTCAAACCCGACCGAAGCTATTCAAGAGGCGATCTTAGCCGAGGTCTCTTTAGAGATGCTACAACCTCAAGGACAAAATAACTTTGGCTACCTTTATCGCGCTTATATCAGGATTACCGGACCTTCTGGATTATTGCGGCGCATCCGCACTGTTTGGATTGTTCGCTTTGATGAAGATATAGCGAGGTTTGTAACCGCCGTACCAGATCGCAAAGGAGACTTGTAATTGTGCCATTGAATCTGTTTGATACTGTCAAGTTAACCGAAGCTATTCCTTTAATCGATGGGGGAATAGCAGAAGTAGGAACTGTCGGAGCTATTGTCGAAGTGTTTAATGAGGGAGAAGCCTATCTGGTGGAGTTATTTGGCGATAGTTGGGTCAAGTATGACGAGCAGGAGAACTTTGTGGCAGCTTTGCCCCAAGTTAGGGGCGCTTTTAGAGAACCTCTTGGGGTAGAGACCGTGTATCCCTACCAGTTAGAATTGACCCAACCAGCGCGGGAGACGGTTAGTGTCAGGGCGCATTTGTTCAGCCTACTGGAGAAGTTATCTGAAGAAAAATTGACTCAGGTGCGAGATTTTACCGAGTCATTGCTTAAAAAATAGTAATAAACCTTGTTTTAACGAGATCGCTATAAACACAAAATATAGTCTGTCTTCACTGGGGAGGAGGAGGTGATGGTGGTACGCTAAGTTATGGTTCTGGTAATAATGCCTTAATTCTGGGATTCTCTAACAGTTTTTGGGCATCGGCTAGAATGCGATCGCCCCAAAGCTGGTCTTTAAGAAAGGCTATATCTCCTAGGCGCTTGTCTATTTTTAGAGCAGTTTCTGCCAATGCCAATCCCTTTTCTTGCTCACCCTTGCTATAAAGTGCTACCCCTAATGCTAAGGTACTTCTAGGTGATTTACTCTTAATGTTAATTTCTAGGACTCTTTGCCATTGCTTGATAGCAGTTTCTCGGTCGTCCCTTTCATATTGAATTAAGCCAATATAGTAGATAGACAGTATGTTTTTTTCATCGATACTTAGGGACTGATTGTAATCTTTCAATGCGGCTTCGTAGTTGCCTTGTTTGTGGTAATAAGCACCTCGGCAGAGGTAAGAATCAGCAGAGGTTGGCTTTATTTCAATGGCTTTGTTGCAATCGGCTAAGGCTTTGGGGTAGTTTTGTAGTTGAAAGTAAACATTGCTTCGGTTGGCGTAAAAAACGATATAATCAGGCTGTAATTCAATGGCTTTACTGTAATCGGCTAAAGCTTTGGCGTAGTCTTTCAATTGAAAGTAAACATTGCCTCGTGAATTATAGAAAAAAGAGTTATCTGGCTTCAATTCAATCGCCTTACTGTAATCGGCTATAGCTTTTTGGTAGTCTTTTAATTGAAAGTAAACATTACCACGTTTGGAGTAAGTATCAGCAATAGTCTTTTTACCAACGGTTATAGGTAAGTTAGGATCGGGTGGCAATTCAATGGCTTTAGTATAATCAGCTAGAGCTTTTCCGTAGTATTGTAATTGCAAGTAAACATCCCCTCGGCTGATGTAGCTAAGAGTAGAATCGGGCTCTAATTCAATGGCTTTAGTGTAATCGGCTATAGCTTTTTGATGATCTTCTAACAAATCGTAAACAATACCTCGGAATAGATAGTAGGAGGGGAAATTTGGCCGTAATTCAATTGCCTTAGTCCAATCTTCTAAAACTTTAGGGTAATCCTTTAATTCCAAGTAAACTACACCTCGACTGTGGTACCCTTGAGCATCATTAGGCTGCAATTCAATAGCTTTGTTACACTCTGCTAGGGCTTGAGGGTAATTTTTTAATTCTTGGTAAACTTGCCCTCGACCAGAGTAAGCATCAGCAAGATCGGGCTGCAAGGCAATCGCTGTCCTGTAATCTGCTAAGGCTTTAGCGTACTCTTTCAAGTCTTTGTAGAGACCGCCTCTAAAAAGATAATACCGAGGAACTTTAGGCTGCAAGTCAATAGCTTTTTTAATATCTGCTAGAGCATTTGGATAGTCTTGTGATTGCTGATAAGCTAGAAATCGGCTGACATAGAAAGCCGCAGAATTATTGGCTAATTCAATAGCTTTACTAAAATCTGCTATGGCTTGGGGATAATTATGTAATTCACGGTAAATATCTCCTCGGCAATTATACCCAAAAGGAAAATCGGATTTTAATTGGATGGCTTTGTTACAATCTGCTAGAGCTTGGGGGTAATTATGTAATTGACGGTAAATCTCTCCTCGCATCCAGTAAATAGTCCCAGCATTAGGTGTCAACTCAATCGCCTTGTTTAAATCTGCCAAGGCTTTTTGATAGTCCGAGTAACCAAATAAGTAAAGAGAACCTCGTGTAAGATAAGCTTGATCAAGGTCAGGCTGTAGTTCAATAGCTTTATTACAATCTGCCAGGGCTTTTGGGAGGTCTGACAAATGTTGATAAGCAACACATCGGTAGAGATAGCCTAAAGAATTATAGGGTTTGAGGTCGATCATTTTCGTAAAATCAGCGATCGCCTCCTGGTAACGCGATAATTGGTCTAGTGAATTTCCTCGCATCCAATAGAGGACAAAATCATCTTTAGGAGCATATTTAATCGCTTGATTGATGGCATCTAGGGACTCACTTGATTTTCCCAAAGCGTAAAGTACAAAAGCTTGCAAGCGCCAAGCTTGATAGAATTGAGGATCAAGTTTAGTGGCTTGCTCAAAGGCAATTTTGGCTTCTGGAAGTGCCTGCCAAGACTGATAGATAGCTTTATAAAATAGAGTCATGCCTTTACCGTAATAGGCTAAAGCAAGAACTTCTTTTTTATAAAATTCAGGTTGACTTTGCATTCTGGCGATCGTTCGGTCAAAAGCAGTTACAGCTGAATCGAATTCAGATAAACGTAACAATTGATTGCCATAATTCATCCAAGCGAAGGCATCTGCATCCTTGGAGGGAACTTGCAAAACAAACAATTGATCTCTAATAGCCTTATCTTCTGTATCTGTAAGGGCGGGAGGTTTTGTGATTTCGACATTCAACCACTCCGGCTGTATTTTTGCCCTAGTCGCCAGACTGACAAAAGTTGAGATGGGTATTCCCAAACTAAAACCAAGATTCAACTCAACTGTCTCTTCCTTATAGTTGATCTTAAATTCCGATTCTGCTGCTGTGTTAATGCCCACGACGCGCCCGTTTTTATCCAGTAGCGGTCCCCCACTCATCCCACTGTAGGAGAGATTGGTGTAAAATAGCCCTCGCCCTTGCGATAGAGAATAGAGATCTTTTGCCATCACAGAAGATTCCACTCGCTCAAACACCCATCCCCCCGTTAAGAGTCGTTGGGGCGGGTTGGCACTAGCAGGAAATCCAGAGAGAAAAACCCACGAACCTGCTGGTGGGTAATAATTGCCCAAAGTCGCCACTTGATAGCTTCTCTCAGAGGTAAAGGGCATCACTGCCAAATCTTCCCCTTCCAGACAACTCATTGCTGACCCTTGCACCCGATGGCGTTGCCCGTCAGCAGTGACAATCTGGTATTCCCCTCTTCTCTGACATCCTCTTTCTTTTTCATCCCCATCCACTACGTGATTCGCCGTCAAGACGTAATAAGTCTGTCCCTGCTTGGCAATAATTACCCCCGAACCATTCCCAAGTTCTCGGTTACTCCCCTCTATCCGCACCGTGATCTGTTGCGCGATTTCGTCAATTTCCTGGACAATTCCTGTATAGCGGGGAGGCTGGGTGGCTATCCCTGGCGCGATCGCCACTTGCCCTAAAGCGGCGATGGGTACTGCCAAACTCCACTCCCGCAGTCGTTCGATAGTCTGCTGCGTCGGGCGAGTGCCGTCCTGATAGAGGTAGGCATCGTCCAGAATACCGCCAGCACTCTGTCCCGCCACGCCAATCAGTTTCCCTTGTCCATCGAACACCGGACCGCCACTCATCCCCTGTCGCATCTCGTTGCTGTAGCCAAGCTGATAGCCGCCAGCGAGTGGCTTGAAGGTTATCAGGGTGATTTTGCCCTCGTTGAAGGTAAATTTGTCTTCTTCTAGGGGAAAACCGGCACCGAAGACCGGATCGTTTTCCTTGAGGGTAGAAGAATCTCCCAGGGGGGCGATCGCGTAGTTATCCGCCGACTGAAACTCCAAAACAGCTAAGTCGTTGCCTTGGAAGGAGTCCCCCCTTTGTTTGAGGGTTGCTGGATGCACCTGTCCATCCGGGGTTTGGATGCGGTAGGGTTCCCCCCGGCTGATGACGTGGGCGTTGGTCAGGACAGTATAGACTTGACCGTTTTTGGCGATTAAAATGCCAGAAGCTTGCCCGTCCTGCACTAGAACTTTCACCGTGACCGATTGGGCGATCCGTTCTACTTTTTCGGCGTTAGATTGGGCAATTACGGGGGTTGGAGGGAGCGTCTCTGCTGCCACCCTTGAAAACTCAACCAAGGTGGAATTGGCGGTAATGAGCCATAAACCACTGAGACTGAGTATGAGGGAAAAATAGCGAGGATTTTTCATGGTTTTTCGCTAGGATAGGGGCAGGCATGGGGATAATGCCTCTAAGGATAGGTATCGGCGATCGCTTACGGCTGTTCCTTCTCAACGGGGGCATTATCGAGCCACTCATCAATGTTGATTTCGTAGTAGGCTTGGGGGACTCCGCCACCATGCTGGATCGGACCCAAAGAACGCCCATTGAGGGTGTCTTTCAACTCCTCCAGCATTTTTAAAGAATTATCCTCCTGGCGTAGGGTCATCAATACAGTGACACAGCGTTCGCCGTATTCCTTAGCCGTGCAAATCACCCGCTTCCCGTTCTCCGTACCGTTGGTCAAGATCTTGAGGCTTCCGTTGTCGTAAGCTTGTTGGAAGCGGGGGGAAACCGACTCGCAACGCTCTTGTGGGGAATAGCCTCCGAAAGCTCTCTCCCATTGAACGATCGCCGTTTTACCCCGTGCCGTCACCGCCCAAGTGGTCGGATAGCTTTGATTGGTTCGCCTTTCGAGTCTCTGTCCGCAGACAAACTGGACGGGTAACTTGGCTTCCACTTTTGGGAGTGTCCCAGCTATCCCAACCGCAGCTAAGATTCCAGTCAGTAAAAGTGTGATATTGAGTTTGAGATTCATCGCTTTGCCTCCTTTAGTGGTCTTGAGGGGCAATTTTCAGTAATTGGGGCTATATTTAGCCCAAAACGGGAGAGAAAGAAGCGCGAATTAGTCATCTATCATTTAATCGCCGCTTGTTGATGTCAAGTATTTCTTTCCTCCCCTAACCCTTATTTTAACCTAAGTTTGCGCTCCCCCTAAATCCCCTTTTTAAGGCTTGCTCAAGGGGAACGAATAGAGAACAATTGTAGCTAGCAACTTGCCTGATCCTACCAAAGGTCCTCCTCATCAATACGAAATGACGCGATCATTTCTTGTGCCTGCTTCAAAAAGCGATCGTATTGCTCAGGTTTAGCCGTGTAGATGAGGAGATAGGCGCGGCTATCCTTCAACGTCCAGACCTCCAGCCGCTTGACCGTGACCGGAAAGCCTTGCCTCTCGTCGGCAAAAGTATAAATTGCTTGATAGCCTGGATGTCCAGCCAAAGTTGCCTTACCGTCAGCGTAAATTTGTACTTGGCGGAGTTGGCTGATTTCCTCCAGCGATTGTTCCGTATATTGTTCTAGAGATAGAGGCGGTACTAGATCTTGCACATGAACTGTCAGTTGTTCCGAAAAATTATCCGGGCGGCTATCCTTGGGAGCCGAGAAAGTAGCGATCGGCTGGGTCTTGCTTGTCCGTACTTCCACCTCCTGCTTGACCCAGGTTTTAGGATATTTCATCTCAATTCCATACACCGGAGTTTTATACAGTTCCAAATTATTAAACAGTCCTATAAGTAACGGAATTGCTGACAGAGCAGAAATTAAGAGAACTCCAAGGACTAACAATCTAACTGAAGGAAGAGGAAATTTTGTTCGCTTTTTACCTGCCCAAACCAGAGGAGTAGCAGCAGGATTTTGACAAATAACGGGCAGCCCCATCACCCCCGGCAGTTCCGTATCTAATCCTTCTTCAGCTAGACGTTCTCTCGCCGTCCGCACCGACAAATACAAAGATTTACCCCTAGAAAATGCCTTGAGAAAATGCTTTAAAAACTCCTGTGCCACCTTATCGGGTACAGGTTCTCGCATGACGATCGCTTGAGGAATTTGCAAATTCTCCAATTCGTTGGCCAACCCCAACCCATCACAAGAGTTAAAAATGGCTAACTGTAACCCCCCTTCGATCGCTGTCCTCAAACCATGTTTTAACTCACCGATAGTCAAACTTTCCCTTTGATTAATATAAATGCGCCCCACTTCCCCTTCCGTATGGCTGTGTCCGGCAAAAAAGAGGATGTCCCAATGTTGTTCCCAAAGTTGTTCGCTAATCTCTCGTCGAGGAGGTTCTACCAAAAAAACCGTCTCAGCCCCCGGCAAATTCTCTAAAAACCTTCTATCTGCCGTCACGTCAATGCCCTCACTATTACCTAAAATCGCCAAAATTCTCAGCCTTTTGGTGGGGGAAGGTGGGCTAACGATTTTTTCAAAGAAAGAAGCAGCGATCGCTACCTCTAACTTGGGATAATGGTCAAAGAACTCGATCAAATTCCAAGGTAGCCGCCGCAAATAGCCATCCCCAGCTTGAATGATGAAGCGAATGGGTTCGGAACGGTTCAAATTTTCCAAGAGACGCTCTCTCACCGGACGAAACGACTCGGAGTTCAGCCAGCGTTTGAGGCTATCTTGCAAAGTTTGAAGGGTCTGGCGACAGTCGGCAGTAGTGGAAACATTGGTAATTTGGGTAGCAGGTGCTGTTAGCCTGACAACAACAGGCAAATGTCTATAACTAGACTGCCATTGGTCATAGTTTTGGGGAATTTCCGGAGCGCTTGGCAATTTACCTGTAACTTCGATCGAAGGAGGGGAGCCTTCCTCAGCAATTTGCAGGATCACAGGAAATCCCTGTTCCCAGTTGCCTTCTCCCAATTTAACAGTCACTAACTTAACCATTGCTACCACCTGTCGTTGTTAAAAAAAATATTAATAGATCGCCTATTTAAAAGGGTAAGTATTGAATGCGATTCACAAATTCTTCGGGGTTTCCCAGTTTGGTGATGAGTTCTAAGTCGCGTATGCAGTCGCCAATTGAAACCATTAACTGATGAGCATAAACAACTCCAGCGAAGTCTATTCCTACTGTCTGACGGTGACTCCCTTCAACTAAGAAATCCCTGTCTTGTGTAAAAACAATTCTTCCTAGTGCTGTTGATCGGTCTAGAATTACGGGGTCAGGGCTACCAGAATAACCATCTTCCTGAACTGTCAGCACATCAACATCTCGAAGGCGCAATCCTATCGTGATGGCTCCATGTACGTTTTCATCCATATAAAGTTTGAGGCTCACTTGAGAATTCCTTGTGCTTTAAGTCTGGCCACAAAAGGCGACTCGATCGCTGAGTGCCGCATTTTTTGGGCATACTCCAGATCGGCAGCGATCGCCCCGTCCAATTCTTCTTTATGATCCCAATAGTAGGCGAAGGCTGAGTGAATCTGACTCATACTCAAATGGCGATGGTTGATTTGAATTTCTTCAGGAGTCCAACCGTAAGCCATCTGAGCCATCACCAGATCAATCACCTTCATTGTCGAGCTTGCAATCATTGGTCTCCCGCGTTCGTCTATTTGAATATGCTTGTATTCGGTTAGTGCGGTTTTCATGATTAAACTTTCTCCGTTTACTTGTACTTTAGTTCCTAGCAATTTCTCAGGGGGAAAGTTCTGCTAGAGGGTAAAATCTTCGGTAATATTTGCCTCTCCCAGTCCCACCCTGACACTGAACTGTTCTCCCCGTGAACCACTAAACTTGAGTTGGATGTAATTGTCCAGTTCTCTTGCCTCAGTTTCCAAAAAGGTTTTCCCAGCCTCATCCAGCACCACTAATTGTAAGTGGGCAGGCAAATATTTCTGGTTTCGCATCGGATAGACCCTGAGGAGAACCGCTATCATTTGGTCAGTTTTAGGCAAGACAGCCACCATTAGAGTCACTGGGTGTTCCCCGATCAGCATTCCTAAATCTTTAACTCTCCTCAACCCACCTGCCAAGTTATGCGGAGCGAGCCGCCATAAACTCTCTGCCGCACTCCAACGGGTTTCTTCATCCTGAGTTGCCTCTAGCAAGTGAGTCAGAGCCGCCAATACCTCAGAAGATGCAGTTCCCATCTCTCCCAAGCGCAGTGCTGCTTGTCTGCGGCGATGCTCTTCCTGACTGGTATAAATCGTCTCGATTAAATCGCGAACCGTCTTGGAATCCATAAAATCAGCCCCGCGCTCGCGTAAGGCATAAGCATAGGCAAAACAGGGTTCTCCAGGTGCAAAAAGCTGTTCAATCGTCTGCCAGCTTTCCTCAAAAACATTTTGCAACCATTGGCTCAAATTGACTCGGCTTTTTAAGGAAACTGAACGAGATTGTTCCTTTTCAACAGCAAAGAGCTTTTCTAAACGGTAGTCTTGACTGGATTTCTGCCGCTCTGGTAAGCGATTAAGTTTTCCCAGAACTACTTTTTGGTTATTTTGGGCTGTCTCAAAGTCCGGGGAAGCGGGAGAGATATTTTCATACCCTTCACTAGCTTCTTGGTATTCCTCCCTAGCTTCCTCATATCGCTGCAAGCGAGTTAGATAATCCCCGATTAATTGGGCAATTTGGCCGTCTAGAAAGGAATTTCTTTCTTGATTTCCGCTAGTGCCTGACATAGTTCATTGTCCTCCTGTTGGTTGGCTTTTCCAAAAACTTCGATCCACTCCTCTTTCGCTCTCAGAGGACCATGCCAATAAGCATGATAGAGAGCTTCCGCCTGATTGCCCCTTTCTCGATAGTAACGCTCCAAGACTTGATGGGCAGCCTGCGTCCGCTCCCGCCTCTGCTCGTGGTTTAAACGACGGATCAGGGGGTGAAGACGATACCACCCCTCACCTTGTTGTTCTGCCTGCCAGACGAAGGAAAAACTGAGGAGCGAGTCAAAGGCAGCATGGGAGGGATTGCATTTCAAGGATTCACCCAGATGAAAGTAAAGGTCTTCATTAAAGGCTCGACAGGCACTCAAGACAGAAACGGCATCTTCCAACACCCTGTCTGTGTATTTTAGGAGCCTTTCTCCCAAAATCCCTAATTTCTGATTAAATCCCTCTCCTATCTCGGCAAAGGATTGAAAGTCGGCAGCGGTAAAGGCTTCTTTTTTTTCTGGCGCCATCCTGACTAAATCTGCACATAGCCCCAGCAAGAGCGGATGAACGGAATCGCCATCAAAACTACTATAGGCAATCAAGCTCTGCTGCACTTGGGTATCCTCAATTCCGACTCTTTGTAGGTAGTCGAGGGCATCGGTTACTTGAAAGTTGAACACTTGCCTGCACTCTAACTTGTCCGCTGTAATTGAACAATAGCTGGCTCGATGCCACTGGGGAATTTCCCGTCCTGCCATGACGATGACAATTTGGGGCAACTCCAACAACTGCGACAACAGACACCGCAGCCATTCATCCTGCTTGAAAAATCTGGCACTTCCTTGATTGCGCCCTTCTCCCCAAAAGGCTTCGTGGGTGTCGAAAAACAGCACCAGTTTTTCAGGAGCGCCCTCTCTTTGCATGGCGACCTTGAGATCTTCCGCAAAAAAGTTAGGTAAAGCAACAATCAATTCCGTATCGGGGTCTAACTCGGTGATCCGTTGAAAATCTTTTTTCTGGAGTCCTCGACCTTGTAGATAAAGGGACAAATCCCCCCCTAAGTCTTGGGTGATTATATTCCAACTGCTAGATGTCAAACTCGCCAGGAAACCGGGTAAAATATGGGCGGCAAGTGCATTTGGTAACTCTTTAATGAGGAAGACTGCCAATTTAGAGGCAAAAAGTTCCGGTGAAGGAAATAATCTATTCACGGATTCATTTGTCAGTTTTCCCTTCTTTTGTAAATACAAGATGCAAGCAAACTGATAGAGCGGAAAAGAGAGTTTATATCCCAAGCGAACAGCATTGGTTATTAACTGATTATGCAAAATCAGTAGCCCGTCGAAATTGTCTTGAGGTTGTTCTGGTCGCGATGACCTGGCTGGGGATTCAAAATCCAACAGTGTGGCTGGCACAAATTGAAAGTCACTTTCCCAGTCAGTAATTGTCTTAATAAACTCAACAATTTCAGGATGGGTTTTGGTTTTAAGTTCTGTCCAAGTTTCTAAAGGAAAGCGCTTGCAACAATTTTCCAATAAGAATTTCAGCAGCAGCGACTTGCCATTGCCACCATCCCCATAGAAGAATAGGATTTTATGGGGGTCAAGCTCGTCATCGTTGAGATATTCTGCAAATCGCAAGGTTAACTCGTGTCGGTCGGTAAAGTGCCGGAGAGCGCGATTTAGCTGAGTTAACGAGGCTTTTTGGCTAGTGGGATCGCTGATGCTCATAGCCGTACTACTTAGAAAATGTAATTGCTATTAAAGTCTAAAATCTTCTCTAATTCTAGCCTTTCCTCTTGCCATGCGGACAATAAACTGCTCTTCCACTAAACCGCCAGACTTGAGGGTGCTGATTGGGTAGTATTGCTGAACTTCCCCCCCCCATACATATCTACTACAATAGCCGAAAACCCTTATCCATCAATGGATAAACCCATTAACTTTTCTTTATATACCCCGTGTTTATTGTAATATTCCTTAATAGACAAATGGGAGAAGTTTAGGCTAAAATGGCAGTCATGTATATAGAAAAAATTCCTAAAATTGGGAAACTCGTTGAAGTAGAAGTGATTCAATTAGGATTATTTGAGCGAGTGAACTTAGTGGAATTTGAGAGTGAAGATTATCCATCAGAAAGGTTAATTGCTTGTCGAAATCCCTTAATCGCTGAGAAAAATCAAAAACAAACAGAAGCCTTATTCTTTACAATACAATAAAAGTGTAATTAAGCTTGTTGGGAGCCTGAGCTATGACTAACCCGAATTCGATCGAACAGCTATCGCAGGAATTACTCGATCTAGACCAAGTAGATGCCGATACTGGGGCAGATTTGCGGCAAAAAGCCCAAGAAATCCTCGCTGAAACCAGTATTGACCTGCCGATTCGAGAAGCGATCGCCGATAGTCTCAGTCAAGGCAATCAACTACTGACCCTCAAAACCGTCGGCAAGGAAGAAAGTTACTAGCACATTTGGGGTCAAAAGTCAAGATGAAAGAAAAAATTTTTTTTGTCTGGCTGGGGCGATTTTTGGCCTCTTTTGGGCTGTTATCGGGGATAAGTGGCTGTAATTCCCCTCTTTTGATCACTCCGCAAGTTCCCGCCGGTGGTTTAAATAGTTTTGCTCCCGATCAATTCCCCAGTTATAGTGCTGATGGTCGCTATTTGGCCTTCGCTTCCGATCGCTCCGGTCGTCGTAGTATATATTTATTCGATCTGCAAGAAAAGCGCTTAGTTAATCTCCCTAACCTAAATCGTGGCGATTCTAGCCAAGATCAGCCATCTCTGAATGCTGACGGTCGTTTAATTGCCTATGTCTCCAGCGAACGCGGCAAGAGTGATGTCATGGTTTATGATCGTTCCCAGTCCCGTGCAACCCTGTTAACCGCTAACCTGCGGGGAAGCGTCCGTAATCCCACCATTAGCGGTGATGGTCGCCAAATTGCCTTTGAAACCAACCAAGACGGTCAATGGAATATTGCGATCGTTAACGGCCAATTTTAAACTTGTTCTACTCGGTCTTAATCGTTAAAACTTGCGGAGGAGTTGCATCGGGTGGATATAAAAAATTTACCTGTACTATATGCCAATCCCCGGGAGGAATAGTCAGAGTCACTAAAGGTTGCCCCTCTTGTCCGCGTCTTTGGACGAGATGGAAAAATCTGCTTTGTGCCTGTCCCTGGTCATCGCTATAATTGACGGCTACTGTTCCCCGAAAAAACACTTGTGGGGCAGCCGGATCGAGAAAACGCAAACCCTGCCCAATAACATCCTCTTTAATCGGTGTTTCTAGCGCAATAGTCACTGTTTTCGCCTCATCACTTCGATTAAATAGAGGTAAACTTAACCCATATTCCACACCGTAATTACCATGAGCTTGATAGGCCGTATCGGGATAGCGAACTAACATACTAGCACTTTGATTTTGTTCCGTTCCCAGTTTGCCTCCGGGTAGGGTGCTAATCCCATAGGCTATAGATTGACCAGAATCAGGAATATTTAACCATAAAGAAGCTCGATCGACCAATCGGGCCGGCCAAGCTGAACCTTGGGACACCCCCGCTACCCGTCCATAAATTATCTGTCCTTGACTATGGGGAGGAGTGGGCGCTCGATCGCGCGGAGTCGATAAATCGCCTTTTTCCAGCAAATTTTGCCATTCTGTCAGATTTGGGGGTCTTTCCTGCCCATTTTCATCTAGGGCTGCATAAAGAGCTAAACTAGCAGCGTAGAGAAGACCGTCACTTTCCAGACGGAGATAAGTGGACCTACCGTTTAAGGGTGGAGTCAAATCGCGCACGGGAATCGCCGCATTTAAGACCATAAAACTCTCCCCCGCCGGAATAATAATCCTATCGGGAAAAATATCCTGACGCTGCCCCATTAAAATATCCCCCATTACCCGACTTCCCGGCCCAGCAAAAACCGTCCCCTGATTATTTTCCACTTGTGCAGGTAAATCGATAAAAGCTGCATCCGGTTGACTCAAATAACTGGCCCCTTGCAGAATTTTAACGGTCACGGGATTAGGACTGGGATTGTGGAGTAATATACCCAGATAAAGGGTGCGTAAATTATCGGGAAAACTCCCCCTCGCTACATGGTGGGCAAAAATATCAAAGCGTCCCTGAAAAGCATAATTTAAATGGGCCGAGGGGAAACTTTTCTCTTGGGGGGGAAAAGTGGAAAGTAAAATCCCTTCTCCTAGCAATAATTCGGGACTATTGCTGTTAAAAACGGGAACTTGATCTAGTTGATTCGGTAAAGGACGCACCTGCGCCGGTCGAATTATTTCTACAATAGGAGGAGTTTGGGCAATGGGTAGTAAAAAAGGTAACATCACACAAATTACCATCTCAAGATAATTAATTTTTGATCATAGCATTACTGGCTCACTCAATTTAGATAGTATTCTGTTTGTCTATATCTAGAGGATTGGTTAATATTTCTTTCGGGTGTTAAGTAGCTGGTTATAATTAAATTAAAAATCGATTTTAGGTTCGATCCCCCCTGCCCCCCTTGATAAGGTAGGGTTGATTCATGAATCAACCCTACCCTTGATAAGGTGGGTGTCTGATAATTTTTAACGCCTACCTACTTAAGTACAATCAAGAAAAATTATCAAATTTCCCAATCGTTATTTGCCCTTGCCATTGAGGAAATCTATTGTCATCATAGACTAAAATCTAGATGTAGCTGTGGTTTTCTGGAAACTTCGCCCGATGTCTAGATATCGATCGAGCCAGAATTGTTATGATAAATTCATGAAGTTTTATAACAGTATTTGCCCGTGAACATGAACCAAATTGACTATCTCAGGATTAGTTTAATCGATCGCTGTAACTTTCGCTGTCAGTATTGTCTGCCTGAAGATGCAGAATTGGCCTATGTTCGACCGCAAGATTTACTCACCCGGGAGGAAATTCTTACTTTAGTCAAAAATGTCTTTATTCCCCTCGGTTTCCGCAAATTTCGCCTTACTGGTGGGGAACCTCTCTTACATCCCGAAGTAGTGGAGATTGTGCGCGATATCGCCTCTTTATCTGCCACTAGCGATTTAGCCTTGACCACTAATGGCTATTTACTTGACAATTTAGCCGAAATGTTGTATGAAGCCGGACTAAGACGGATTAATATCAGTTTAGACTCCCTCGACCCCGACACTTTCGATAAGATTATCGGTAATCGCGGCCGGAGTCGTTGGCAAAAAACTTGGGCAGGTATTCAAGCGGCCCAGAGGGTGGGGTTTGACCCCTTAAAATTGAATGTGGTGGTAATTCCGGGGATAAATGAGGCAGAAGTGGAAGATTTAGCGGCTTTGACCATCGAGAAGCGTTGGCACGTCCGTTTTATCGAGTTTATGCCCATGGGTAACGGTGATTTATTTCAAGAAAAAGCTTGGATTGCGAGCGAGGAATTAAGGGGGCGAATTCGGGCAAAATGGGGCTTAAATGAGGGTCAAGTGCGGGGAAATGGTCCGGCCGATGTTTTTCAAATTCCGGGGGCTAAGGGTACAATTGGCTTTATTAGTCAGATGTCGGAATGTTTTTGCGATCGCTGTAACCGACTACGTCTCTCGGCCGATGGTTGGTTGCGTCCCTGTCTCCTCAACGAAACCGGACAAATTGACCTAAAAACTGCCCTCCGTCAAGGAATTTCGCCGGCAGAAATCAGGGAAAGAGTGCGGGAATTAATAGAACTGAAGGCAGAAATAAACTTTAAACTGCGTGATTCCGGCACATCGAGCGGCATTTATACCCGTACTATGTCCCAAATTGGCGGCTAAAAATCTACTGTCCGAATTCTACTCTAGCCTGTTCTACCATTTCCACGGTAACTCGATCAGAACCGGCATGACGAGCTAATTCTTCTATCCTTTGACGCGCTTGGGAACGAACAAAATAGGGAATATTTTTCAGTTTTGCTTTTGCTTCTGCGGTCCATTGTAGTTGATCGGAAAAATCTAGATCTTCCATAGATTTAACATATAGTAGTCCGTCTATTATACCAAAAAAGATTAGCTATTTTGAGATAATGAGTTTCTTGATAGCGACTCTTTTTCACCTTTCTCTTAATTTTAGGTTTCTGCTAGGTCGAAATTTACTCTTTGATATAAATCTTGAAAAGAAATCTGCCAATCTACCGACACCAATTGTAAAACCGCATTTTCCCCCGTGACGAAATCAATTAACCATTGATCATCCTTTTGTTTATAGTAACGTTCCACACTATAACTAGATTGTTCGATCAGAATA
>VYLF01000170.1_pt1 | contig 26320 bp, 26 predicted proteins | sample 5114371 | NCBI WGS metagenome assembly VYLF01 (sample SAMN12291773, study PRJNA351875) | freshwater metagenome | isolation source: freshwater lake | place: USA: Michigan, Kent Lake | collected 2013-08-15 | reverse complement strand
AATAAATTGCTGTATTGCAAGCATAGTCAGCTTTTAAAGATAAATTATTGTTTTATTGGTCAGCAATAATTGTCTATTTTTTCTTTAATTTTACATGACAAGTTCGGAAGAGCCGATTCAGTTCCTGTTCTTTGATTGTAACTGGCTACTTAGTTGATGATAGGTGGTGCGTTAGTAACGCACCCTACGTTTTACTTAGTAGATTTACAAAAGTGAGATGCACCCTATTTAATTCTCAGGAAAAAGCCTGTATAATGACAGCTATAGTCCGATTCTTACCGCAGGATTATCCCTATGGCTAAATCCAAAAAACACAATCTGCAATGGATCAAAGAAACCCTCGACTTAAATCCAGATCATAACTGGAAATCTAGTCCGGGTAACAGTATTTTTGTAGCTGGTCGCGGTGCAGTTCGCTTTGAAGTTCCTCAAGATTGGCATTTTGAACCCGATGATAATTCCTTTCGTTTTTTAGATAGAAAACCCCCCGATGATGATTGTCGTTTAGAGGTTTCCTATAATTTACTTCCCCCCGGAGATTGGAAAGAATTGCCCCTGAAAGGAATGGTCAAAAAGTTAGCTCGTGAAGATAGCCGCAATCCTCACGAAATCGGCGAAGTTATCCAAGAAAAACGTCAAACTGTGCGCATTGTTTGGGTGCAAATTCAATTCATCGACCCCCAAGAAAATCGGCCAGCTTATTCGCGTATTGCCGTGGGTATTGGTTCTGGGGTTCAATGTTTAATTACTATGGATTATTGGGTCGATGATGCGGACAAATTCACCCCCGTCTGGGATACGGTTATCTCCTCGCTGGTGTTAGGTTTATACATTCGCGATCCCCGCAGCGGTTTAGCTTTCCCCGACTAAAGGTAATAGCAATTTTGCAGGAAAATTTCCTTGACAAAAAACCTTAATTGTGATATAGGAAAAATCGATCGCTCGACTCTGGTGGGGATAAGTACCTGAGCAAAATTAATTACACATATCTAACCCCCCCTTGCCTCTTGGCTCCTGCATGAGTGCCTTTCTTCACTAGGAAATTTATTTTGCACGACTACTTAGCTGCCGGTTCCCGCATTGACGGGATGTGCAGGAAAGCAAGAGGCACTGAGACTTAAGCGCAAGCTATGACCTTTAAGTACCTAAGCAAAATTAATCACATATACATGAGTTAATCTGAGAGACAGTTCATTCGATATGCGATTACCCTGTAATACTAAATCCTGTTTAAAAGGGATAGAAGAGTGGGGAGCAGGGAGCAGGGAGCGGGGATTAGTGAGAGGAAGTTCGAGGATTTGTACTAAAATTCCCAATAGGCAGTTTAAATGCAGTACAGCTTACAGCATTTCTCAGATAGATGAGGTTTGCTCTTGCATCTGAAATACTTGATTAGCAAGGATCAGTCTGTGCTTCACCTTTACGAGAAAGGCTGTATATAAAACTTTCTAGTTTTGACCGTTAAAACTGGATTTCGATAGTAATCAACTCCCTAACGGGGGAAAGAAGACGAAGGCAATTAATCCCTACAGCAGTGTCTTTTTGCTCCTATAAAATAAAGCTTAATATCTCTATCTAAAGGAATATGATTAATTTTCCTAGCTCATATAGAATAATCAGTAAGAGATGAGCAAAATATGAAAGCATATAACTGACTGTCTAAAGTTAAATTATTCTCCCTCAATACATTTATTGAATTTAAACCTCAGTCATATATATGAATACCTTCAGCTGTAATTAGCAGGGCTAACCCTTTGAAATTATCACCGATATTAGCAAGGAAATTATCTACAATCACCATGCTATTAAACCTTTGTCGACCAATTATAAACTAGGATAAAACACTGATGAAAGTCCTATTAGTTGCCTCGACGGGAGGTCATTTCCAAGCGATGCAAAAACTGCGACTTTTTTGGGAAAACCACAATTGTTGTTGGGTCACTTTTCGTACCCCCGAAACCCAAGAAATCTTGCAAGACTATCCAGTTTATTGGGCTTATGCCCCGACTAATCGCAATATTCCCAACCTATGGCGTAATTTTGTCTTAGCAGCCCAAGTTCTTCTCAAAGAACGTCCTCAATTAATTTTATCTACAGGGGCAGGAGTTGCCGTTCCCTTTATCATTTTGGGCAAGTTATTGGGATGTAAAACAGTCTTTGTTGAGTCTTTTACACGGGTTGAAGCTCTCAGTTTATCGGCACGATTAGCCCAACCGTTTTTAGATGTTATCTATGTGCAGTGGGAACAGCTAAAACAACGTTATGCTAAGACCGAAATGGTAAATTAACCGATATTTATGGCAATTGTCGAGGAAAATACTATGATTCTAGTCACTGTCGGTACAGAGCAGTATCCTTTTAATCGTCTGATGGAATGGATAGATAGTTTAATCAAACTAAGTATAATTTCTCCAGAAGAAAAAGTGATTGTCCAATACGGTTCTTGTACCCATTTACCGAAAAATGTGGAAGCATACCCGATTTTGCAGCCAACAGAGTTTCAAGACTTAGCCCAAAAAGCCCGTTTAATTATTGCCCATTGTGGAGAAGGAACGATTGATTTATTGGCGACCTTGAAGGTTCCCTTTATTTTAGTTCCCCGTTCCCATATTTTCGGTGAACACGTTGACAATCATCAACTAGAATTAGCGGCAGCTCTCCGGCTGAAAGGAATTTGTATTGCCCAATCGAAGCAGGAATTAGCTTACTTTGTCAGTGAGCCTAAACTGACCAGTTTAGGGAAAGCTCCCACGGATTATTATCACGATATCTGTGATTCTTTAAGTCAACGCTTTCAGGATAGGGCTCTCTTATTCCTCTTATTGTGTGATCAGTTTAACTTACTATAGAAGCGATCAATCTTTGTGTCCTCTGTGTCTCTGTGGTTCCTTCCACTCGCTCGCCAGCAGGACTGTATCTTAGAATACATTTTACCCACCAAACTCAAGAGAGCCAGGATAGTTACGAGCCTCGTCTAGCTTCTACTTGGCGGAAAGTATCTCTCTCTAGAAAACTCCGAAAAATTTCCGAGGGATTGTTTGTAGAAATCAGCTACCTGTGGAAAAACCTTAGCCGCTATCTCCACTTTTCCTTTCTTCAGTCCTGTCCTTTAGGAATGTCTTCACTTTAAGACCTGGCACTATATAAGAGGGAAAACTGTCTATTAACTGTCTATTAATTGACGCAATTGTGATTAAAATCACGGTTAGATCGAGGTAAGTCTGTTTCAGTAGATTTATATTTTCCAGTGATTTAACACTCACTTGTCTTCAGACAACTTATAATTTATTCTTTCCAAAAGTCAACTATTTTTAGGAATCAACTATGGCTAATCGATTAAGAGTGATCATGCTCGGACCTGATCCCCACGAACAGGGCGGCATGGGGTCAGTGGCTTCTTTGATTTTAAATACACCTATACCCAATATTAAAATTCAATATTTGTCCACTTGTAAAGCTTATTCGGGCAAGGCAAAAATCGGCAAGTTGTTGCATTTAATTGCCACCTTTACCCAAGCATTTCTGTCTTTTTTGCGCCTGTTATTGCAGGGAAAAGTTGACGTAGTGCATCTTCACCTCTCGGAAAGGGGCAGTGCTTTAAGAGTCAGTATTATGATGGTCTTTGCCCTGATTTTTCGTAAACCGATTATTATCCATGCCCACGGTTGTGAATTTCATGAATTCCACGATAACTTAGCTGCACCTCTGAAAAAATGCCTTGATTGGCTGCTACAACAATGCACCTATCTGATTGCCCTATCCCAAAGCTGGCAGAATTATTATATTTATCATTGTGGCCTAAAAAGTTCTCAGGTTTTGCTCCTAAATAATCCCGTACAGCTGCCCGCCCAAATTCCCGAACGTCAAAACAGACAGCAATTAAATTTAGTTTTTTTAGGTAGAATAATTCAACGCAAGGGAGTATACGACCTCCTGCACGCTCTCGCCAGACTAAGCCAAGAATCCCTAGGCAAAATCCATTTAATTTTAGCGGGTAGCGGTGAAGTTGACCAAGCTCAAGCTCTCGCCCAAGATTTAGGCATAGAACCATATATTAGTTTCCCTGGTTGGATTAACCCCCAAGAACGCGAGCAGCTCCTTGCCCAAGCAGATATTTTTCTCTTACCTTCCTATAATGAGGGGCTACCCATGGCCCTTTTAGAAGCCATGAGTTGGGGACTAGCGGTAATTACTACACCCGTGGGCGGCAGTGGCGAAGTTGTAATTCACCAACAGACAGGTTTATTGGTTAATCCTGGCGATAGGCAAGGATTGGCAGATCAGTTGGAATTATTGGTCAATAATGAATCACTACGCCTAAAATTAGGGAAAAATGCCCGAGAGTTCGTTACTCCTTTGGATATCAATAACTACAATAGGTCTCTTGCCAACCTATACCAATTAGCCCTTAGAGCAGCCAAATCTTTGGCTGTAGAACCAAGTTTTTAGTACCTAAATTTATGGAAAACCGACACCTAACTGAGGAAATTGATTTCCTCAAATACTGGTCAATTGTTAAGCGTCATTGGCTCCCCGCCACGGCTGTGGCAATGTTGCCATTAATGGCCTTGCTATACTTAGCTTTTTCGTCCGAAAAACAATACGAAGCTTCTGGTAAACTCAAGTTTAAACGAGAAAATGTTACCTCTGCCTTGGTCACGGAAGCGGGTGAGAAAATTGGCAAACTCGATTCGTTAAAAGTTCAAGATACACCTCTAGATACAGAAGCAGAAATTTTGCAATCGGCTCCCATAGTTACTGAAGTGATTAAAAACTTAAATCTTAAGGACAAAAAAGGAGAATTGCTGATATATGAAGACTTTTTAAAGAATTTAAAAGTTACTAACATACCGGGTACCGATATTTTGATGGTTAGTTATAGAAGTCCCAGTGGAGATCAGTCCGCAAAAGTAGTTAATGAGGTGATGAAGAACTATTTAAAAAATAATATCACCTTGAATCGGGCAGAGGTCGAGGCGGCTAAACAATTTGTTAGTCAACAATTACCGAAAGCTGAAAAAGCTTTAAGAGAAGCAGAAAGTAATTTACAAAGCTTTAAAACCAAGAATCAGATCGTTGATTTGCGAGGAGAGGCAAGCCTACTTGTACAGCAAATTGGGCAATTAGATCAACAAATTAGTCAACTGCAAGGAGAAAAGGCTAAAGTGGCAGCAAAAAGTCAAGAACTACGCCAAAATATCGGCACAAATCCCCAAAAAGCGATCGCTCAAAGTAAGGTTAATAATTCCATTGCTGTACAGAATGCTCGCCTGAAACTGCAAGAGGTGGAAAGACAATTAGCCGTGGAACGCACCCGTTATACAGAAGCTAACCCAGTGGTGATAACATTAAGGGACGAACAAGCGGTTTTAAAGAATTTATTGAATCAGGCAGTCCGGGAAGCGATTATACAACCCGGAAGTAATTCTCGCGTGTCTCAAAGCAAGGACTTACAGGACAGTTTGACAGAATATCTAGTCAGTAATGAAGCGGAAAATAAAGGTCTAATCAAGCAATTAACTTCTCTACAAGAAACAAAAGCTGCCTATGCTCAACGGGCTAAACAAATTCCACAACTAGAGCAAAGCCAAAAAGTTTTAGAGCGTCAAGTGGAAATTGCTCAAACTTCCTACCAAGCACTCAGAAAAAATCTCCAGGAGCTAGAAATTACCGAAAAACAGCAGGTAGGCAATGCTCAAATTGTCAGTGATGCTGTGCTTTCTAAATATCCGAAATCATCGCAAAAACAGTTAGAGACTATCGGTATAGTTGTAGGGGGTATAACTTATTTATTAACGACTTTTCTGTTAGAATTGGTTTCTCCTTCACTTAAAAGTATTAAAGAGATCAAGAAAATTTTTCCCTATACCTTTTTAGGTTCTTTGCCTCGACCAAATAAAAAAATGACTAATATCATTCTTCAAGAACAGCCCAATTCCCTATTTAGTCAAGCCTATCGCCGCGTTTTGTCCCAAATCACTATTGCTAATCCCGACAAAAATCCGATAACTGTTATTGTTACCAGTAGCATTTTTGGAGAAGGAAAATCAGAAGTAGCTGCTAATTTAGCTCTGGCTAAAGCTGAACTTGGTAGTCAGGTTTTAATAATTGATGCTGATCTCCCTAATCCTCAACAACAGAGAATTTGGTCTTTAGACAATGATCAAGGCTTAAGTGATATTTTGGCAAGAAAAACTCAATTATCTTTAGCAATCAAGAATATTAGTAAAAATCTCGATCTTATCTTAGCAGGTCATCAAGTTATTAACCCATTAGCTCTATTTAATAGTGATAAAATGGAGAGTTTATTGTACGAAAGCCTCGAAACTTATGACTTTATTATTATCGATGCGCCGCCGTTGCTTTTGAATGATGTTACTCTCCAAATTAGCCCCAAAACAGACGGGATTATTTTCGTAGTCAACCCAGAAAAACTAGAGCCCACCACAGCCATACAAGTGCAAGAAATACTGAAGAAATATCAGTATAACCTGCTTGGTTTAGTCGTTAATGGAGTGAGAATTAATCGGGAATCAGAACCTTATTTTCGCTATGCCAAAAGCTACTTTAACTCTTGACTATCTTGATTAAATACTATATACATAAAAAGTATTTTAGTTATATTAAAATCTCTGAATTTACCCTAAAAAATGAACGCACATCCCCTAGTATCTATTATCATCCCTGCCTATAACACTGAATCCTATATTGCCAAAGCTATTCAATCTGCCCAAGAGCAAACCTTAACCAATATAGAAATCATTGTTATTGATGATTGTTCCACCGATAACACTCTTGCCATTGCCCAAAGTTTTAATGATCCCCGTATTATAATTATCCATAATTCAGAAAATCTTGGAGTAGCATCTACCAGAAACAAGGCAATTAAATTGGCAAAAGGTAGCTGGTTAGCTCTCTTAGATTCCGATGATTGGTATGAACCAAACCGCCTGGAAACTCTCTTGGAAGTTGCCCAAAAAACTCAGGCAGATCTAGTTAGCGATGATGTGTATCTCATTTATGATCAAGCACCGTCGCCCTGGACAACAGTAATTAAAATGAGTGGGCAAACCCTTGCTCACCCCCTGGTATTAGAGCCAATTTCTTTTATTACAAAACAAAAGTTTGAAAGTAAAAGCCTCTTTGTCACGATGACTAAACCAATTATCAATCGTCAATTCTTACTAGCGCATAATCTTGAATACGATCCCACTCTCAGACAAGGACAAGATTATTGGTTTTATTTAGACTGTTTGTTAAAGGAGGCTAAGTTTATTTTTTATCCCTATCCCTACTATTATCAAAGAACTAGACCAGGCTCCCTGACTCAGCAAAAAACCTCCCTAAGACTAGAATCTTACTGTCGAGCTAACCAAAAGTTTTTAGAAAAAATAGAAGTAAAAAATAGTCGAGAATTAACCAGAGCTTTAGTTAAGAATTTGCGTCATCTTCAGAGGTTTAAAAATTATTATAAAGTTGTTGAACCCCTGAAAGAGGGAAAATTTTTGGAGGCCCTACAAGCCCTCAATATCGATTTCTTGCTCCTGTTCCTGCAACGCATTCCCACACTTTTATAAAACCATCTATCCCAAAAACCCGCTTAGGAAAAAACTATTATGAGCTTAAGAGCAAAAGTGATGCGTGGGGGAGCTTATCTAGCGGGACGCCAAGGTCTAGGTATGGTCTTAAGTATTATCAGTGTCTTCTTAGTTACCCGTCTAATCGGTCCAAAAAATTATGGATTATTTGTATCGGCGTTTGGAGTTTTTTCCTATCTGCAACGGATTTTTCAGCTAGGAATTAATTTTTATCTAATTCGAGAGATTAATCCAGAAGAAGAACCGCATAATTATCATCAGGGATTTACCCTCATGCTTCTACTAGGTATTCTTGGTTTAATACTAGGAATTATTACCATTCCTTTGCTGGCACAATGGATTAAGATAGGCAATTTTTCAGCCCTTGCCATATCCCTATTTTTTAGTTTACCTTTTGTCCTCTGTTTTCAAATTCCCTTAGCTAAATTAGAAAGAGAATTAAACTATAAAAAAGTTGCCATGATTGAATTGCTCAATCAATGCCTCTACGTTTTAGTAAGCGTTTATTTCGCCTTCCAGGGAGCGGGAGCATGGGCATTAGTAGCGGCTTGGTGGGCGCAAACTCTCCAGTCAGTGGTGCTGTTTTTCTGGTGTTCCGGTTATCGTCCTCGATTATTCTGGAATCTCGCTTTAGTCAAAGATATGTTAGGCTACGGCATAACTTTGTCCGCAGCCCAGTGGATTTTCTTTTTGCGAGACCTAGTTAATCCCCTGCTGGTGGGACGTTTTGGCGGAGCAGAAGCCGTCGGTTTTGTTGCCTTAGCCATTCGTTTAGTCGAAGTTCTCAGTTTTGTTAAACACGCAACTTGGCGTATTTCCATGGCCGCCTTAGCCAAAATTCAAGATAACCCGCCCAAGCTACGCTGGGCAATTACCGAGGGTATGAGCCTACAAGTCCTCGCTCTCGGCCCGATTTTGGATGTAGTCGCATGGACTTTACCTTTGATTATCGGTTTGGCTTTTGGGGAACGCTGGCGCGTCGCCCTACAGGTATATCCCTTTATTGCCTGGGCTTATTTGACTAATTCCCTCTTTAATCTCCATTCTTCCACACTCTACGTTCTCAGAAAAAATACCTATGTGGCTTTATTTCACCTTCTCCACGTCGCCCTTTTTGCAGGAGGAGCTTGGTTACTGTTGCCAAAATTAGGTATTGTTGGCTATGGATGGGCAGAAGTTATCGCCCTTCCCGCTTATGGTCTGATTCACCTTTTTATTACTAAAATCATTGGCAGCCCCGATTATCGTTTAGCCCTCCTCTGGTGGGCGGCCTGTTCTCTTCCCTTATTTGTTCAACAATTGGGTATGTGGACGGGTTTCGGTCTAATTTTTGTGATCCTACTGCCGATAACACGCCAACAAATTCGCAGTTATTGGCATAGTTTTCAACATTCTTCCTGATTTTTCCTGAACAGCCCATGATTAACCCCAATCAGTCGCCCCTAGTCAGCATTTTAATCAATAACTATAACTATGCTGGTTTTTTACCGGCAGCGATTTCTAGTTCCCTAGAACAAACCTATCCCCATCTGGAGATAATTGTGGTAGATGACGGTTCCCAGGATCGTTCTCGTCAGGTGATAGAAGAATACGGTCAGCAAATTATCCCCATATTCAAAGTTAATGGTGGTCAAGCTTCCGCTTTTAATCAGGGTTTTGCTGCTAGTAGCGGAGAAATTATCTGTTTTTTGGATGCAGACGATTTATTTAGTCTTAATAAAGTTGAAAAGGTCGTAGAGATTTTTCAGGACTATCCCGATATTGGTTGGTGTTTTCACTCCTTGCAGATGTTTACAGATAAAACTGCTGCCCCAGACCATGCTACCCCAAAATCAGTCAATTCAGGAGTTTATGATTTAAGAAATTGCTTGTCCCAGGGAAAACTGCGAGGAAAAATGCCCTTTGAGGGTACAGCCACCTCTGGCATCTGTTTTCGCCGCTCTTTTTTAGAGCAGTTATTACCCATGCCCGAAGAAATTAGAATTACTAGCGATGATTACTTAAAATACGCCGCTTTTGCCCTAACTCCGGGCTATATTCTCCTAGAAAAACTTGCCCAACAAAGAATCCATGCTAACAACGCTTATACTTTACGAAAAAAACAAAAATCTTTACGGGGTAAAATTAATATTTTAACTGCCTTTTGGCTTAAAAGTAATTTTCCGCAAATGTCGAAATTTACTAACAATATTTTTGCTCTCGGCTATAGCTTCTATAATCGAGAAGATAATGGCGACCCGCACCTAAAACTTCTCATTCACAAGTATTTCTGTTCTCTTACCATAGGAGAAAAAATAGAAGTCCAGATCAGAAGAATTTATTATTGTTTAAAATCAAAGATTAATCCTCTTTTTCAACCATGATCAGAATCCCACCACTACTGGAAAAGTTTATGACTATTTTTAGTCTAATTTTTTACACACGACTATTTTCTTTTGAAAGCTTATTTGTCCATTCCGAGGGGGAATTAGCCGTCAGTTCTCCTGACTATACTCCCTTAGATCCACTTCTCTCTTTAATGCAGCATGGAATCGCTTTTGTGGTTTTGGTGCTAATGGCTCTCCGTTGGCAACATACCATCGGATTTTTTCGCCGTAATCCCTTTCTTTGGTTACTAATTATTCTGGTACTAATTTCCGCTAACTGGTCGAATTTTCCTGAGATTACCCAAAGACGTTCCTTCGCTTTTTTAGAAACTTGTCTATTTGCCTTATATTTTGCCTCGCGCTACGCAATTAAAGAACAACTAAGACTAACAGCTTATGCTTTAGGCATCACTGCTATTATTAGTTTTTTCTTCAGCCTTGCCTTCCCCTCTAGTGCTTTAGAATCGGGAGTCCATGCTGGCTCATGGAGGGGTCCTTTTCTCCATAAAAATCTCTTTGCTCGTTTAATGACCTTAATTTGTCTAGTTAACCTACTGGTCACACCAGTTAATCGGAGAGAAGGCTATCTATTTTTAGCCTTTTGCTGTCTCTCTTTTGGAATGATTGGACTTAGCACTTCTAAAAGCGCTCTTTTTATTGGTATAATCCTATTCATACTAATGCAAATTTACCAAACTATTTCTTGGCAAGATTATATCAGAATTCCCCTCTGGTTAACTGGGCTTTTACTGGCAGGTTCTTTATTCCTTTGGATCGGGATGAATTTAGAAGATATTATTACTGCTTCTGGTCGAGATTTAACCCTATCAGGAAGAACTATTATTTGGTCTGCTGTTCTTGATAAAATCCAAGAAAGACCTTGGCTAGGTTATGGATATGTAGGGTTTTGGTATGGATTAAAAGGACCTTCTTCCTATGTACAGAAAGCCTACGGTACTACCTATATACCTCCCCACTCTCATAATGGCTTCCTCGAACTAGCTATTGCTTTCGGATTAGTGGGAACTATCCTATTTATTATGAGTTTTTTATTAGTTATAAGACGCACAATTATCTCTGCTATTTATCAATCCCATCACGAGGGTTTATGGCCGTTGATGTACTTATCATTTCTGATACTATATAATCAAACTGAGTCCACTTTACTCGAACATAACTCCATTTTTTGGTTGTTGTATATGTCCCTAGCTCTATCTCCTTTTTTACCTCAGCATAATGCTCAATTAAACTATGAACAAAATAGCGTTTTTTCTCAGTGATTTAGATGGCGGTGGGGCCGAACGAGTTATACTTAACTTGGCTAATGGTTTTGCCCAACAGGGAGAATTTGTTGATCTAGTTTTAGCTCGAAAAGAAGGTTTATACTTAGGACAGATTGACCCCGGGGTGAATACTATAGATTTAAAAGCCAAAAGTCTGTTTAGGAGTATCCCCTCCCTAGTCAAATATCTACAAAATCAACGTCCACAAGCCATGATATCAGCCCTAGAAGATACCAATATTGTTGCTCTTATGGCTAAAATCCTAGCAAGGAAAAAAATATCTGTCTTTGTGACAGTACATAATAACTTATCTCAAGAAATACGCCATGCTCAACAGTGGAAGCGCAAAATAGTTCCCTATTTTCTGCGGTGGATTTATCCTTTTGCTAACCGAGTGGTTTGTGTTTCCCAAGGAGTCGCCCAAGACTTAATTAAATTTGGCATAAAACCTCAACAAATTCGAGTCATTTATAATCCGATTGTTACCCCAGAATTAATCGTCAAACTGCAAGAAAACCTAGAACATCCTTGGTTTTTACTTGGTCAGCCGCCAGTAATTTTAGGAGTGGGAAGACTCAATCATCAAAAAGATTTTCCTACCCTAATTCGGGCTTTTGCTTTAGTTCGACGAGTGCAACCCGCTAGATTATTAATACTAGGAGAAGGAGAGACCCGCAGCGAACTTATATCGTTGATTAAAGAACTAAATTTAGATACAGACGTACAATTAGAGGGATTTGTCGAAAATCCTTTTGCTTATATGAAAAAGGCACAGGTTTTAGTATTATCCTCCGCTTGGGAGGGTTTTGGTAATGTTTTGGTAGAGGCAATGGCTGCTGGCATTGCAGTGGTATCGACGGATTGCCCTAGCGGACCAGAGGAAATTTTAGATAAAGGAAAATACGGTTCCCTAGTGGCGATCGCTGATTCAGCAGCTATGGCAGCGGCAATTCTTAATACCTTGAAAAATAACGTCGATCCGAGTTGGCTAAAAAATAGAGCCGAGGAGTTTTCTTTAGAAAAAATCCTGGATCAATACCGTTTACTAATAGAGAAAAAACTTTAGTGGATTTTTATCTAAAATTATGAAAAAATTGCAGTCTTTTCAACTGATTTTAGCAGCGATTCAAGCAGATCTTGATCGCTATGTTGTTACCGACAATTTGTCTTGGCTAGAAGTGGTTTTAACCAAAAGAGGTTTTTGGGCGACCTTGCAATATCGTGTCAGTCGTTGGATTCATTTTCATTTCCATTTTCCTATTCTCCGGAGTCTCCTAAAAGCTATTTGCCTCATTTGGCGTTTAATCCTTGAAATGATTACTGGCATAGAATTACCTAACCGGGCTGAAATTGGTCAGGGTTTGTTTATACCCCACGCTCACGGCATTATTGTTCACTGCGATGTTCAAATTGGCGAATACTGTAATTTAAGCCAAGAAGTGACTATTGGTGTGGCTGGCCGGGGAGAAAAAGCGGGAGTGCCTAAAATTGGGGATCGTGTATATATTGCCCCTGGTGCGAAAATTTTTGGATCGATTATTATTGGTGATAATGTAGCCATCGGTGCTAATGCAGTAGTTACAAAAGATTTACCCGATCAGGCGGTGGCGGTGGGTATCCCCGCTAAAGTTATTAGTTATCAAGGTTCAGAAGATTTTATTCTCTATCGAGAAACCCCAAAAAATTCTCAGAAAGTTTTCCCAACCTCTTTTCAAGATCGACCCTAGAAGTCTTGAACTATAGCTTCGCCAAGTACGAAAGCGACTAATGATATTCTCAATCTTAATTGAAATGACTATAATATTGTCGCCATAATAAACTCTTTTGCTAGAACTATTAAGACAATATCAAAGAAACGGCGTTGTTTAATCAAGATATGAATACTAAAAGTTAGCCTATTACTAGGTTTTAAAAATTGCAAAAGAAGACAATTCATGCTTAAAATCAATCGGCAACGCCAGGAAAAATTCACCCCCGTCTGGGATACGGTTATCTCCTCCCTGGTGTTAGGTTTATACATTCGCGATCCCCGCAGCGGTTTAGCTTTCCCCGACTAAAGGTAATAGCAATTTTGCAGGAAAATTTCCTTGACAAAAAACCTTAATTGTGATAATAGAAAAATCGATCGCTCGACTCTGGTGGGGATAGCTGCCGGTTCCCGCATTGACGGGATGTGCAGGAAAGCAAGAGGCACTCAGACTTAAACGCAAGCTATGATCTTGAGGAATAGTGATAAAAGTGGCTTGCATGACAATATTTAGGGGCGATTCGGGATTATTTACCCGTTTATAACCCTGAGTGATATTAAAAACTCGACCATCGGGGGTAACTTGAGAAACCACCGCGCAGATATCGAAACTAACCGCATCTGCTTGACAATAACAATCCAGACGGGGACTACCCAAAATCGTTAAATCTTTCCCTAGGGGGGGAGAAGTGTAGGTAATCACATCACTGCGACAGTCTAGCATAGTGCGGTCGAATATTCCCCCCGGTAGGGCGCTATGACCTCCTAAAGATGGGACCGGTCGCCAAGGATCGTGAACGATGGTATCCTCGATCGCAGGTTCTAACAAAATCGCGCTTAATTTCCCCTCATCCTCGCGCAGATTGGCTAAACCTTGACTAGCAAGATAATAAATTTGCTGATTTTCTGCGGGAAACTTCTCCAGATATCGCCATTGATTAGACCCCATTTGAAATAGATACATAGGAGGATTTTTTAATAACTCCGTTTCCTGACCTTTTAAGAAATAATCAAACCATTGCAGCTGCATTTTATCCACAGGACTAATTGCCTCTTGACCATAATCTATCTCTCCTACTTTTCTCCCCCAGGGTAGATGAGTCCAAGCACCAATAATTAGCTGTTGGGGATAGATAGAACGCGCTTGCATTTCTTGGTATAAACTCAAAGTTCCCCGGAGATGAGGATCGAACCAACCTCCGATATGTAACATCGGTAAATCGATATTTTTTAAAAGGTTTTGCGGTGATAATTTTTGCCAATATTCATCGGGAAGATAACGAGTAATCCAATCGTGATAAAAAGAATCAGCAGCTAAATCTTGCAGAATTTGGGGAGAGGCAGCAATAGGATCAAAAAGGGGTAAATTTCGGGAAGCTACCCAGAGTTTTTGATAAGCTGTTTCGTCCCCTTTTAATCTAGCTGTTTCTGCGGCTAATTGTATTGCCCAAGCGAGATTATATTGTAAATTAAATGCTTCATTTTCATAGCCCCAATCTCGATATAAATCGTGAGCGATCATCGCCGGGCAAATAGTTTTTAAAGCAGCATGACCATTGGCAGCCGAATATAATTGGGTCATTCCCTGATAGGAAAAACCATACATTCCCACCACACCCGTATTATTAGGAATAGTTAAAACCCATTCAATAGTTTCTAATCCGTCGCTAATTTCATGGGCAAATAAATTAAAATTTCCCGTCGAGTTTCCCCGTCCCCGCACATCCTGAATTACTACAATATAACCCTGACGTGCATACCAGCTAGGATGGGCATAAACCACCGTAGAAGCGATCGCTTTTCCGTAGGGTTGTCGCATTAGTAAAATGGGAAAAGATTCCCTACTATCGGGACGATAAATATCGGCAGCTAAACTAATTCCATCTTTGGTGATCAAACTAGCTGTTTCTTTTTTTATGGGGTAGGGATTAAACATTATTATCTCTTTCAGATCAAAAATACTGTCGGGTGGCTCAATCGAGAAAACTTGACAAAGACCAGATAAAGCTTAACTAAATGTTACAATAGAGGCGGACTGCCTCAACTGCCTAGGACTGGAGAAAAATCAGCGATGCTACGACTAGAGAGAATTAGTAAGATTTACCCGACGGGAGAAGTGTTAAAAGATGTCACTTGGGAAGTAAAAACTGGCGATCGCATCGGGTTGGTGGGAGTCAATGGGGCCGGAAAATCCACCCAGCTGAAAATTATTATGGGGGAAGTGGAACCCACCGCCGGGGAGATCATCCGTCCTACCAGTCTCCATATCGGCTATCTTACCCAAGAATTTGAAGTGGATCCCCGTCGGACGGTACGGGAGGAATTTTGGACGGTGTTTCAAGAAGCGAATCAAATCCACCATCAACTCATAGAAATTCCCCAGCGCATGGAAAAAGCTGATCCCGAAGAATTAGATCGCTTAATTCATCAATTGGATCGCCTACAAAGACAATTTGAAGGGTTAGATGGTTACGGATTAGAAGCACGCATCGAGAAAATTTTACCAGAAATGGGCTTCACTGTTGATGACGGCGATCGCTTAGTCAGTTCCTTTAGTGGTGGTTGGCAAATGCGGATGAGTTTAGGCAAAATTCTCCTACAAACTCCCGATATTTTACTCCTCGATGAACCGACTAATCATTTAGACTTAGAAACCATTGAATGGTTAGAAAAATTCCTCAAGGATTTAACCACTCCCATGGTCATAGTTTCCCACGACCGGGAATTTCTCGATCGTCTCTGTACCAAAATTGTCGAAACCGAAAGGGGAGTTTCTACCACTTATTTAGGTAATTATTCTGCCTACCTACAGCAAAAATACGAACAACAATCTGCTCAGTTAAGTGCCTACGAACGTCAACAAAAAGAACTAGAAAAACAGCAAGCTTTCGTCGATCGGTTCCGTGCCAGTGCCACCCGTAGCACCCAAGCAAAAAGCCGGGAAAAACAATTAGAAAAGGTAGAAAAAATTGAAGCACCAATCGCCGATGTGCGGGCCTTAAAATTCCAGTTTCCTCCAGCAGTGCGTAGTGGTCGAGAAGTGGTAACTATTAAAAATATTGTTCACATTTACGATGATAAAATTCTCTTTTTGGGAGCAAATCTGGAAATAGAAAGAGGCGATCGAGTGGCTTTTTTAGGCCCAAATGGTGCAGGAAAATCCACGCTTTTACGTTTAATTGTTGGGTTAGAACCCCCCACAGAAGGCTCGATCGAAATCGGTAAACATAACGTTATTCCTAGTTATTTCGAGCAGAACCAAGCGGAAGCTTTAGACCTAACTAAAACTGTTTTAAATACTATTCATGATGAAGTTCCCGATTGGAAAGATGTGGAAGTTCGCAGTCTTTTAGGGCGATTTTTATTCAGTGGGGAAACGGTATTAAAAAAAGTAGAATCCTTGAGTGGTGGCGAAAAAGCGCGTCTTGCCTTAGCCAAAATGTTACTTGCTCCCGCTAACTTATTAATTCTCGATGAACCCACTAATCACCTCGATATTCCCGCCAAGGAAATGTTAGAATCAGCTTTAAAAGTTTATGAAGGTACGGTTTTAATTGTTTCCCATGATCGTTATTTTATCTCCCAGGTAGCTAACAAAATTGTCGAGATTCGGGATGGCGAATTAATTGTCTATGCGGGAGATTATCACTATTATCTAGAAAAACTAGACGAAGAAAAACAAAAAGCCGAACAAAAACGCATTGAAGCCGAAAAAGCGGCCAAAGCTGCTGCGAAACGGGCTAAACAAAAGGCCAAAAAAGGTTAGAATGTAAAGTATCACCCTATCCACGATTATCTATCGATGAATTAATCTTATGGCAGCTATAAAAGTAGGCGATCGAGTTCCCAATTTTTCTCTCCCTTCCCAAACAGGGGCAACGGTTAATGTCAGCGATTTAATCGGTAAAAAATCCCTGGTAATTTATTTCTATCCCAAAGATGACACTCCGGGTTGTACCGCAGAATCCTGCGCTTTCCGCGATAGTTACGAAGTGTTTACCGATGCGGGTGCGGAAGTTATTGGTATTAGTGCCGATAGTCCCCAATCTCATCAACAATTTGCCCAAAAATATAATCTTCCCTTCACCCTTTTAAGTGATAGCGATAACCGAGTCCGGAAATTATTCGGTGTTCCCTCTACCTTATTCGTCCTCCCCGGACGAGTTACCTATATCATTGATAAAGAGGGAATCGTCAGACATATTTTTGATTCTATGTTAGATTTTAAGGCTCACGTTACCGAATCTTTGAACACAATTAAATCTTTTTAGGTTGATGATTATGCAAGAAATTAAAACATCTATCCGATAATTAGGCTGGTTCTGACTTAAAAATAACATTAATGGTGTGTTAATTTTGACTAACACACCCTCAATCCATCTTCTATCTTTAATACTAAATCGGGTTATTAAAAACTGATTATTTATTCCCCCTTTTGCCTTTTGCCTCTTGCCTTTTGCCTGTCCTTATAAGTAGCATATACTCAACGGATTTAGTATAAATTTATTCTTACTCATGTCTGCAAGAGATAAGTTTCATGGATTGGTTAAGGATGACTTGGAAAATTAGGGTTGGACAATCACTCATCATCCTTACACTATCGACTTAGGTTTTGTTAATTTTTATATAGATTTAGGTGCAGAAAGGCTATTAGGTGCTATAAAAGACGATGAGAAAATAGCAGTAGAAATCAAAACACTTTTAGCAGCTTCGGCAATTTCAGAATTTCCTACAGTTTTGGACAACTCTTGTCGATTTACTCACTCGATTAAAGCCTCGTTTTCCCAGAACGTAGGCTTTCTCACCCGCTTATCCGTACAGATTGCCTTATCATCTTTCCAGGTATATGGTTCTCTTTTGGTCGCCGTTCTCAGGGGTACTTTTCCAGTATCTAAACTGATTTCTTGGATACTTTCTCTTACTTCTTCCTCCGGAAACTGATGGCGATGAACAATTCTTTGGAGCGTTTTTTCGGAAACTCTTATCCCTGTATATTCTTCCTCTGGTTTTTCGATAAACAAACCCCTAATTGAGCGGTGATGTACTCTAGAGTCTATTGATTGAACCCAAAGAACAACTTCTGGCGCCAAATCCGGCAATTAATTCTCCTGTGGAGGGGGAGTCTGCCGAGAACGGCCCTGTCAAACCACCTAGTATATAGTAAAGACTTTCAGGGTGTTTTGCTTGACCACTCAAATGGACTTGCTATCGGAACGATAAAAGCTTAACTTTCTTTGCGCGATGCTAAATAACAAACTACAACTTCTGTTAACCAGGGTAGGCCCATGGGCTGTTGGAGGCCTGCTCGGCGGTTTGATCGGTTCTCTGGCCGCGGTACTGCTGACTGAGGCAATTAAGCAAACCCTCAGGATTGCCTCTGGCCTAGGCAACGTCTGGCTACTGCTGCTGCCTCTGGTCGGCGTTACCTTAGCAGTGCTAGTCCTGTTTGGACTGGGTAGGGGGCAACCCGTGCAGACCTTAGCTCCCCGGGGGGCAACTTCCTCTAGTCGCTGGGGTTCTCTCATGGACTGGTACTCCTTCCCCCATGACATTGCTCGCGCCGATTTGACCGGCGACGTGGTTAACGCATCCGGCACCGAAGAGCGGTTTCCTTGGAATCTAGCACCGTTGCGCGCCCTGGCCATCCTCTCCACTGTTGGACTGGGTGCGCCCATGGGAACAGAATCACCGGCAGCTCATATTGGCGTGGCGACGGGAACCTGGTTAGGTAGCACAAATCCAGCCCTGGGTCAACTGGTGCGGCCGCTGGCCATCGGCGGCGGTGCGGCCAGTGTTTCTGCCCTGATGGGAATCCCTCTGGTGGGCAGCTTTTTTATGTTTGAGTTGAGTCAGCGACGCCAGGTTCCGATCACCCCGGAGCGGGCAGCGGCGATGTTAGCCGGGGGACTGGTGGGATGGGCAGTCAACGCTGCCTTTAAGCTGCAACTGATCCGGCTGGTCGTGCCGCAGCTTCCCCCGACTGACTTCTGGGATACGGTGGGTGCCACTTTGTTGATCGGAGTGATCGCCGGCACGATTACAGCGCTCACCGGTGAGGCGATCTACTGGGCCAGAGGCTTGCGGGACAGGCCCGCCACGCGTCTCCTGATCGGTGGCCTGGTGATGCTATTCTTGGCGATCGTGATCGGACAGGTGGCGACTCCGGCAGCGGCTTTTGGACCAGGGGGAGCCGCTATCGTCTGGGCCGAAAACATTGAAACAACTCCTTATCACCTGTTGGCAGTGGCTCTGCTCCGGGCTGCGGCCACCACCGCTGCGGTTTTAGCTGGGGGCTGTGGTGGCGTGTTTGTCCCTTTTCTGGCGATCGGCGACCTCAGTGGCCGGGTGTTCGCAACCACCTTTGAGATTTCCGGGGATCTGGCGGGTGCGGCGGGGGCAGCGGCCGGTATTGCTGGCGGCTATCGCCTACCTCTGACCGCCATGGCGATGGTGCTGGGAGTGGGTGGCCCGGCGGCAGCGCAGCTAACCTGCCTTGCTACAGTGGTGGTTGCTGCCCTTTCGGGATTGGTGGCCGCACGGGTAGCCAATCAACTCTCCAGTTCCCTCCGGGCAATGTTCCGCTAGAAGCCACCGTCAGGGGAATGACCGTCATATCCAGAGGGTGCAAGTTCCTTGCGCCCCTACTTTTGGGATTGCCGCCTAACGCAATCTACCAGATCAGCGATCGCATTAAATACGTTTTATTTACCTCATACTAAATCCGGTTATTAAAAACTGATTATTTATTCTCCGTTTTGCCTTTTGCCTCGTGCATGAGTGCCTCTCCTGATATGTAACCTATACTCAACGGATTTAGTATCATACCATTTTTCTAAATTCCTGACAGTAAAATGTAGGGTGCGTTAGACGGCGACAATCTCTGCTCTTACTTAGACTAGCAATCCGTCGTAACGCACCACCCACGAGATCTATTAAAAATAGAATAATGCCTAATTATAGAAGACCTAATGTTTCTGGCGGTACTTATTTTATTACCCAAGTTACTTATCAACGTCAACCCTGTCTATGTAGTGAAATTGGACGGAAATCTCTCAGAGAAGCTCTTCAAAAGGTAAGAGAAAAACATCCTTTTTTAATTGATGCTTTTGTTTTGTTGCCAGAGCATTTTCATTTTTTGTTAACTTTGCCACCAGAAGACAAGGATTTTTCTGTGAGATTGCGATTGATTAAAAGTTATGTCACCAAGCATTATGCAGAACAATTAGGTATTAACCGCGAAGTTTCTCAGTCATGACTAAAGCGAAGCGAGCGCAATCTTTGGCAGCGTCGCTATTGGGAACATTTACCGAATTGATAGCCGCAAACACGCTCCCTAAAAGATCGGCGATCGCACTACAAGATCAGCCTAACGCCCTCCACCTCACCTATAAAATCTACTATAATCAAGACAGCAGGTCATCCAATAGGTAATTCTCAAATGAATTATAAGATTGAAATAGAACAAGAAGAAGATGGACAATATATTGCTGAAATCGTCGAACTTCCGGGAGTTTTAGTTTATGGCAATAGTCAACAGGAAGCTATTTCTAAAGTTCAAGCCCTTGCTTTGCGTGTCTTAGCCGATCAACTTGAACAGGGAGAACTTCCAGAAAATCACCTCAATTTATCATTTGTTGCTCTATGAGTCAATGGTCAGCAACCAAAGCCAAACAAGTTTTAAAAGCATTAAAAAGCATAGGTTGGAAAATTAAACGACTAACATTATATTAATAATCCGCCAACACTGAGCGCTTAAAAACGGATTTACTATCATAATGTGTTGTTTTCTTGATTGTCTGAAGATTGAACACGAAAGGGAGGCGCGACATAATCGGAAGGTAAATAATTTTCGGGAATGGTTGTTGTATTTCCATCTCGTAGGGAAGTGTAACTGGGAGAGAGAATCTCAATCCCAGCTTCATTACACTTGTCTTGAATATTTTGATGGAGTTCTGAATAAATTATTACCATCAAATTGGGTTGGTTAGTGTAAGCATTTAATTGATAACTGATGTAAAAATTATCTAGGCTAGTTTGCAGGACAAAAGGTGCGGGTTCTTTGAGGATATGCTCAGTCTCTAGAGCAGCTTCAATTAAGGTTGTGTGGGCTTTTCGCCAAGGCAAATCGTACCCTAGGGTAATCGTTGTCTGAATAATTAGATTTCTGTTTAATTCCCGTGAGGAAATACTAAAGTTAATCACATTACTACTTAATAAAGATGAGTTAGGAATAGTAATAATTTTATTAGTGGGAGTGCAAATGCGAATTACTAGGAAGTTTTTTTCAATTAGATCGCCAATTACCTCTCCTACCTGAATGTGATCTCCGATGCGAAAGGCACGGGTATAGATAAGAATAATTCCCCCGATAACATTGGCAATAGCCGAAGTAGAACCAAGGGATAAAAGAAGACCTAGAAAAACAGAAACACCTCGGAAAGCAGGGGAATCAAAACCGGGCAAATAGGGAAAAGCAACTATTGCTGCTATGGCAATAATTATGACTAATAGGATATTGTAAGTCGGTTTAGCCCAATCAGTATAAAAACCAGGAATAACCAGATTTCCTCTTTCTATTGCTGTAAAAAAGGGCTTGATTAGCCCGATTAAGTAGTAGGTTATAAAAATGATTATGGCAATAATAAAGGCATTGGGAAGATATTGGCCAATGGACGATAAAACCAGTTCTAATGATTGATAAAAATAACCTAAAATACTCTCGCCAAAAACTCTTGTCCAGGGAAATAAACGAAGTACAAATGTTGCATAATTAAATAATAATAAAAAGAGAACAAGTAAGCGAATTATCCGAAGAACTCGCAGCCAAAAAAAGCTTATATTAGAGGAAGATATAATCTCAACATTCCCTATTTTAATGCCTGGCGTCAAGGATTCAATCAAACGTCTAATAAAGGGAAATAGCTTCCCTGAAATTTTGATAACTGCAAAGCTAATAATCAAGAAAGCAAAGGTGGCTATAACCGTATAAATGATGTTCTTAAGTAGTTGTTCGGGTTTTCGATCTTGGCGATATTGAGCGATAGCGACCTGAATTTTTTGTAAAGCTTGTTGAGCTAAAACCTCCGGCGTTGAACGATAGGCTTTTGCATCTCGCTCCGTCACCGTTAGAATCACTTCTTGATCTACACTTAAATAAAGTGAGTTATCATCAGGAATCTGCTCAATTGTCAGGTTCTCAATAGGAATAGAATCATTTTGAGCAATTCTTTCAATTCTCCGGGTAATAGCGTTAGCTCTCTCCTCCGCCGAAAATGAAGAAACTCCCCGCCGGATAAAAAAGAGAGTTTTTCCATCTAACATAACTGGAAAGCCGTCAATTTTATTTTCCGGTTGTGTCGGATTTTGAGCTATTCCCAAAAGAGGGGAGGTTAGAGTCAGTAGTAAAACTACAAAAAATATTAGCAAGGTATGCCCAATTTTTTTCATCCATCCTCTAGCTTTAGATGGTGTAGTTAGCATTAAATATCTTTGATTAATATCGACAACTGGTACAAATTGCATAGGATTAAGTCAGATTTTTTTGTGTGTAGTCGGGTAAGCTTCAGGCATTACTGTCCTCGATGAGGTGCAGAGAGCCTAGGTTGAGACAGGAGTGGGAAAATTGGCAACACCAGAACTTTGTAAGGGTTGCCAATATTTAGGGAATTTAAGCGAGTTTTTCCTCAACATCTGTTAGTGATGGAAATGGGAACCAGATAATTTTGACTGATAATTAGACTGAGATTTAAAGAAGGCGATCGCTGAATGAATATCCCGCAACAATAGAGCCGCCATATCGCGACTAAATCCCTCCTTGATCACCACGCGCTGCACGGTTAAATCTTGGCGATTTTTGGGCATTGTATAGGCAGGAACTAACCAACCCCGCTCGCGCAATTTATCCGCTAAATCGAATAAACTATAATTAGATTGATCGCTAATTGTCTCCTTTAATTTCCAAGCAAAAACTGGAATAGTGCTGCCATCGGTAATCAATTCAAACGGTCCCATCTTAGCGATTTCCCCCGATAAATACAGGGCCGTATCTCTACAGGCTTGATGAATTTGTCGATAACCCTCTTTACCCAAGCGTAAAAAATTATAATATTGAGCGACTACTTGATTACCAGGGCGAGAAAAATTCAGAGCAAAATTAGGCAGATCACCGCCTAAATAATTACAATGAAAGATTAATTCTTCTGGCAATTCTGGCCGATCTCGCCAGATAATCCAACCGACGCCGGGATAGACTAAACCGTATTTATGCCCGGAAGCATTAATCGATTTAACCCATTTGAGGCGAAAATCCCAGACTAAATCGGGATCGAGAAAAGGGGCAATAAAACCACCACTAGCACCATCGACGTGCAGGGGAACTTGCCAGCCGGTTTCTCTGTTCAATTTTTCCAGGGCATCATTAATTTCTTGGACGGGTTCGTAACTACCATCAAAGGTACTACCCATAATTGCAATTACCCCGATCGTATTCTCATCAATTAGTTTAATTGCCTCGGTCGCATTGAGATGAAAACGACTCCCTTCCATCGGCACAAAACGCGGTTCTACTTCCCAATAACGACAGAATTTTTCCCAACAAACCTGCACATTAATGCCCATGACTAAATTAGGTTTGTCGGTGGGTTTACCCTCTTTTTGTCGGCGTTTGCGCCATTGCCATTTTAAAGCCATGCCTCCCAACATCGCCGCTTCACTGGAACCAATGGTAGAACAACCGGTTGCCGCTTCGCTTTCGGGAGCATTCCAGAGTCTAGCGATCATATTCACACAACGCAGTTCAATTTCGGCAGTTTGTGGGTATTCATCCTTGTCGATCATGTTTTTATCGAAGGTTTCCGCCATTAATTGTTTGGCTTCCGGTTCCATCCAAGTGGTGACAAAAGTAGCCAGATTCAGGCGAGAATTACCATCAAGGGCGAGTTCATCGCGGATTAAATTGTAGGCCACCGCCGGCGGCATTTCTCCCTCGGGAATCTCGTATTTAGGTACAGCGGAAGTCAGGGCGCGGGAAGCATAGGTGGGGGTAATTAGTGCCTCTTCCGGACTAAGGCGATCGAGATTAATTTTCTGATGAACCATAACTTCCTTAATAAAATATCTTTTTTGCTGAGAGTCAATTACCAATCATTCCAAAAATAATAGCAATAATCGAGACGGATAAAAAATAGGAAAGCATCCCTTGGGTTGCTACCAGTCGCCGCATCGCCGTACTATTAATACTTGTATCGGAGGTTTGATAACAAGCCGCCATACAAAAACCTTGATAGAGAAATTCCGTCCAATTGGGTTGATCGCAATTGGGAAAAACTAGGCCTTTACCATCATGATAGTAGCGCACTGCATATTCTTGGCTGTAGATCAGTTGTCTGGCTAACCAAGCACTAATAATACTAAATCCTGTTTAAAGGGTTAATTATTGCTACTATGGCAAGAGTGCCTCCTGCCTGACTTGCACCAGGAGTCTGTTAATAGCTTCGGAAATTGTCAAAACCGAGATGTAGTTACTCATTGAACACCACAAAGGCTAAAATATGGAGTGTTATTTATGAGCCATTTATCCCTATCCGAACAGATTACCGCGGAACTTCTAGCAATCCTGATCGAAGAAGAAGTCACCTATCCCTGGGATGTAACCGCTGTTGAGAGTCATGATCCCTTAGACCTGACAGAAACGCCTTTTTCTCTGTGTGAAGGACTGGAAGCGACGGCGATCGAAGCACAAGCTGATAGATTCTTTAACAGTTTACACCAAAAATTCCCGACAGTTTCCGTTTCACCCCGGTCTAATATCTTTGATAAATTTGCCTCTTTATTGCCGGCCGAACATTTAAATCGTCTAGTAGAAAGCGCTGAAAATCTAGTGAATAGTCAATTAGACAACCTTGATCGCCTTGTTGTTTGTCTTAGCGATCTCTTTCCCCAATGGTCTCCAGAAGATTTACAGGTTTTTGCTCGTCCCTACGCCTATACTATGCGTAGTGGCCAGAGCGAAACTAATATAGACACCGAAAATTGGCAAAATCTTTCCGAAATTGAACAAATTCGCCTGAGTGCAGCCATTGCCAGCCAGATTTTCCGCGACCTGTCTTCTCCTGAATAGTCATCTCATTTTATTTTGCACGACTACATTAGGTTACACTTCATCTTTATGAGAAACGCTATATCTCTTTATCTGATTTTTTGCTTTTTGTTTCTACCCGTCAGAAAGATTCTATAACTTGTGATTAACTTTGAAAGCACTTTTTAGGGTTGGATGCGTCATCAGACGCATCCTATATTTTCAAAGTTTCTTACCTAAAATGTCGTATGAATGCCCCCGCTAAATTTTTCGACAAGACATCAACCTTTGCGGGGGATGAAATCCGACCAGGATATTGACTGCGAAGCACGATTTTAATTCTACCATTTGTAGGTAAACTGTGTTATACTTAATTTATCCAGGGTCGAAGATTAATCAATGCTAGTCGTAGAAGCGAAGCTAAAAAACGGGACACCAGAGCAATATCACCGGCTTGATGAAGCTATCAAAACTTCTCAGTTTGTGCGTAACTGTTGTGTTCGTCATTGGATGGACAATAAGGGGACAACCCGCAATGATCTCCAAAAACTTTGCTCGGTACTAGCTAACAATAAAGAGACCCCTTGGGTTAACAAATTAAACTCTCAAGCTCGTCAATCGGCTGCTGATAGACCCTGGCAATCAATTAGTCGATTTTATCATAATTGTCGTGCCAATATATCAGGGAAAAAAGGTTTTCCTCGGTTCAAAAAGCATAGTCGTTCGGTTGAGTATAAACGGGAGCATCTCACCTTTGTAACCCCTAAATCAGGTTTTTATGTCAAGCTATTTTGAAAGCCTTGCTAGAAACCAGTTTTATGGATAAGTATAATTACTGACTTGCATAAATGAGATGCTCCCAGTATAAACTAACGGGTTACAAACTATCTGATGAGCGACGTAAAATCAAGTTCACCGATGGCTTTAAAGCAGGAGAATTTGATTTATGGTGTAGTCAAAAAACCTTAGTTTATTATTCAGAGCAACAGATTAAACGGGTAAGAGTTGTTAGACGTGCTGATGGTTATTATTGCCAGTTTTTGATTGACATAGAACGGAAAGAATACCATAAACCAACGGGACAAATAACAGGAATTGACTTAGGGTTAAAAGAGTTTTATACTGACGCTCAAGGTAATACTGTAGAGAATCCACGTTATTTAAGAAAGTCAGAAAAACGACTGAAAAAAGCACAAAGGAGATTATCAAAACAATTTCGCAAAGGAAAGAAACAGTCTAACAACTATCAC
>VYLF01000172.1_pt1 | contig 26788 bp, 34 predicted proteins | sample 5114371 | NCBI WGS metagenome assembly VYLF01 (sample SAMN12291773, study PRJNA351875) | freshwater metagenome | isolation source: freshwater lake | place: USA: Michigan, Kent Lake | collected 2013-08-15 | reverse complement strand
CTACTATCTTAGAAGAGCTACTAAAATTAGCAGCTACCGCTAATTCTCTCGCAGAATTTAAGCAGTCTTTGGCAAAAATCCAATCCTAGAACTTCTTTAGAAAACGGGTTTCTTCAAGAAACTATTTAGAAACCCGTTTTCTTTGAGAAACCCGTTTTCTTTCTGTTGCAGTTAATGTCATGAGTTTTCCCTTTTTGCCGATTCTTCCTGCTGTTGACCATATTTTATTCAATTTTGCTCAATCTGATGGCTTGGTTCAAGCTAATCAGGTGAATAGTGTGAGAAATCAGCGTTTAACCGCTACCGTAGTTTTCCTCGATGCTGGTGTTAGCGATTATCAAACCCTCCAAGCTGGAGTAATCCCCGGAGTCGCCACCGTTATTCTCTCTCCCAATAAAGACGGAATCGAACAAATCTCCGCTTTTGTACAACAAAATCCCCAAATTACGAGCATTCATATTGTTTCTCACGGTGTGCCAGGATGTTTGTATTTAGGGAATGGTCAATTAAATTTAGGTAAGGGACTTGCGCTTTGATAATATGCCCTGGCTGGGATATTATTCCCACGCAAGTCCCTTATATTTGTTGTCCTTTTATTCTAAAATATTTCGGGATTGTTGTCGGCATTCTAGTTTACATATCATTTAGGCGCACTATATTGTTGAAAATGAACCCAACAACCGCCAATTATGATGAACCCCAGAAAGAAGCATTAAGTCACCTAGAAAACGTGTTTCTCGGAGAAACCCGTTTTCTGTGTTAAAAATTGTCAGCTACACCCTCCATCCATTAGTCACATATTTCTTAACATAAAGTTTGACAACAACTGTGGTATAACTTCACAATAACTTGATATTATTATTACAATAGTCTCAAAAACAATGATCGAATTAAGTCCCGCCGCCGCCAGAGAAATTGAACGTTGGAGTCAAAGCCGTCGCCTGAGGGGTTCCTATCTGCGTTTGGCAGTAAAAAACGGTGGTTGTTCGGGACTTCACTACCATCTCGAATTAACCGATATTGCGGCAGAAAACGATCGATTTTCTCAAAGTCAGGGTATTAATATTTTAGTCGATCCTGACAGCGATCGCTACCTACAAATTTTAAAATTAGACTATTCAGAAGATCTAATGGGTGGTGGTTTCCGTTTTACCAATGCCAACACCCAAAATACCTGCGGTTGTGGTCTTTCCTTTAGTGCCTAATTAACTGCTCCAAATAGCCAAGACAACTAAAAGCGCATTACCCAGATAAAAAGCTCCCACAATCCGGGTTTCCGTCCAACCACTTAATTCTAAATGATGATGAAAAGGAGCCATTTTTAATAATCTTTTGCCCTTGCCATCGGGTCCTTTTGTGGCTTTATAATAGATAACCTGAGCGATTACCGAAAGAGATTCCAGAAAGAACAGACCACTAATTAAAAATAATCCCCAGAGATGTCCAGTAATTAAACCCACCGCAGCTAAAGCGCCTCCCAAAGCAAGGGAACCCGTATCACCCATAAACACCTTAGCAGGGTTGCGGTTATGAAAAATGAAGCCTAGACAAGCACCACTAAAACAAGTGCAGAAAATCGCCAAATCTGGATGACTAGGAGCGATAATAATGGCTAAACCCAAAAAAGCGATCGCACCAGTTCCCCCCGCTAATCCATCCACCCCATCGGTGAGATTAGTGGCGTTACTTTCAGCCACAAGGACAAATCCCGCCAAAATCCAGAAGAAAAAGCCCAAAGGAATGACTAATCGACCCCAAAGGGTGATATCGGTACTCACCTGATTGACCAACATCCAGAGGCAAAAAAGCACCGCCCCCGTTATCTGTAAAATTAACTTCATCTGGGGAGATAGGCCCTTATTCGACTTATAACGCAGAATTTGCCAATCATCTAACCAACCGATACCCATGTAAACAAAGGTCAGCAAAGCAACCGCCACCACATTATGGGCGAATTTAGACCAGATTAAAGCGAAAATAAGGGCTACTGGCACAAAAAAGCTGCCTCCCATTGTCGGGGTTCCTGCTTTCTTTAAATGGGCCTGGGGTCCATCTTCGCGCATGATCTGACCCATTTTCAAGCGCCGTAGCATCGGTACTACTTGACAACCAAGACCAGCACTGATTAACGTTGTGGCCATCAGGGGGAGTAACAGGGAATTAGTGGACTGAAAAAAAACTACTAACAGAAATAGTAATCCCGTTAGTAGAATCAGGAGATGGGTTCCAGTGGGTTTTTTAAAGATAGGGGCGGAAAAAATGTTAGCGTTCACGACTAAAGCGCCAGATAAGGGTAAAATTTGCCAAAGAAGACGGGATTAATCTTCATCTAAGACTAATTCATCCTCGTCGTCATCATAACCGATATCATCGACATCCATGAGTTCAGATAGTTCCACATCTTCTTCGAGAGTCAGATCTGGTTCGGCGATTTTATCCCGGGGAATCATGCGATTATTTTTTTCTAACCACTCAACAATGGAAGCGTCTTTTTTTAGGGGAATAACCGCGGCCGGTTCGTAGCGGGGTTCTTGACGAATAGAAGGATTAAGCATAATTACTCGACGATTAGCAGCAATCATTTCGAGTTTACCATGTCTTTTAAGGCTCTGATAATCTCTTGATTGGCCGCGGGGAAAGTGTAATTATCTAGTTCCTGGATAGTTACCCAGCGGATTTCTTCACATTCGATCGCTCTCGCTTGGCCGCTGAGATAACGACAGTTATATACTTGTAGATTAACCCGAAAATGACTATAGGTGTGTTCGATAGTGATTAAATGACTATCAACTGCGATTTCAATGCCAATTTCTTCTAATACCTCCCGTTTAATACATTCCTGTACCGTTTCATTGCCTTCGATTTTGCCGCCGGGGAATTCCCAAAAACCGCCCAAGAGTCCCTTGTCTAGACGGCGATCGATTAAAATTAAATCTCGATCATCTCTAATTACGGCCACACCGATTTGTTTACGGGGTAAAGAGTCTGTTTCTGGAATCATAGCGGTTATTAGCGAAAAAATTGGAAAAAATAGTTAAAAACTGACTGCGGAGAATTGAGTCAAAAGATGATATAATCGAGAATTGTACGATTAACGATTAACAATGACAGTCAGTTCCGAATCAAAGTTTATTTTAAAAGTATTGTGGTTAGATCAGAACGTAGCGATCGCTGTGGATCAGGTGGTCGGCAAAGGAACTAGCCCCCTCACCGCTTATTTTTTCTGGCCGCGCAATGATGCTTGGCAACAACTCCAAGAGGAGTTAGAAGCAAAACACTGGATTGATGAGTCCGATCGCGTCGATGTTCTCAACAAAGCCACAGAAGTAATTAATTTTTGGCAAGAGTTACGCAATCAAGGCCGACAAATCCCCATGGCCGATGCACAGTTAAAATTCCCCGAAGTTGTTTTTAGTGGTAGCAATTAATTTATCGAAAAAATCGGGTCTAAAACCTCGCCTTAAGGCGAAAAGTTTTTGGAGCGGGGCATAAATCCCCGTTACAAAAACGGCCTCCTGCCCCCTGCCTCCGTTAAGTCCGACTACTTAACTGATAACTGATAACTGATAACTGAAAAAGAATCGGGTAGGTTTATATAAACCCGCCCGATTTTGCTTTAATTTAATTTGATTTGGTTGGGTTTAAACCGATACTAAACCGCCAGCGGCCTGGTATCTAGCGCGAGCTTTGCGCCATGATTGTTGCGCTTGGATAGTTTTGCGACGGTCATCCCCTTTACTGACTTCATCGAGACGGGTTTGGGCCCGTTCGTATTCGGCGCGAGCTTTTTCTTTATCGATTTTTGAGCCTAATTCCGCCCCATTAACGAGGACTTTGATCTCATTATTTTCGACTTCAGCAAAACCGCCCAAAACTGCGATATTTTCCCAGTCTTTCCCCGGTCGAATTCGCATTACGCCAATATTCAGGGCAGTTAATAAAGGAGCGTGACCACTAAGAATACCTAATTGTCCCGTGGAACTGGGTAGGATTACTTCTTCGGCCACGTTATCCCAGACAATGCGATCGGGTGTAATAACCCGTACTGTAATGCTCATTGGTGATAATAACGATAATTTTGGCAGATTTCTGGGTTAAGTAACCGCTAAACGCGGTTACTACTGACTTTTAATTAGCCTTTTTTGAGTTTTTCGCCTTTAGCGATCGCTTCATCGATATTGCCGACCATATAGAACGCTTGTTCGGGTAAGCTATCGAGTTCACCTTTGAGGATCATCTGGAAGCCTTTGATCGTATCAGCGAGAGTAACGTATTTACCCGGGGAACCGGTGAACACTTCGGCCACGAAGAAAGGTTGCGAGAGGAAACGCTCAATTTTACGAGCGCGGTCAACGGTGAGACGATCTTCTTCCGATAATTCGTCTAAACCGAGAATAGCGATGATGTCCTGTAACTCTTTATAGCGTTGCAGGGTAGATTGGACGGCGCGAGCGGTGCCGTAGTGTTCATCACCGACGATATCAGCTTGGAGCATGGTGCTGGTGGAACCGAGGGGATCTACCGCCGGATAGATACCTTTGGAAGCCAGACCGCGGGATAGTACAGTAGTTCCGTCCAAGTGAGCGAAGGTAGTAGCGGGAGCGGGGTCAGTCAAGTCATCCGCAGGTACATAGACCGCTTGGATGGAAGTGATCGATCCTTCTTTGGTGGAGGTAATCCGCTCTTGCAGGTCGCCTACGTCAGTGCCGAGGGTAGGTTGGTATCCTACCGCAGAAGGCATCCGACCGAGGAGCGCCGATACTTCCGAACCAGCTTGCACGAAACGGAAGATATTATCAATAAATAAGAGTACGTCTTGCTTGCTGACATCGCGGAAATATTCGGCCATGGTCAAAGCAGAGAGACCGACGCGCATTCTCGCTCCGGGGGGTTCGTTCATCTGACCGTAAACGAGGGCGATTTTCGAGTCTTCGGGGTTATCAGCGTTGATTACCTTCGATTCGATCATCTCGTTGTAGAGGTCGTTTCCTTCGCGGGTTCTTTCACCCACACCGCCAAAAACCGAGACACCCCCGTGTTGAATGGCGATATTGTTGATTAATTCCATCATAATGACGGTTTTGCCCACACCAGCACCCCCAAAGAGGCCGATTTTGCCACCTTGACGGTAGGGGGTGAGCAGGTCAATCACCTTGATACCGGTTTCAAAAACCGTCGGTGTTACTTCAAGATCGACTAATTTGGGAGCGGGACGGTGAATAGGAGAGGTTTCGGTGACGTTAACCGGTCCTTTTTCGTCCACGGGTTCACCAAGAACGTTAAAAATCCGACCGAGGGTGCATTTACCCACGGGAACGCTAATCGCTGCGCCGGTGTCCACGATATCCATACCGCGCACTAAACCATCGGTGGTACTCATGGCAACGGCCCGCACTTGGTTATCACCGAGTAACTGTTGCACTTCACAAGTAACCGATAGATTTTGACCGGCGGAGTTGGTTCCTTTTACGGTTAAGGCATTATAAATACGGGGCAGTTTGCCACTGGGAAATTCGGCATCGATGACAGGACCGATGATCTGGACGATTTTACCAACGTTAGTTTCTGTTGTCGCTACCATTGTTTATGTCTACTCTGGGTTTTAGCTGATAACTCCCACAAGGGGAAAGTCTTAATTTTTTGTAAAATTAGCCAATACTCAGCTTATCACGCTAGGGGATCAGATCAGTTATCAGTTATCAGTTACCAGTGATCAGATTTGAGTTTTCCGTGGACAGTCTGAGCGGTGATTGGTATTAAATGGCAATTTTCTGCTTACTGGTTACTGACCACTGATAAAAAGTAAGGCAGGCTAAGGCCTGCCTTAAAACAAAGCGAGGTTGATCAACTTTGAAGATGCCTACGCGGATGCAGTGCATGGAATTGGTCTATTACCATATATTGTCGATTATAGCAAGGGTTTTGCTGCTTGTATAGATTCAAATAACAAATAATTGTAAGCTTGACCATAGATTTTACTCTATACATTGAGCCACAAGAACTATCTCCTGTCAAATTTTCAAGGGACAGCTTTAGATAGGGTTTGCTGAATAAATCTAAAAACCTTGTTGGGTAAGACTTTTAGACTTTTTTCCCCTCAAAAAGTGCCAGCACTTGGAGTGATCGGGGGGAAAATTCCAGGACTTTTTCCCTGAAAATTAGGTAGTTGACCACCTGAAAATCGGTAAAACCCTACACCCCACACCCCACACCCTGCCCCCACGAAAAACTTTTTCAGCAAACCCTAGATAGGGTTTATGGTAGGGGTGCCGGGCCCGCGCCCAAAATGTGTTATGGATATTTCTACAAAACTGAGACGCACTCACTTCTCGTAACCGTCCGGGAGAATTGTGCTGTAAGATATCTTCAGTTTCAATTGTTTATGCTCGCAATCGTAGATGAGAATAAATTTCGGTAGCTTTTGCGGGAATCTCAGGAAATTATCGGTTAACTATATGAATTCTGCTAAAATTATCGCCATTATCACGGGAGCGATTTCGATTTTAATCGCCGTTGCCTATTTAATCCTAGTCCAGATTCTGGACTTTCGTAGCGAGATGATTCCCGCTCCCCTAGAAGTTATTTTGCCTAGATTATAAAAATCGGGGTTGAAAATTTTTCAACCCCGAAAAAAGCAATTTTTGAGGGGATTAACCCACCGATTGTAACTGTAATTGCGAGAGAATATCGCTTTGCTCGGAGCGCCGATGACTAGAGACTGTCACCACGGTTTCAGCAGTTACATCTAATAGCGCATGGTCTCCAGAATTGACTTTTCCCGATAACATCGCCTCGGCTAAACTATCCTCTAAGCGTCGAGTTAAAGCACGACGTAAAGGCCGCGCACCGTAGCTAGGATCATAACCCTCATTGATGACCAAATCCTTAAAAGCGGCGGTAACTTCCACAGAAATGCCTTTTTCTGTCAATTGTTTGGCTAGATCCGCGATCAGAATATCGGCAATCTGGGTAACTTCTTCGCGAGTTAACTGTCGGAAAACGATAATTTCATCGAGACGGTTGAGAAATTCGGGACGGAAATATTGTTTTAACTCGTCTGTCACCCGATTAGAAATCTGTTGGTAGCGCGATTGAGCAAAATCGTCAGCAATCTCGAATCCTAAGCTATTACCGCCTTTTTCGATGACTTTTGAGCCAATATTCGAGGTCATGATAATTAGGGTATTCTTAAAGTCCACCCGACGACCTTGGGAATCGGTCAAATGACCATCTTCTAACAGTTGCAGGAGAAGATTAAAAACATCGGGATGTGCTTTCTCGATTTCGTCAAACAAAACCACTCTATAGGGTTGACGACGCACTGCTTCCGTTAACTGACCGCCTTCATTGTAACCGATGTATCCGGGAGGCGCACCAATTAATTTAGAAACCGTGTGGGATTCCATAAATTCCGACATATCTAGGCGCATCATACTGGATTCCGAGCCAAAGAGCAACTTAGCTAAGGCTTTCGTTAATTCAGTTTTACCCACTCCCGTGGGACCGGCAAAAATAAACGAGGCAATCGGACGGTTAGGATTCTTTAAATTTACTCGCGCTCGACGAATAGCACGAGAAACGGCATTCACTGCCTCCTGTTGGCCAATAATCCGCTCGTGCAGTTGACATTCCAGATTTAAGAGCGATTCTGACTCAGTTTCAGTTAATTGGGTAACGGGAATACCTGTCCAAGCGGCGACAATTTGGGCGATTTCCTCCGCATCCACCACCGGAATTAAAGATTCGGGGTTAATTAGGGGTGATTCTTCCCTAACCTCTGCGGGACTTTTACTTTGCAGGGAATAGCGTAGATGGGTGCGGGATCCCGCTTCATCGAGAAGATCGATCGCTTTGTCCGGTAAAAAGCGATCATTGATATAGCGAGAGGATAGATTAACGGCAGCTTCGATCGCTTTTTGATCGTATTTTACCTGATGGAAATCCTCGTAGGTGGCTTTTAAACCCTGTAAAATCTCGATCGCCTGCTCTTTAGTTGGTTCTCCCACCATAACTGGCTGAAAACGTCTTTCTAGAGCCGCATCTCGCTCAATATGCCGTTTATACTCATCGAGAGTTGTTGCCCCTAAACACTGTAACTCCCCGCGAGCTAAAGCAGGTTTCAGCAAGTTAGAAGCATCCATGGCTCCTCCCATGCTACCAGCACCCACAAGAGTGTGAATTTCATCAATAAACAGGATAATATTGCCCGATTTGCGAACTTCCTCCACAACACCCTTTAAACGTTCCTCAAAATCGCCGCGAAAACGGGTTCCCGCCAGTAAAGACCCCATATCGAGGGCAATTACCTGTTTATCCTGCAAAAGTTCGGGAATATCGCCATTATGGATGCGTTGTGCTAACCCTTCAGCGATCGCTGTTTTGCCCACCCCCGGCTCACCCAGTAAAATCGGGTTATTCTTGCTGCGACGGCCTAAAATTTGGACAACTCGCTCGATTTCTGGCTCTCTACCGATTAAAGGGTCAATTTTGCCATTTTTGACCTCTTGGTTTAAATTGCGACCATATTGGGCTAAAATCCCGCCTTGGGGAGCATTTTTCTGGTCTTCATAGTCACTCTTGTCCGTGAAGCGACCACTAGCGACTTTTTCCCCGGCATTTTTAATTAAAAGGCCGCGAAGTTTGATCAAATCAACACCCTGCATAATTAAAATTTTAGCGGCTAGGGATTCGGGATCGGCGGTGATAGCGAGTAATAGATGTTCAGGTGCGATCGCGTTTTCCCCTAATTGTCGAGCTTCCTGAAATGCTTGCTCGAACATCTTTTTCGCTTTCGGGGTAAAAGGGATATTAACGGGACTGTAACCCGTGCCGCGGCCGGTCATTCCTTCAATCAGGCGGCGACTTTCGTGCAGGGTAACTTTTAAATCCTTGAGAATTAAGGCTGCGGTGGCGGTGGCTTCTCCTATCAATCCTAACAGTAAATGCTCCGTACCGACGACACTGTGACCGGTACGACGGGCTTCCTCTTGGGCGAACATCACCGCTTTGATAGCTTTCTGGTTAAAGTATTCAAACATGATTGACGGCTTCCTGGCTACTGGGCTTTACCTGTTACTGTAACGTTTTCTTTACATTAGCCGGAAGGGGGATATCCGTATCAGTAGGGTGGGTTAGTCAGTGGTGAGCTTGGGCGATGCTTAAAATCCTTAACAAAAATTAAGGCTACTGGCAGTTATAACCTAACCCCTGTGCAACTGTCGCTCTACAAAACTAATGCAAAAATGATAATTATTGATGTACCATATAAGGCGCGATAACTGAGGACGTAAGGATTGAAAAGGCTGCCAGCCAAGTTTTTTCGAGCCGAAGGTGGGTCGGAGCCAGTCAAAGATTGGTGGAAAACTCTCAGCCGTGAAGATTGCCGGATTATTGGCAGCGATATCAAGGACGTAGAGTTTAGCTTTCCCATCGGCTGCCCCTGTGCCGTTCACTTTCCGGTTATCAAGACTTATGGGAGGTGCGGAGTAGGGGCAATTCATGAATTGCCCCTACGGGCAGACGCATCACGCGGGTCATCTTTTACATCAGCCGAGGGGAGACGATTCTGCCGCACGGCAACATCGGCGAAGTCCCAAAAACCCCAAAACGGGAAATCTAGTAGGGGCGAACGGCCGTTCGCCCCTACTAGCGCAAGAAGGAACAGGAAAAATATGACCGCTAACCCCCATACTGGCTCTGATTTCGATGCTTTTCTCAAAGAAGAAGGTCTTGAGGAGGACTGTAGTGCGGTGGCACTCAAACGGTTACGGTTGCGGCAGTTGGCGGAGGAGATGAAACGGATCTCTCTGACGAAAACGGAGATGGCGGCGCGGATGCAGACCAGTCGAGCGCAACTTGACCGCCTCCTCGACCCGGAAAAGACGGGCGTTTCTCTCGATACTATCCAACGGGCGGCTTCTGTGGTGGGCCGCCAATTGCGAATCGAGTTGCTCTGAGGGAAGTCAGAAAGTTCGGAGTGCCGCAGATGAAATTACCCAACGGGGAACTGGCAGAAATCTCGATGGAAAAACTGATTGGCTATTGCTTAAATCCAGAACATTCCAGAGGAAAAAATAAAGCCAGAGTCTTTCGCTCTCGTCTGGGAATAACTGCCGAGAACGCTGAGGTTTTGCGATCGCTCATCTCACAGGCTGCCCTGGAGGGGGAAGTTGTGCAACAAGCGGTCACGGAATTCGGCCAGCAGTTTAAAGTGGATTGGACGATACCAGAACGGGAAGAAACACAACTGCGAACTATCTGGGAAATCAGCTTAATTAATCCCAACCCTCGCCTAATTTCTGCCTTTATCAAGTGAAGTAAAATGAAAGACATCAAACTTTTAGATACGGTTGCCATCCTCAACTCCGTCCCTCGGGAGCGATTGACTTTAGTTGAATTAGATTATGAAGCTGTCCCCAGCTTGCCAAGCGGACAGGTGGGAACGGTGGTTGAGGTATATGAAAAAGGTTCGCGCTATCAATATTTAGTGGAATTTTCTGACAGTCAGGGGCGGGAATATGCAATGGCTATTCTGCCAGGCGATGAGCTTCTGGTCTTGCATTATGAACTGGAGGTGGCGTAAATTCTGCTTAAGGGAAAACGCTATGGCTCAAGTAAAAGTTTTCTATGAACCGGAAACGGAATTACTCACTGTCTTCTGGCAATCCCCCAGAAAGGAGCAGATTTGTACTGAACTGGGGGATGGGGTGATTTTAATTAAGGATTCCACCAGTGGCGAGCCGATTGGCTTGGAAATTCTCTCCTATCGCCCTGGGGACAATCGCTTTGATGCGGTGAGCGTCGAATTGGGGCATTTGAGTCCCGTCAGTTGATATTGGTCGTTATTCGGGTTGTGCTGTAACTCCAAACTCATCTGAGCGTTGAGGAGGCGTTTCCTGACGGAAGGAGGGGATGTCCCTATTGTCCCAGGTGAGTCCGTGTCAGGGAGGGGAATGTAAAGATTTGTAAATTGTAGCTTTTGATACAGTTGTGGGGGGGGGGAGTGTGTATAGTTTTGTTGTCCGCCATTGGAGTTGGGTTAGGCCGTTGCTTGACCTAGCTGCGGGGGGGGCGATCGCAATTTTTGTACTGTTTTGGAGAAATTGGGAAAGATGAAAATTAAAAATCTTTTGCTTTTTGGGTCATTAACCGCAACTTTAGTAACTCTATCAGAAACAGTTTTAGCTACTACCATTAGTGTTCAACTTCCTTACAATAAGTTTGGACATGTTTGGAATACTGATAATGGTACTTCAACGGGAGCTGGTGTAGGCTATTGTGCTCCTACTGCTACTGTTAACTCTTTCAAGTTTCTAGAAAATATGTACCCTAATATCTATGACAATAAATTAACGAAGGGGAACATAATTCAAACACGAAACGATTTAGTAGTGTTAATGGGAACTTGTCCTGACACGGGAACTCAGCCTCAGAATTGGTGGCAAGGAAAAATTCAATGGATAGAAGATCATGCACCTGGTAGAACCAGCTACGGTGGGATGGTTATGCCATCTATTGATGTTTCAACTTGGAATAATAAAGACTTGCTGAGTAATACCTTTCCTGCTTTTAATTGGCTTTTCCAGCAACTAAAAGATGGTGAAGATGTAGAACTTGGTATTTATGGCAGTTTTGGAGGACATGCACTTACACTTACCAGCCTTAAGTTTGTGGATAGTATGGACGGTAGTAGTTTTCAAAATGGCATTTGGGATCCTAGTGTAGAGTTAGCACAAATCGATTATCTAGATCCCAATAATCCAACACAACTTTTCTGGAGTGATTTATCTCTAAATCCTGATGGAAGTCTTGGCTTTCTCTGGAACAATGGTGGGGCAAATCCGCCACAAAATGCTTACATTGGTTTAGCCTTTAAAGAGAGTCCCATACCAGAGCCTTCTTCCATTTTAGGTCTTCTCGCTCTCGGCACACTAGGCGCAGCTTCAACCCTCAAGCGTAAACTAAAGTCCTCTAAATCCACCGGAAAAGAAACCACAAAAGTAGGCTAAATTGCTTCTAAAAATACCATAAATGCCCCTTCATTCAGTCAGTTGAGGAGGGGAATTTATATCGTATTTTTATGTTATCTTGGGGGTATTTATACCGTTTTGCGGAAGGCAAAAGTCTTATACCATAAACTTTTCACGTTCCTAGTATGTGCCTCACTCATTCGCAAATTGCTATATTTTTACAATCCAAGTCAATCATTTTCAGTCTATAATGTTACCAGTGTAAAATAAATAAGAGGGGTTATTCATAATGAGTCCACATCCGTATAACTTTGACAACCTTCTCTTCTGGAATAACCTGATAAACCAAACGATGCTGAATATTAATACGTCTGGAATAATAGCTCGCTAAATCGCCACTGAGTTTCTCATAAACAGGATAAGATTGATACGGATTTGACTTAAGAATATTTAATAACTCGTTAGCTTGTTTTGCCAACCCAGTACGAGCCAGCTTTTCAGCATCTTTTTTCGCTTGTTTGGTAAAAACCAACTGCCAATTATCCATTTAAAATTGCTCTGATACCCGCCTCATCCACACAATCTTCAATAGAAGTGTTGCCACCTTCAATAATTGAATCTACCATACCAGGAATAGAATACAAATAAAGCGTTTCTTGAATAGAGTTCCAATCTTCCTCAGCAATTAAAATAGCATTCTTTTTCGTACCAGATAACAAAATTGGTTGATGATTATCATTGGTATCATTCACTAATTCATCAATTTGTTCTTTGGCTTCAGTAACAGTAACAATTTTCATGTAACTATCCCTTAAATTAACAACAATAGTGCAGCCGATTTGTAAGAATTCAGGTGCCTCAAACGCATTCACAGAGAGGCTTCTACAATCTCAAAACTCGCCAAACTAACAGATTCATTCTCAATAAGCACGATAATTAAGGCTTTCAGCATTTCTTAATGAGAGTGAGTATTTGGGCGTAATTCGGCCAAATGCTTACCTAGTATAGGTTTGACTGCTTTTTCTATGACCTAAATTCTTACACCGATTTTAACACAAGTTAAGTATTATTCAGGATAATAGCACCTTTTCTAAACATTTGTCAAATTTATTTTTACTTATTCTCGTTGCCAATTCTTGATAAGTTGCCTTGCTCTGAAGAATGGTACATTGACTGATTGATTACTTTTCTGGGTGTTCCTAGTGGATTGAGTAAAGCACTAATCAAAACATTGGTATCTATAACAACTCGATTAGTCTGAGTAAAACTCGTAGGTTGGGTTGACCCAAGGAAACCCAACAACTTCCAGGAATATTTTCACAATCTTGGTTGGGTTTCGCCTTTTGATCCGATTGGTAATACCTGCTCAATAATGATAGCTCAATCCAACCCACGGCTAGAGCGTCTGAGGGAATGCTAGATTTGACCATGACAGTAACTCAGCAGACAAACTACCATCAGGATTTTGGCATGAAAATTCATGGCTTGAGCGGACTAAAACTTTAATCTTTTCTCAATCTTTCTAACAGTTCAGAGCGGGATAAATTCACTAAAGAAAGAAGTAACCCGGTGCGTTCTGAGATGGGAAGTTGGGCAATCTGTTCAACTAGACCAGACAATTCCGAATCTAGGGTTCCAAACCGCCCTTCCAGAAGACTAGCTATCAGCGAGAGTTGTCCCTCTAAAGTGCCTTCCTGTTTTCCTTCTATTTTCCAATCTTCTCGCTGTTTTAGATAGGCTGGTGATAGGTTCATGATGTCCTCCTGTTCCTCGCTACTTAAATTATCTCTCAATTCCAAATTCTTACGCCAGTTGGCTAGAATTTCTAACAAATTTTCTTTAAAAGAGTTATCTTCTGGCAATTGAACTAACTCTTCTACGGCTCTTTTTTGTGTTTCTCCTTTTCCTAAAACCCTCAACCATAAAGTGTCTTCACTCACTGGTAACTGGTGGATGGCAACGATTGCCACTTTGAGGAAGTCAGCTAAAAAGTAAACCCCTTTTAACCAATTCCTCTCATCGCTGTCAGCCCTGAATCCTTGAATCATTCTAGCTGAAAAGGTGGGGGTGAGAATCCATAAAACTGGCAATTCTGCGACCGTCAGAGTTTTGTTTGCCCGTTTCGCCTTTCTTAACAGGTCATTATGAACAGTATATAACTTTGATATACAACTGCGAATCTCTATTTCTGAGGGCGGGTTACGGAAAGGTTCAAACAAACAGGAAGTCGCCGCCATTTTTCCGAGTAAACCTAAAGGGAGTTCGGTCCTTGATGGTGAACTGGCCGGTTCAAACCAGACATCTATTTCTTGAACCTCACTTTTCACTTTCTTACTCTTTTTTATGGTTCCTAGAGGCGCTAACAGTTCCTCTAAATATTCCTTGGCAAATTGGTCGTGAATTTGGCGGGTCATTCTCGGAGATGACTGAGAATATAAAGGGGGATAAACTATCCTATTATATCATTAATTAAAAAGGAATCCAATCGACAACATTGATCCATGACTAGGAATCAAATTGACTAAGAGAGGAACGTCTTTTAAAAGGAATTAGTTTTTTGATTAATTCAGGTGTAATTAAGCCTTGAGGATAAAAAATTGTTCCCAAAACGATTAAAATTCCAAAAATAATCAAACGACCATCGCGCAAGAAATTCCCTAACCAAATTGGTAAACCATTCACGCCGCCGAGGGCGCGTAAAACTTCGGGTAAAGCAGTTAAAACAATGCCTCCCACCACGGGCCCGACAAAAGTTCTGGAACCACCAATTAAAACAAAAGCCAGGAAAATAATACTAGAATCAAAGGTTCCTTGACGGGAATTCCAAGTATTGAGAAAATGGGCGCTTACCGCTCCCACAACTGCCGCTAAAACTGCCCCGAAAGTGAAGGATAAAACCTTGTGATAGGTGGGATTAATTCCCATGGCCGCAGCTGCCAATTCATCGGCACGAATGGCATTAAATGCCCGACCAATTTTGATGTTTTCTAACCGATAGAGAAACAGCATAGTTAGGAATAAGAGGGGCAAGGCCAGCCAAAGGTAGGCTAATTGAGTAGTGAAGGGTTGGGGAATGGCGAAAATACCAACCGCACCGCCAGTTATCTCGAGATTAAGGGCAATAATTCTCAAAATTTCTACCCAGGCGATCGTGGCAATAGCTAAATAAATCCCTCGCAAACGCAGAACAGGAATACCTAAAACTATGGCTAATATTCCTGAAATAATGCCAGCAATTAACATTTCTAAAAAGACCAAAGTAAGGGGATAATTGCTACCAGTATTAGTAAAAACTTTCGTGGAAAGAATGGCGGACACATAACCGCCTAAAGCGTAAAAACCGGGGGTTGCTAAGGATAATTGACCGGCCATTAAGGGCAGATAAACTGAAATGCCTAATATGGCTCCAAATATCATTGAAACAATTAAAAAACCATAGGTGTTAAAAAAATCAGCCATATTTTCAGTGAGCGGTTATTGGGGGCTTAAGTTAGGGGAGTCAATTAGCTAATTTTATCACCGTTCTCTCCCACCTCATTCTCCGGTAATTCTCGAAATTATCATAATTTTTTACTTGGCACTTTTCCTATATGGTAGCGTTCGCCACCTTAAAAGCAGACGGGATGATCGATGATGGGAAAAGGTATCTTTCTTAACTTTGTCCTGGAAAAAATTCGGGGGAATTTATGAAACAGCAGCATTGGTTACTCGGACTCCTACGGCTGAATTTCCGCATCAAATCGCAGTAGCGGCTGAAAAAGTCCTAGAAGCTGAGTATATCATCAGTTTTACCCCAGAAGCGATCCATCAAGTCCAGGCGATCGGTGAGGAACCAGTAATGTGGTTTTAAACCTTTTCAATTCGATCCTCTCACTAATTAAGTAGCTGGTTATAATTAAATTAAAAATGGATTTTAGGTTCGATCCCCCCTGCCCCCTTGATAAGGGGGGTGCCGATCCCCCCTTAGTCCCCCCTTTAATCCCCCTTGATAAGGGGGGCATCTGACAACTTTTAACGCCTACCTACTTAGGTTAGAGAAATGATAGATAAATGAGAGGATCATGAGATAAATATGAAAGTTTTCTGGGTAAAAATTAGTTAAGATAAGGGGAAATTAAAGGATAAACAACTATAGATGTTTACTTCACTCGAACTTTTAACCACTTCCTTTGTTGCCGTGGGATTAGCCGCCGATGCCGTGGCCGTTTCTCTGACCAGTGGCCTGATGATTCGTCATATTCATGTTAATAAGGCTTTGAAAATTGCTTTGTTTTTTGGGGGATTTCAAGCAATTATGCCGATGATTGGTTGGGGTATTGGTCTAACTTGTCGCGATTTTCTTGCTTCTTTTGACCACTGGATCGCTTTTATTATTCTAGGGGCGATCGGCAGTAAAATGATCTACGAAGCTGTTCAAAATGATGACGAGGAAAAAAAATTTAATCCTCTAGATTCCTATACTTTAATCGGATTAGCGATCGCTACTAGCATCGATGCTTTAGTAGTTGGTTTGGGTCTATCGATGATTAAAACTCCCTTACTTTTAGCTTGCACTGTCATTGGTTTTATTACCTTTGTTTTATGTTTTATAGCTGTTTTTATCGGGCATAAATTCGGTAATTTATTTAGCCAAAAGGTAGAAATTCTCGGCGGTTTAGTTTTAATATTAATCGGCAGTAAAATCCTCATTGAACATTTAATTGCCTAGATTATCTCCATTTTTCACTATGCTCGCCCTTTTCCTGACTGTTTCAAGAGGGAAGTAGCCAATTCGGGATAACCTGCCTCAATTAAAGCCTGATCTCTGATGCGGCAGGAATCGCATAAACCGCAGGGTTCAACTTCTCCTTGATAACAAGACCAAGTATCAGCAATGGGAACCCCTAAACTAACGGCACGACGGACGATATCTACCTTACTATCCATCACCAAAGGGGCAATTAATTGGGGTGCTTTCCCTTCTAAACCCGCTTTCGATGATAAATTAGCTAAAGTTTGAAAGGCTTCTAAATACTGGGGACGACAATCGGGATAACCGGAATAATCCACCGCATTAATTCCTAAATATATCGCCTCCGCTTCCCTTGCTTCCGCTAAAGAAAGAGCGATCGAAATAAAAACTGTATTTCTCCCCGGCACATAGGTAATCGGGATAATATTCGGGTTAATTCCCTCTTGGGGAATAGCAATAGATTGATCCGTTAAAGCGGAACCTCCCCACAAAGATAGATTGACTTCGATCAGATGATGTTCTTTAATTTCGAGGAAATTAGCAATTTTTTTCGCCGCCGCTAATTCACGTTCGTGTCTTTGTCCATAACGAAAGGAAAGGGCGATTAATTGATAACCAGCAGCTAAAGCGATCGCTGCTGTCGTCGCTGAATCTAATCCCCCGGAAAGTAAAATAATCGCCTTTTTTGTCATTACCCTAATGTCACCTGTGCTTGTTGATAATTAGCTACTAAGATAAATTGTTTTAGCCACCGCGAACCTAACAAAATCTCCTTAATTGCCTCCCCTGCAAAGACGGGAATTTCGTATTCTTGACCATCAATTCTTACTCTGCCTAAATATATATCAAAAAATGCTTCTCCTTGAGCGGTTATCAATTTATTTTGTCGCAAAAAACGCCAATCAAGACTGTCAGCATCTTGACTATTTATGGCTAAAAACTCGGTAAAACCCGTATCCAGCATGACTTCTGTGGGTAGAATCAATCCATCATCGCCAACTAAATCGATATCAAAATAAATTTGTCCTTTGGTTCCAAATCTCCCTTCAATCATATTCTGCCACTAACTCCAGTTTCATTAATGCCAAAGATGTGATGAATTTTGTCGGGATATTTTGCCCTTGCTTTTTTACTGGCCACTTCTTGATCGGGATCGATAAAATAATCGCCGCTATCGGGTTCGATCGCAATGTACCAACCATAATAATGTTTCATTAACCGGGGCTGTAAACTCTGAAAAATCGGCCAACAACGATGATAAAATTCTAATTGTCGGGCGCGATGTTTGGCCTTTTCTTCCTCTGTAGATTGCATCTCTGGAAAAACTCGACCACGACGCACTACTCGTTCAGAATTGTTGTTAGACATAGTATTTAACCTCTTGTTAGTAAATTAGGGTTTGGGAATTATGAATTATGAATTGGGGATTGGGGAGAATAAATAAAAAGTAATCTCCTGACTCCTGACTCCTGATAACTGATAACTGACTCCTGATAACTGATAACTGATAACTGATAACTGACTAGCGGACTCCTAAAAACTTATGGGTTTGGAGACTGAGACGCCATTGGGGATGCCGGAGAACATAATTAAAGACTAACTCTTTGCTTTCCACTGTATTCCATTCGGGTTGCAGATATTTAATCACCCCTTCCGATAACTTACTTTCCTGCATAGATGCCCAGTCTAAATCCTCTGGATTAGCCACGACAATTTTTAACTCATTCACCCGTGCATAAATACTAGGATCGGGCATTTTATAAGTTTTAGGAGAAAAAGTCACCCAATCGAAAACCCCGGTAAAAGGATGAGCGCCAGAAGTTTCTAAATGTATCCGTAAACCCTGATTTTTTAATTCCTTGGTCAAAGGATCAAGATTGTGCATCAAAGGTTCACCCCCGGTAATCACCACCATAGCGGGGTTAGCCCCTTTTGCCATCTCAACCAATTCCCGCAGCGATTGTTGTGGATAACGGTGGGCATTCCAAGACTCTTTTTGGTCGCACCAAGGGCAATAGACATCGCAACCTCCCAAACGGAGGAAAAAAGCATTGCTTCCCGTCCAAAAGCCTTCGCCCTGTACAGAATGGAAAGTTTCGACAACAGGATAGGTACAATGGTTTATGCTAACCGTTTTCATAGAATCAGTATTATAGAAAATATGGACATTCCCCTGAACTTTGCCAAATACATCCAATGGTCTGGTATTGCCACGCTGGTTTTTTTGGTACTCACGATTATCGCTTTTCTCGTCGGTTGGGGAATCCGCTTTCGTCTCGTCGGTGTCACTAGCTTTATGGCCGTGTTGACGGTGGGGATTTTCGGTCTTGGGTTAGGATTATTTACCCGTACCGAAATTCCGGGAGCGGTTAGATTCTCCCTTGTCTATGATAACGGAGCTAATCAAGCTGTTATCTCCCTGCCCAATACTGTTACTCCCGAGCAAGTGGAAGCAACCCTAAAACAAGCCGCTAGTGACTTGTTTTCCTCCGGTCGCGCCGGTGCTGGCGGTAATAATCAATTTATCATTAGCGCTCGCACTCTCGTTCATCCTCAGCCTGGTTTATCTGCTCCTTTGTACTTAGGACAGATTAAAAAATCCTTCTCCGCCCCGGGGGATAATACACCTGAACTACAGCTTTTTCCCGAAAGTTTCGCTAAAATTAGCCAATAATCCTTGAGGTTGTCAAAAAATGTCCAATGCTGTCGCTGTTTTGCCCCTGTTAATCGCCCCCGCACAAGTGATTCGGGGTGACAATGCCCTAGAAGAATCCACCGGCAAATTAGCGGATTTGGGTAAACGTCCCCTGGTGGTGGGTGGCGATCGCAATTTAGCTTTTTTGTCATCTCCCCTGAAAAATCTCACCCCCAGCTATCACAGTTACGCCCCCGATTGTTCGGAAAATTCCCTAGCATATTTAAAGGCATCTGTCAAGAGTCATGAGGCAGATTTTATCATAGGTGTGGGTGGCGGCAAGGCCCTCGATACGGCCAAATTACTCGCCCATCAGTGCCATTTGCCGATCGCCACGATTCCCACCTCCGCGGCCACTTGTGCCGCTTGGACGGCCCTATCTAACGTCTATTCCGACGCGGGGGCGTTTCTTTACGATCTGTCCCTAGCCCGTTGCCCGGATTTATTAATTCTCGATTACGGTATTATCCAAACTGCCCCGAAAAGAACCTTAATCGCCGGTATTGGCGATGCGATCGCTAAATGGTACGAAGCTTCCGTCAGTAGCGGTCATTGCACAGAAACCCTGATCATTGCCGCTGTCCAACAGGCCCGGGTTTTGCGGGATATTCTTTTCCAAAAATCCCCGGCAGCCCTAGAAAATATCGGCGGGGAGGACTGGAAACAGGTAGTGGATGCCACCGTTTTATTAGCCGGAGTAATTGGTGGTTTAGGGGGCGCTAATTGTCGTACCGTGGCCGCCCATGCGATTCATAATGGTTTAACCCATATTCCCGCTTGCCATCATGCCCTGCACGGGGAAAAAGTCGCCTACGGCATTCTCGCCCAATTGCGTCTAGAGGAAATAGTTTTGGGCAATCAATTAGCAGTATCGGCCCGGGGGCAACTAATCCAGTTTTATGAACAAATTGGTTTACCGAAATCCCTAGAGGATTTAGGATTAAGAGATGTTTCCCTTGCCCAGTTGCGCCACGCAGCCGCAATTGCCTGTCAGCCTAATTCGGACATTCATCGTTTGCCTTTTACGGTTTCCCCCGAACAAGTCATGGCGGCCATGGTTTCCACTACCACTGCCGATACGATCGGGCAGAAAGTTAAAGCTAATTAAGGGCAATATTTTCGGGATTTATTAATAAAATTCTCACCTATAGCCCTAGGTTTTGAGCAGCAAATCAATCACAGCCCTCAACTAAACCATCCTGAAAGTCCCCCAAGCCTGAAAATCCTGATGCTGACAATTAAAAGAATAATCACCCTGCAATTGTGGGTTGGGTTGAATGATAGTGAAACCCAATAGGGAGTAAGCGTTGGGGGTGGTGCGTTCCCAAATACAAATTAATGTTAAAGCCACAATGGTTTGAGGGAACGCACCCTACAGGCTCATGCTGAATAGGACAAAAATAAATGGAAGGAGTAAAAAAATGCCGACGATAGATCTAGAGAAAACACAGCAAGCCTGGACAAACTTAAACCAAATACTCTTTATTCCTCGCAGCGAATCAGAATATGAACAATTAGTAATTATGTTAGATAATTTGATAGATGAAATAGGAGAAAATGAAAATCATCCTCTTGCTTCTTTAATGGAAATTTTGGGAATATTAATAGAAAATTATGAACAGGAAAATGTTCCCGAATTATAAATTAAAACAGGCAGTCCACAATCAAATCTATGAATGGTAGGGGTGGTGCGTTCCCAAATATTGGTTAACCTTGAAATTGTCATGTTTTCAGGGAAGACACCCTAGGAAGCGATGCGCACCGCAAAGCGGAACTCTTGGAGATCGCCCTAAATCCTTATCTGGCAAAAGACTTAATTGATTAGTTGGTTCTAGTCGGGGGTTGGGTAAAATCGTTGCGATAGGCTTTCTCCATGGCTCAGGTTTTAGCATATATCGTGTAAATGCGCTAGTATTGAAACTAAAGCCGTCCTAAAAAGACGGGGTTTGGAACTCAATTTTTCGATGACGACAATAATCGACGAGTTAAGGCAACAATGGCAAGATCGCCTCCGGCAAACAGAGGATTCCTTAACCGATCGCCAACGGGATACCATTATCAATTGGTTACTCGGTGAAGATAGCCAACGTTGGGAAAATTTAGATGAGAGAGATTTAGAAATCGCTAAACGGGGATTAGTCTATCTTTGGCAAATTTTACGGCAACGCTATCTCAAAGTTAGTCCCACCCGCGCCTATCGTAACCTGATTGATCGTCTCGGCGCTTGTGTCACTCTCCGGCAAAAAATTCGCACTTGGGTTTCCTTAAGTCGCGATCGTCGGCAAGCGGTGGCCGATGTCTTGCAAGAAATTATTCAAGAAATGTTAAATAGCGATCGCTATCTGCAATCCCAGTTGGCATGGATCGCTCGTTGTACCAACGATCAAGCTACTCGCGATCAGCTGATGTTAGCCACCCTAGAGGAATACGCCCTGCGTCCGATCCGCAATCAACCCCTGTTAGCCTATCGTTTTGTTAATTATCTCCGTCGTCAATCGAGGAGCGGTATCACTAATGTGCCGCAGCAAGAAATGATCCGGATTCTCTCCGATGAAATTAGTGGCGATGAGGGGGAAAATAGCTTAAGTTTACTGGATCAAAATGCGATCGCTACCTACGAAGATGAACGCACTTGCCAAGAAGCGCAAATTCTCCGGGTAAAAGTTCAAGAGAGTTTTGCTAAGTATCTAGAGGAAAATGTTAGTCCGGAGGCGGTGACTTGGTTTAACCTCTATCTAGGGGGCGAAAGCCAAGATGCGATCGCCAAAGAGATGAATATTCCCATTCAACGGATTTATCGTATCCGGGAAAAAGTTGGCTATCATGCGATTAAGGTTTTTGCCCTCAAGGAAGGGACAGAATTAATCGCTGAATGGTTAGAAATCAGCCCGAAAGAGCATAATTTTGGCTTAACTCTCAGTCAATGGCAAAGTTTCTATGCTGGCCTTTCTCCCACGGGTAAAAGCGTTATCGATGGCTTAAAAGCGGGTAAAACCCTTGAGGAAATCGCCGGCGAATTAAACTGTAAACGCACGCAAGTGGTCAAAGAATGGACGCAACTTTATCTAAGCGCCCAAAGTCTCAGGACAAAAACCTAATCAGTTATCAGTTATCAGTTATCAGTTATCAGTTATCAGTTATCAGTTCACTGAGAAAACTCCCCACACCCCACACCCCACACCCCACACCCCACTTCCCATCCCATTTTTGATTTTTGACTTCAAGAAATATGTGGATTATTAGCAAAAAAGTCGGGGTATTTACCCATTATTTAACCTCTACGGGTACATTTACCCCCAGCATCGACAAAGCCAGTAAATTTTCTGCTCGGGAAATGGCGGATATTATGGCTAAAAAATACGGCGGAATAGTAGAGGCCATGAGATAAGTATGACCATTGGTATTTGGATTTTAGGGAATCAATTATGGACAGGACAAGCGGCCTTAGCTAATCGTCAAGCCTATTCACAGGAAACGCCGGTTATTTTAATTGAATCCCACAATCATATTCGACAAAGACCCTATCATCAGCAAAAATTAGTTTTAATCTGGTCGGCGATGCGTCATTTTGCCGAAGAATTAAAAACTTTAGGATGGTCTGTAACCTACGAAGTTGCTGAAGATTTTGAACCGATTTTATCTGCTTGGATTAAACGATTAGGTATCAAAGAATTACAGATAATGATGCCTAATGATTTACCTTTTCTTAGATTAATCAACAATCTGAATTTAGACTGTGTTATAACCCTAATTGATAATAATCACTTTCTCTGGACTAGGACAGATTTTAATAATTGGGCTAAATCTCGTAAAAGACTATTACTAGAGGATTTCTATCGAGAAAGTCGTAAAAAATGGCAGATTTTAATCGAGGATAATCAACCCATAGGAGGACAATGGAACTTTGATAAACAAAACCGTAAACCTCCCAAAGATGGATTAAAAACTGCTGCTCCTCTTTGGTTTGAACCCGATGAAATTACCCTTCAGGTTATCGCCGATGTGGAAGCTTTAGATATTCCTAAATATGGAAAAATCAAACCTTTTCGCTGGGCAGTAAACCGCAGACAAGCTTTACAGGTTTTCGAGCATTTTATTACTAATTGTCTGCCCAACTTTGGACCCTACCAAGATGCGATGGTAACGGGAGAAGAAACCCTCTGGCATTCCCTATTATCTCCCTATCTGAATCTAGGATTACTAACGCCGTTGGAAGTGATTCAATCGGCAGAAATTGCCTATAAAAAAGATAATTTAGCCCTAAATAGCATCGAAGGATTTATCCGTCAGGTGTTGGGATGGCGGGAATATATGCAGGGAATTTATCATTATCTGGGAGAAGATTACGCTAATCTCAATTGGTTTGAGCATCAACAACCCTTACCGGCTTTCTTTTGGGATAGTAACCAAACCGAGATGAATTGCCTCAAACAAGTATTATCACAGGTGGAAAATACTGGTTATGCCCATCATATTCAAAGATTAATGATTTTGAGCAATTTTGCCTTAATTTTTGGTTGCTCTCCCCAAGAGATTGAAAACTGGTTTCATAGTGTTTTTATCGATGCCTACGATTGGGTAATGCAGACTAATGTGTTGGGAATGGGACAATTTGCCGATGGGGGAATTCTCGCTTCCAAACCCTACGCCGCCTCGGCCAACTATATTGATAAAATGAGTGATTATTGTCGGGGTTGTCTGTATAAAAAAAATGAACGAGTCGGGGATTTAGCCTGTCCTTTTAACTTTCTTTACTGGGATTTTTTGGCACGACATCGAGAAAAATTAAAATCCCAAGGTCGAGTTAATATGATTTTAGGTCATCTCGATCGAATGTCGGCAGCTGAACTTAATCAAATGCGCTGCCAGTCCAACCAATTACGAGCTATCAGTAGTCAGGAGCATAGGAGTCAGTAGTCAGTCGTCATGAGTCAGGAGATTATCTTTATTTATTCTCCCTTCTCTCTGCTCCCTTCTCCCTGCTTCCTTGCAGTCTTAACCAGTAATTTAGATAGTGAACAGCTTATGAGTAAATCAAAAGAAAAAAACCGGATTGCCTATCAGGAATTTGGAGATCAAAGTAATTACCCTGCTTTTGAGCGTTCCATCCCTGAATTACCCCCAAATCAGCAGAATTTGCGAGTACAAACCTCCCGCTCTGGTCGGGGGGGAAAAACCGTTACCATAGTTACAGGTTTTCAATGCCAAACCGAAACTCTGACGAAATTATTAAAACAGTTAAAAACTGCTTGCGGGACGGGTGGTACAGTTAAAGAAAATGCCATTGAGATCCAAGGAGATCATCGCCAAAAAATTCTACAAATTCTCATTGAATCGGGTTACAAAGCCAAAATTAGCGGAGGATAGCTTAAAATCATGATTCCCTCTTGGTTGCTTATCGGTGTCGTGGGATTTTTGGTAGCGTTAGCTGGGGGATTACTCAATTCTCGCGATGTACGTTGGTTTGCGCGATTGCGTCGTCCCGATTGGTTAACCTTTGAAAGATTAATCCCTCTTATCTGGACAATTATCTATATTTGTGGGGCAATTTCTGCTTATTTAGTCTGGGAAGCTCAACCGGCTAATCGCTGGTTTTTGATGGCTTTTTATCTGTTGGTGGAATTGACTATTACTGCCTATACTCCCGTCACCTGTAAACTACGCAGTCTCAAAGCGGGAACGATTATCGGAGGTACGGGTTTTTTCTTGGGTTTTCTTCTGGCGCTATTGGTTTTCCCTGTTTCTTCTTGGGCGGGCATCCTACTCCTACCCTACCTGATTTGGAGTCCGATCGGTACCTATGTGACTTGGGAAATGATCCATCTCAATCCTAGGGATGTATAGATAGGTAAAGTGGGATGTGTTAAAAATTAACACATCCCACAGGTCTTATTGCCATCTACCAACTTGAAAATCTAGACTGTTTTTTCCGCTCTAACTCGCTCTACCTTTACCTTGGCAGGAATGGAGCAATCAAGGAAGTTAGGAACCTCCTGACGACAGTGAGGACAATACCAGTAGGCACGACCAACCACAAGGTGACGAAGGGTAATTCCCGAACATATAGGGCAGCTGTGCATGGACTGTTAGACTAATTTTAAACGTTTTTAAAATTGTCCTACCTCCTACTGCGATTTTAAACAAAATCGCCGCTCTTTGACTCTAACTTTAGGTAGAAACCTAGTGTTTCTTTCGATAGACTTCCCAGAAAATACCTAAGAATGAGGACGGAAAAGATGGGAATGTTGCGGGTGATAAAGTTGCGATCGAGTTCCTGTAATCTGGTTTAAAGCGGGACTAATTAGATAAAGGGTAGTTCTAGTTAAATTTTCCCGATGGGTTAATTGGGCCATCTCTGACAGGGGGACAACCCAGATTTTTTCGTCGGGCCAACCGAGACGGAAACAAATGGCCACCTGTTGCTCTGGTGGGTAGTATCTTAGGAGTTTTTCCTGGGCTTTGTCAACGTGACGGGCGGCTAAATATAGGCATAAACTGGCTTTATGGGCGGCTAAAGAGGCTAATTCTTCACTTTCTGGCATGGGAGAGGCTTTTCCTTCCACCCGGGTTAGAATAATTGTCTGGACTAATTCCGGAATCGTTAATTCTAGGGCCAATTTGGCCGCTAATCCTTGAAAGGCACTAATTCCGGGGATTAGCTGAAAGGGTATATCTGCTGCTGTCAAAAGCTCAATTTGTTCTTGGATGGCACTATAGAGACTTAAATCCCCCGATTGCAATCGCACCACCGCTAAACCCCGACGCACGCGATCGATCATTAAAGGGATAATTTCCTCTAGGGTGATGCTACTGGTGGGAATTAACTCGGCATCTTGACGAGTATCCTCAAGAATCTGTTTGGGGACGAGGGAATCAGCAAAGAGGATAACATCGGCTTTTTGGAGAATTTTATAGGCTTTTACCGTCAATAATTCCGGATCTCCGGGGCCCGCACCAATAAAATAGACGGCCGGGGAGAGCGCCGAGGAGTCAATTAAAGTCATACTAAATCCTGTTTAAAAGGGGTGTGGGGTGTAGGGTGTGGGGATGTGGGGATGTGGGGATGTGGGGAGAATAAATAAAAACAATCTCCTGACTCCTGAATACTGAATCCTATCATCGAAAATTTTGGGTCTGAAACCCCGTCGTTCTACGACGGCTTTACTGTTAAGTATTAGCACATTTACGAAATATATGCTAGTGTGAAAGGACATGGAAAAAGCCTATTCGTTTCGATTTTACCCCACACCCGAACAAGAGTCGCTATTGCGGCGCACTTTGGGCTGTGTAAGATTAGTTTACAACAAAGCTCTCCACGAACGAACACAAGCTTGGTATGAAAGACAAGAAAGAGTAGGCTACGCTCAAACTTCTTCAATGCTAACCGAGTGG